>Ga0208564_1000881_pt1 | contig 26337 bp, 25 predicted proteins | sample AD_UKC073_MetaG_FD_184439 | JGI IMG/M metagenome (GOLD analysis project Ga0208564, IMG submission 184439) | Active sludge microbial communities of municipal wastewater-treating anaerobic digesters from USA - AD_UKC073_MetaG (SPAdes) (version 2) | ecosystem: Engineered > Bioreactor > Anaerobic >... | reverse complement strand
TCGAGATCCAGACGCCGCGAAAATCCCTGTCCGGGATCTCGTAGGCGTCGGGAATCCGGACGCGGATGTCGGTTCCCCTATGGGTGACATACCCGCCGCCGGCTTTTTCCAAATCAATCAAGTCGTAGGCTTTCGCCGCGTTCCCGCAAAAAACAATCGCGATAAAGACGATAATTATCGCGAGAAATTTTTTCTTCATAAATTCTTCCTCTCTCTCATTTATAATTCGGGCAAAATAATAAATACTATTATTGACACATATAATTTTATGCATATTGTTTTGCATTGAAGCAATCGGTATGTTATAATAAAATCAGAATCTAAGCAAAGGAGACTGTTACATGAAAGTTATTGTTCGGGGCAAAAACAAATTTAAACCTACCGAAGCGATCAAGAATTATGTCACCAACAAACTGCAAAAGATTGAACAATATTTTTCGAAAAAGCATGAGTTGGAGGCTAATGTTCTCTGCAAAGTTTATGACTCTCATCAGACCGTGGAAATCACCATTCCGACCAAGAACATCCTATTACGGGCCGAGGCGAAAAACCAGTCCATTTACGGCGCGATCGACCTGGCGATAGACAAACTCGAATCTCAAATCAGAAAACACAAATCCAAAATTTACAAAAGCCTGAAAAAACGCGAGGGAATAGCGCGATATTATTCGGCACAGAGCGATTTCGATCTGGAAAAAATGAAGACCGAGATTATCGCCACGAATCTTGTAAAAGAAAAGAAAGTCGAGCTACGGCCGATGTCGGTCGATGACGCCATCCTGCAAATGGAGATGCTGGGACATAATTTCTTCGTATTCCTGAATAGCGAAACCAACAAAGTATCGGTCATTTACCTGCGCGAGGATCAGAACTACGGAATAATTGAAACAACGCAAGAGGGAGAAATATAATCTCCCCTTTTTTCTTTAAAAAAGGCGGGAAAACCGCCTAGCTTAAGCAAATAACCTGAACGCTTAATCCTTCGTCCATTATTTTCTCGAATAAATCGTAGTAGTCGCGCAGATTAAATTGTTCAAAAAGGAAAAGCATTATTTCGTTGTCGTGCGAAATCGCGTCCTTAAGCAATAACCGCAATTTGGACGAGCCGCTTAGGGCGTAGTCATCCCTTTCGGGAAGGTGCGGGCAATTATCGACCAAATAATAAACTGCGATAACTTGCCGGCCGATAACGATTAATTCGTCCTCGCGGCGATATTCGCACCCTGCGCAAGTATAAACGGAAAGCAAATCGAAAACGGTTCTTTTCCGCACGCACTTCACGACCGGATTATCCCTCGATCTTCGGCAATGAGCCCGCGCTTTTTTCCGGGATTGGCTTCGGGTGATAGCTTTGCGCTTCCGTAATCGTTTTGCCTAAATCGCGAATCATATTGAAAGTTTCGGAACGGACGACGATCCGGGTCGCTTTTTTAAGTTTGAAAAAATCGTTGGTTAAAGAGACTACCGACCCCATCGTGCTTTTTGTGAATATTTCGAGGGTGAACACGCGGCGCCTGCTGAAAATAAGCACCAACACACCGACCAACAACACCGGCGCGCTAACATAGAGCATAACTTTCCCCAGGACGAAATTAAGACCGAATCCGACCAAAGACAACAGGATAATGCCCAACGCGATTAATACTTGCATTTTTACCGCTTTTCGCCCGTACTCGCTTTTGATCCCGCCGATATGATTTACCGGGATTTCAAGCGTGTTTACGGTTTTGTTGCTCCATTCGGTGGATTTTTTGAAAAATACGAAACGAAAGTTGGTAATCAAAAAATATCCGTAACCGCTAGGGTTTTGCGTTTTAAAGCCCTCATAGACGTTAATGATTTCTTCCCCGCGGGCAAGATTGATGACGTCGCCTATTTCGACCGACGTTTCCTTTACCATTTCCATGCCTCCTTTTTTTCATTATATCACATAAAACTATTGATAAGAAACATTATCGGCATTTTTCAAATGACAATATTTACAATTTTATTGGGTACGACGATAATTTTTCTAATCTCTTTGCCCGCCGTAAACTGCTTGACCTTTTCGCGCGCCAAAACCATGTCCTTCAAAGCCTCTTCCGGCGTGTCGATTTCAACATCAATCTTATCGCGGATCTTTCCGTTGATTTGAACGACCACGGTGACGGCGGCGGCTTTGATCTTCTCGGGGTCGTAAACCGGCCATTTCGCTTCGGAGATTGGCTTGTTCTTTAAGACAGTCTCGTTCAATTCCTCCGTCAAATGCGGGCATATCGGGTTCAACAAGATCAAAAATCCTTCCAAATACTCGCGGGGGATTTTCCTTTCTTTATAGCACTCGTTAATAAAAATCATCATCTGGCTAATCGCGGTATTAAAGCGAAGGTTCTCGAAATCCTCGGTTACCTTTTTCACCGTTTGATGAAAAACGCGCTCCAAGTTTTTGTTTTCCCCGACTATTTCCGCAAACTCCGTATAAAGACGGTAAACGCGGTCCAAAAAGCGGCGCGCGCCCTCGATATTCTTTGTTGACCACGGTTTGTCGGCTTCCAACGGACCCATGAACATCTCATACAAACGGAACGCGTCGGCGCCGTACTCCCCGACGTAGGCGTCGGGATTTAAAACATTCCCGCGGGACTTGGACATCTTCTCGCCGTCCTCGCCGAGAATCATCCCTTGGTTGAAAAGCTTCCTGAAGGGTTCTTTCGTGTTGACGATCCCGCAATCATAAAGAACCTTATGCCAGAAGCGGGCGTACAAAAGATGCAAAACGGCATGCTCGGCCCCGCCGATGTATAAATCGACGGGCAGCCAGTTTTTAATTTTTTCTTTCGCTTCCGGGGTATTCAGGGGGATAAACCCGTCTTCTTCCTTCAGAATATAAGCGATATAATACCAGCAGCTTCCCGCCCATTGAGGCATCGTGTTGATATCGCGGCGACCTTTGACGCCGTCGGCGCGGACGACGTTAAGCCAGTCCGCGGCCAGGGCAAGCGGCGCCTCGGCGACCATGCCTTTTTTCACATCCGGCAATTCCGGCAACAATAACGGCAACTCGTCAAGTTCCAATATTTCCGTCGCGCCGTCTTCCCAGAAAACGACGGGGAACGGCTCGCCCCAGTAACGCTGGCGGCTGAAGATCCAATCGCGCAAGCGGTAATTGACGCTTCTTTTCCCGAGACCGCGCTCCTCGAGCCACTCGGTTATTTTATTGATACCGGTTTCCAGGTCCGTCCCGTCGATGAATCCCGAATTAACGTGCGGCGCGTCGCCGACGAACGCGGATTCGGAAATATCCCCGTCCAACACCTTTACGATTGGGAGGCCGTACTTCTTCGCGAATTCGTAATCGCGCTGATCGTGGGCGGGAACGGCCATTATCGCGCCCGTCCCGTATGAGGAAAGCACGTAATCGGCGATCCATATCGGGACCGGTTTTTCATTGACCGGGTTGATGGCGTAAGCGCCGGTGAAAACCCCGGTTTTATCTTTGTTTAAATCGGTCCGGTCCAAATCGCTGCGCGCTTTGGCGTATTCGATATATTTTAAGACTTCTTCCTTTCGATCCGCGGCGGCAATTTTCAAGACAAGCTCGTGTTCCGGCGCGAGCACGCAATAAGTCGCGCCGAAAAGCGTGTCCGGACGGGTCGTGAAAACGACGAATTCCTCGTCGGAGCCGGCGACGCGGAACGTGACCTCCGCTCCGGAACTTTTGCCGATCCAGTTTCGCTGCATTTCCTTAATTGACTGCGGCCAATCGAGCTCTTCCAAGTCTTCAAGCAGCCTTTCCGCGTATTCGGTTATTTTGAGCACCCATTGGCGCATCGGTTTTTTTACGACGGGGAAATGACCTCTTTCGCTCACCATCCGGCCGTCGACGGTAATGACTTCCTCGTTAGCGAGAACGGTTCCCAAACCTTCGCACCAGTTAACCTCAACTTCCCTTATTTCCGCGAGACCGCGCTTGTAAAGCAGGGTAAAAATCCATTGCGTCCATTTATAGTATTCCGGGTCGCAGGTGGCGATTTCCCGGTCCCAATCATATGAAAACCCCAAGGCGTTCATTTGTTGTTTAAACACGCCGATGTTTTTCTTTGTAAAATCGGCGGGATCCTTTCCCGTCGTAATCGCGTATTGCTCCGCCGGCAGCCCGAAAGCGTCCCACCCCATCGGGTGCAGCACGTTATAGCCTTGCATTCTTTTCATGCGGGCGACGATATCGGTCGCCGTGTAACTTAACGGATGACCGACGTGCAGGCCGGCGCCGCTCGGGTAAGGAAACATGTCGAGAACATAAAACTTCGGTTTTCCCGGTTCGAACCGCGTTTTGAACGTTTTGTTTTCATGCCACCGTTTTTGCCATTTCTTTTCGATGGCGGTATGGTTGTAAAAACTCATTTTATAACACCCTTTCCGATTGTTAAAGAGTTATTCATCTTAATCGCGTATATGATGGTCGTGATGATGCCGACATAAGACAAAATAGACAGCCCGTACAAATCGGCAAACAATCTAAATATCACGTAAGGAGCCAAAAGGTATATTATCAGCCGCCATAGCTGGGAAAACTTGACGTTCGCCTTGACCTGGATCAACGTCCTGAGAAACAACGTCACTATCAGGCTGAAAATCAGCAGTTCTATCGCGTAAAATAAAAATCCGTAAACCCCGATTTGCATCAGTAAACTATAATGGCGGGTTTTATCGAGTTGGTCCCGGACGATCGGGAACACCTTGTCCCAAAACTGGTGATCGTCCGCGTTAGCAAGCGATAGATCGAGATTCTCCAAATCCCTGTATTCGCTATATGAAAATAGCTCTTTCCGATAAAAAAAATGAATCAAATATACTTTTTCCCTGGCAAAAACAACGGTTATTCTATTGGGCGTAATCTGCGGCTCGCTTTCCAGCTTGTCGTCAAAGACAATATAAAACGCCTGGTTCACGGGAATATTTAATTTGTCTTCCCCGTTATCGCTTGTTTTTGTCAGTTTATAATCCCTTATCTCATACGGGATTTCATAATCGCGGAAAAGCGACCTGATTTCCCTTTTTGTTTCGTAACTTAGGGTATCGGTTTTGCTCACCAATATGACAAAAGGTATTAGCGATAATAATACCATTAAAATAAAAAACAAAACCGTGTATATTTTTTTATCGTCTTTTAAACTCGATACTTGCGAGGGGCGGAACAACCCGAATTTCAAACGCGTGAGCAACAGTGAATCCTCCGTTCTATAAATGTTATTATACCAAAATCCACCCCTTTTTACAACAAATAACTTATATTTTCATCATTTATATTCGATTATACTTTAATAATTTCCTATATTGTTAGATAACGATATTTTTACAATCAAAATTGTATACTCGTTTTATCCCCCGAAAAAAAAGGGCCAACCACACGGCGTGGTTAGCCCGTTATTCAAAGACTATCCTTCATTTATAATTTTTTTACGGGATTAATGTCGGCTTGCCTTGCCGGCTCCCGTTCTGCCAAGGCGGCCAGCAAATCGTCGTAATTCGAAACCCTTGGTTTTAAACCGTAATCTAAGTTATCGTAAGCCAACCGAGCGGCTTGCGCGTAGCGCGCGTTCGCCAAAGTCGCTTCAGTCGCGAAGATGATTTCTTGTGGGCTCTTTATTTCGTCGCAAACAAAAAAAGCGCGTTTTTAACGCGCTCTTGTTAAAAATTTATTGTTCAAACGCCTGGAGATATATCTCTCCCAAGGTCGGGTGGGCGTGAATGCATTCCGCGAACCGGTCGGCCGCGATGTTGCCGTTCATGGCGATAACCGCTTCATGAATCAAGTCACTGGCATGCGGACCGATAATATGAACGCCTTTGATTTTGTTGTTAACGGTGATAATTTTGATAAAACCGTCGGCGTCGTTCATGGTCACGGCTTTGCCGTTAGCGCGGAAATAGGCTTTGTGGACGCGATATTCGTACCGACCGCACTCCGCCTCGGTTAACCCGGCCATCGCAACTTCGGGAAACGTAAAGACGCAGCTGGGAACGATTTTAAAATTAACCCGCGATTTTTCTTCCAATATGTGACTTAATGCGTGGTAGCCGCCGTATGTCGCGGTATGAGCGAGCATCATTTTCCCGGTCACGTCGCCGATCGCGTAAATATTCTTTACATTGGTCTGGAAATAAGAATTAACTTTTATGCCGCGGCGATCGTATTTAATTCCCGCCGCGTCCAAGCCAAGACCGTCGATATTCGGGATCCGGCCGACGGATATTAGGATTTTATCTGCCGCGCTCGACTTTTCCTCGTTTCCGGCGCGGTAATAAATCTTCCCCTTTTCTTCCAACCCGAGCACGCGCGCCCCTGTATGGATTTTGATTCCTTGCGTCTTCAGGTAGGACTGCAGGCGTCGGGAGATTTCTCTGTCAAACATCGGCAGTATCGTATCGGCAATCTCGAATATCTCGACTTCGCTTCCAAAAGCGTTAAAAATCGATGCGAATTCAATACCGACAACGCCGCCGCCGATTATGGCGAGCTTCTTGGGAACTTCCTTTAGCGCCAACAATTCATCGGACGTTATCGCCGCCGACACGTTCCAATCGGGAAAGACGGCCGGTTTTGAACCCGTGGCGATTATAATGTTTTTCCCCCGATACACGCTATCATCAACCGCGACCTCTTTTGTCGATACGAGGCGAGCCGGACCATAGACCACCTCGACATTATGCCTTTTAAGCAGAAAAGCGACGCCCTGGGTCAGGTCGGAAACGATCTTTTCTTTTCTTTTATATGTTTTCTCGAACTGGAAAGCAAAGTTCCCGGTAATCCCGTAATCCTCGCGTTGATTAAGTTGTCTCAGAACCGCGGCCGACTGGTAATAGGCTTTGGTCGGGATGCATCCTTTTTGCAGGCAAGTCCCGCCCAACTTATCTTTTTCGATTAAAAGAACCGAGAGACCTTGTTTCGCAGCTTTAATGGCCATCTCGTAGCCGCCGGGCCCGGCGCCGATTATTATGATATCTTTCATGGCATATCCTTATATTTTATTACCGGCTGGCGTGCGGCTTTGACCTCGTCGAGACGCCTTACGGGCGTGTTATGCGGCGCTTCCTTAAGCAACTCGGGGTTTTGGACGGCTTCCGCAGCGATCTTTTTCATCACGGCAATAAAATCATCTATCGTTTCTTTGGATTCCGCTTCGGTCGGTTCGATCATCAAAGACTGGTGATACAAAAGCGGGAAATATATGGTCGGGGGATGATAGCCGTAATCAAGCAATCTCTTCGCGACATCCAAAGTCGTCGCCCCGCCCTTAATTAACCCGTCAAAAACGACCTCGTGCTTGCAAAGACCGTTAATCGGCAAAAGATAATCGTCCTTTAATGATTCTTTTATATAATTCGCGTTTAAGACGGAAAATTTCCCGACTTTGTCAAGATGTTCCTTCCCGAGGCTCAACAAATAAGCGTAAGCTTTTAAAACGACTAAGAAATTGCCGTAAAAGCCGCCAATCGCCCCGATTGAGGCGTCGGAGTAATGCAGGGCGTACCCGTCATCACGCTTGACTACGCGCGGGTTGGGAAGAAAATCGGCAAGATCAGCCCTGACTCCGACGGGCCCGCTTCCGGGACCGCCGCCGCCGTGCGGCGTGGAAAACGTCTTATGCAGGTTCAGATGAATAATATCAAAACCCATCTCGGCGGGACGGGCGACGCCAAGCAAGGCGTTCAGGTTAGCGCCGTCGTAATAGAGAAGGCTTCCGTTTTCGCGCATGAGCCGCGCGATTTCCATGATATCCTTTTCGAATATCCCCAGCGTGTTGGGATTGGTAAGCATGATTCCGGCGATCTCGTCGTTAAGAAGCTCTTTTAATTTTTCGACGTCAACCGTCCCCTCGGGCGTGGAACCGACCACCAACGTGTCGAAACCGACGACGCTCGCGCTGGCCGGGTTAGTGCCGTGAGCGGTATCGGGAACGATTATTTTCGTCCGTTTGTAATCCCCGCGCGATTGGTGGTATTTCTTCATGATCATCAAACCGCAGGCCTCGCCGTGGGCGCCGGCGAAAGGACTGAAGGAAAACGCGGCCATTCCCGTTACTTCCTTAAGCATTTCTTCCAAATGAAAATACACGGCGAGCGCCCCCTGCGCCGTGGACGCGGGTTGCAGCGGATGCAGGCGCGCGAAGGCCGAAAGCGACGCGAGTTCTTCGTTGATTTTCGGGTTATACTTCATCGTGCAAGAACCCAACGGATAAAACCCCTGGTCGACGCCGTAATTTTTGCGGGAAAGATTGGTGTAATGCCTGACGACGTCGAGTTCTGTTACCTCCGGCATATCGAGCGGCGATTTCCGCCTTAATTCTTCCGGTATTTCCGCTGCCGGGACTTCCGCCGCCGGCAAGCTATAACCGCGCCGGCCTTGTTTTGAAAGTTCGAATATCAATTTATCATACATGAGCAAATTCCTCGACTTTCGCGATCAAATCGTCAATTTCCGCCTTGCTGCGGGCTTCGGTCGCGCAAAGCAAAATCTCGTCTTCGCGTTTGGGATCCAGTTCGCCGAGATTAAGCCCGAATAGAATTCCCGCGTCAAGCAATCGGCGGCGCAACCGGCCAATATCGACGGTAGAGCGCAGGACAAACTCCTTGAAAAACGGCCTGTCAGTCGCATTTTCAAAAAGACCTGTCCCAAGCAAGCCTTCGCGCAGGTAGCGGGCGTTCGCGGCGGCGCGATTCGCGACCTCGACAAGGCCCGCTTTCCCCATAAGACTCATATAAATGACCGCATGCAAGGCCATAAGACTCTGGTTTGAGCATATATTCGAAGTTGCTTTTTCTCTCCGAATATGTTGTTCCCGCGCCTGCAAAGTCAAGACAAAGGCGCGGCGGCCGTCAACGTCGCTCGTCATCCCGCAAATCCTCCCCGGCATCTTTCTCAAAAGCGCCTTCGTCGCGGCGATAAAACCGACGTACGGGCCGCCGTAACTTAAGGGGATGCCCAGTGTCTGGCCGTCGCCGCAGGCGATATCGGCGCCGATCTCGCCCGGGGTCTTTAAAACGCTTAAAGTGCTGGGGTCAACGTTCATAATCAAAAGACTGCCGTTAGCTTTGACCGCGGAGGCCAGGTCGCGATAATCTTCGATATACCCGAAAAAATTGGGGTTTTGAACGATTACGGCCGCAACCTCGTCATTTAGTTTTTCTTTCATCGCGTCAACATCAATTCCGTAATCTTTCTCTTCAACGACGCGAAGATCGAGATTACGGAAGGACGCGTATGTTTTAAGCGCTTCCGTCGTCCTGGGGTTGACGGTCCCGCTTACCAACACCGCGCCTCTCCTCGCGTGAGAGACGGCCATAAACATCGCTTCCGCGGTGGCGGTGGCGCCGTCGTAAACAGAAGCGTTGCTTACGTCCATGTCGGTCAACTCGCAAATCATGCTTTGAAATTCAAATATATACTGCAAGGTGCCTTGCGAGATCTCCGGCTGGTATGGCGTATAAGACGTTAAGAACTCCTGTCTCGATGTAAGATACGGGATGATCGCGGGCGTGTAGACATCGTATGCCCCGGCCCCGCAAAATGAGATGAGCGGTTTGTTTTTGGCGGCCAGTTCCTCAAGGCGGCGCCGCAGCTCAATCTCCGAAAAGGCGGGTTCAAGATTGTACCCCGCCCGGTTTTTCACCGCCTCCGGTATCTCGGAAAATAATTCGTCGATATCGCTTACGCCGATTCTTTCCAACATTTCCTTGATGTCGGCGGAAGTGTGCGGAATGTATTTAAACATTACCCCAATAACTCCCGATACGCGGCGGCATCAAGCAGTTTGTCGAGTTCGCCCGTGTCTTCAAGTTCCACTTTAATAAGCCAGTTTTCATACGCGTCTTCGTTTACAAGCTCAGGATTATCGACGACTTCCTCGTTGATCGCGATAATCTTTCCGGTAACCGGGGCGATTAAATCGGAGGCGGCTTTGACGCTCTCGACGGCTCCGAACTCCCCGAATTGCTCGACGCGGTCGCCGACGGCGCCGAGATCAACATAAACGATCGAACCTAAACTTTCCTGCGCATAATCGGTTATGCCGATAACCGCGGTATTCCCGTCAACGCGAACCCACTCATGACTTTCCGCATACTTTAAGTTATCCAATACTTTGCTCATATTTATCTCCTTATTTAATATATTTTTTTTCGAGAAACTTTTTGTTTCTTACTTTAGCCTTGATTTTGTTCTTCCTAATATGGATCAGCACCTCGACGCCGATGTCTGAATACGCGCTCTCGATTAATCCGAAGGCATAGGCTTTGCCGGTGGTCGGGATCATGTATCCGGTCGTGACGCGGCCGATAACCCGCCCTTCGGCTTCAATCGGATAATCGGCGCGGGCTATCCCCCGCTCCAAGAGTTCGAGGGCGACGATCTTTCTTTTCAGCCCTGCGTTTTTGGCGGCCAACAGCGCTTCGCGGCCGATAAAATCCTTGCTTGTTTTGACCGCGAAACCCAATCCGGCTTCCAAGGGATTGATGTCGGGACCGATCTCATGACCGTATAGAGGCATGGCCGCTTCGAATCGGAGCGTGTCGCGGCAGCCGAGCCCGCATAAGGTTACCTCGGGAATTTCAATCAATCTCGAGAACAGGGCTAAAATATCGGGATGAGACCCGTAAATTTCAAAACCGTCCTCGCCGGTATAACCGCTTCGGGAAACGACGAATTCGCGGCCGGCGATTGGAAAAACGTCAAAATCGAATGCCTTAAGATTTTCAAGCCGGTATTCGGTAAGGCCCCGGAGAACGCCGGCAGCCAGGGGACCCTGGAGCGCGAGTTGCGAGTAATCGTCCGACAGGTCTTCGATCGCGACGTCGAATCCTTCCCTGCGCCCGGTTATCCACTCGTAGTCCTTATCCTTGTTCGCGGCGTTGACGACGAGAAGATAATGCTCGTCGGAGAATTTATAAACCATCAAATCATCAACGACGCCGCCGTCCTCTTTCAACATCAATCCGTAAATCATTTTATTCTCCCCGTAGCCGGCGACATCGTTGGTTATCAAATAATTAACGAAACGGGTCGCGTCCTTTCCGGCGATTTTAATTTCCCCCATATGCGAAACATCGAAAAGGCCGCACTTTTCCCTAACGGCCCGGTGTTCCGCGGCGATGCCCTGATACTCTATCGGCATCATAAACCCGGCGAACTCGACCATTTTCGCCTTGTTCCGCAAGTGTTCCTCGTACAAGACTGTTTTTTTCAAATCGCTATCCTCCGATCGTCTGATGTATCCGCAAATATAATATCATATTTAACTTATTTTTCAACCGCAAAATAAAAAAAGTGATAACTTTAAACTATTAAACTGTTATCACTTTTTATTTTCTTACTCAAGCGGGTATGTGTCAAGGTCGGCGGGGAAATCGATTGTTTTCGCGTCCGTTCCCAAATAATTCACGACAACCTTATTTACCTCATCGCCCGCGGTAATTTCCGCCGTAACTTTGACAATTTCGCCCTCGGCGAAAGTGACTAATAATTTGATGGCGTCTTTCGCGGAAGCGTCAAACGCGACGCCGTTATACGCGCTTAAATCAAGCTCGTAAATTAGCGTGTCGCCCGCTTTTTCAGGCGCGGACAAAGCATCGAAAAACGGATCTTCGTCATAAAAGCCGGTAGCCTTTTCCACGAAAAGAGCGAAACCGTAGGAATTGATTATCGTATAATGCTCGGTATCAGTCATTTCCGATTTGCTTTTGGCTTCGCCGATGGACATATAAGCAAAATCGTCTTTTATATAAACATGAGCGTTTTCGCTGCCGCTTAGTTTACACATCATAGTCTCGATTACTTCGCCGTCGTAGTTATATATCAATTCCAACGCGAGATCGTCATCGATCTCGATCTTGATGTGACCGTGTTCCGAAGTATCGTATGCTTCTTTTAATGCCGCCAAAAGCGGTTTTATTTGCGCCGGGGTATACGCCGGTAACGACGGCGCCACGACTTCGATTTTTTTCTCCGCCTTGCCGGCCTTCTCGACCTCGACGATTACGGTGACCTCGCCCTCAGCGAGACCGGTCAAGTTTCCTTCTTCGTCAATCGAGGCAATCGTATCGTCGCTAACGGACCATTCCGCGACCGGGTCTTGATAATTGGTATCCACCTCAAACTTTACGGTCTCGCCTTGCTCGACCGTTTCCGGCCCTTCAATCTTCACGTAATACTTATCGCATCCTATAAGGGCCAAAGCAACAACAATCATAATCAAAAAAGATATGACTCTTTTTTTCATAATATACCTCTCTACTCTATTTTAAAATATCTCTAAGACTTATTAAAATTATACTACAAAAGTTAATCTAATTCAAGACTTTTTACAACTCATCACATATTTCCATTAAAAATACGATTCCATGCGCTCTTAGATAAAACAAGCTTTAGCGCGAAGCTAAAGCTTGTTTTGAAAAAGATTTATTATGGTTGCTTCCCGATATAAGCCAATATTCCTCCGTCAACGTACAAGATGCGCCGCGAAAGGCAAGTAAAAATAATCGCCTTGTTTGATTTCTTTGCGATAATAATCGCCCGCGATCCTCCCCGCCCCGGAAAGAACGATCCAAACGGAGGGACCGTAAGGCAAGGGCAAGCTATCGCCTTTAAGCGAATATCGGTTCAAGGCAAAGTACGTCGTATCGTCATAAGATATCAAGTTTTCTTTTTTTAACGCTGCGGATTCCATTTCGACCCTTGGCGTGAGCGCGCTGTTTTTAATTACACTTTCGCCTACTAAATCGAAATTGAAGGCCGACATGGCCACGCGCTTATCCAATCCCATATATCTTTCCTGATCGCTGATAATTTGATCGCCGCACCAATACTCCGGTTGAACGGTGAAATCGGTGGGCTCCTGGATCTCAAGAATCGTGCAGCCGGCCCCGATTGCGTGCGCGACTCCGGCGTTTATCATGAACACATCGCCTGTTTTTACCTCGATTTATTGACATACCGCGGTCATTATTTCCTTATCGTGTTCGCTTATGACCGCCAACTCTTCCAAATATTCGCGCGTATATTTGTCATTAAAGCCTAAGTATATTTTGGCGCCGGGACGGGTATCGACAATAAGCCACGCTTCGGTCTTGCCGTATTCGCAATTAAGATGTTTTTTGGAAAACTCTTTTGTCGGATGAGTTTGAATCGGCAATCTTATCGCGCTGTCTATCAGTTTGACAAGAATATCATATTTCCTGTTGCCCAAAAGTTCTTCCGGATACTTTTCCAATAATTCGTCAAAGAATATATTCGTACCGCGAACGATACTTACGCCTTCGCGCAATCTATAACTTTTTGAATTGTTCGCTTCCACCGTCGAGGCAATCCATTCTTCGGGATAATAATTGTCCGCTTCCTTTTCGCTTAGAAAAAAATCCGCGAACGATTGCCCTCCCAGATATAAGCGATGAACTCTGTTTCTTTCGAAAAAAATTGGTTTTTTCACATATTCCTTCATTTTCATCATCAACTAGCCCTTTATTCTACCAATATCGTTTCCTTTCTAATAATTTTTAGGACCATAATAAAAACTAAAAGGATAACATAAAAATTTTATATTACCCCTTTTCGACAAATTATCAAAAAAATGCAGTTTCATTTTATCATAATAAAATTGAAACTTCAAGAGTTTTGTTAAATGAATTAACAAAATATATCCGGAAAAAAACCTTATATGCTCAGCTAAATGACAATAAAAAAAAACGATGATTTTTGCTCATCGTTTTTATCGGCAAATATGCCTGATTTATATAACTTTATCGTTTCCGCGTTCCCTACGCGACATTCAGGTGCCGCTTAGGATTCTCGACAAATATCCTGTCCGCGTCGGCAACCGATAAATACCTCGCTACCATTTGATAGGCGAGATGAAAATCATTCTTCCGACTGACGTGAATATCGCTGCCGATAAAATCCACCAAGCCGTCTTTTAACATCTTCATCGAGCGTTTCCGTAAATATCTCCCCGATTCGCCGGTCAAAGAATTGCTGTTGATTTGATACAAAACCGGGTATCTTTTAAGCGAAACTATGTCGCCGTAACTTAAGTAGTAATAACGTTCGATGTGGGCGATGATAACATTGTATTTTAAGACGGAAAAGCTGTAAAACAATTCCTCATAATCCTCGATCGGGTCAAAAAACGGTAATTCTAATAAAATATAAGAGGAATCATTAAGCGTCAAAAGTTTATTATCTTGCAGATATTTGATAATTTGCGGGTGGTAGGCGATTTCCTGACCGAGATAAAGGTTGACGTCGAAGTGTTTGCGCGCTTCGGTCTGAAATTCGGAAAAATGCCGGCAGTGATCTTCCTTCGTAAATTTCGGCATTCCGGTTCTTAGGGCGTGAGGGGTGAGAATTATGTTTTTCACGCCATTCGCCATAGCCTCCCCAACCATGCGCAAAGAGTCTGCGATCGAATCCGATCCATCGTCAACAAAGGGCAGGATATGCGTATGAATGTCGGTCATCGGAGCGTTCATCATTTCTTGGATGTGTATTTATATTTATAAGAATAGTATTTGCTTACTCGTCTGATTCTTTTAGCGGTATTGCTTAAAACAATGCCCGCGATCGGGATGTTCGATTCGCGCAATAGGCGGATCGCTTCCTTGGCGGCGTTTTTCTTCGTCGTGCGTTGGTTAATGACAAAAACGGCCGTGTCGCAGATCTCGCCGATAATCAGGCTGTCGGTAACCAATAAAAGCGGCGGGCTGTCAACTATGACATATTCGTAACTTTCCCGAAGTTTGGCGATCAAGTTCTTGAATTTTTCGCTTCTTAAAGCCACGTGGGGAAAAGGAACGGGATTACCGGCGTTAATTACGTCAATTTCAAAACGCGTCTGCTTGATTAAATTAGCATAATCGGTATTGCCGACAAGGTAATCGGTCAGCCCGTCGGTATTAACAAGCCCGGTAATCCGGTGGATGCTCGGTTTACGCAGGTCGCAGTCAACAAGTATGACTTTGTGTCCCAGCTCGCGGTATACGGCTGCGATATTCGCGGCGCTGGTCGATTTATGCTCGCCGGAAAGCGACGAAGTGATTTGAATGACGCGCGGTTCGTCGTCAACGCGGGAATATTTAATGTTAATGGGGATTTTCCGAAAACTCTCGGCATAAACGGATTCCGGCTGGGTGGCGACGATAATCGAATCTTTGTGCGAGAATTTATGATTTCTAAACAATCGGTTCAATTTACTCAATTTCCTCGCCTCCTCCGTCCGCCGCCGGCACCATCGCGATAACCGGTAATTTCAATGTGTTTTCAACGTCCTTTTCGGATTGGAAAATATTGCTGAACTGCTCTTTTAAGATTACGAACACAACGCCGACGATGATTCCCAAAAGAAAGCTGATTATCAGGTTCAGCGGCTTATTTGGCGACGACGGTCTCTGATTGGGGTTAATGTCCGGTTCATTTTGAAGTTTTGTTTCTTCCGTCGCGAACTTCAGGCTGTCCGGGTGTTCTTTTTCAAGATTTAACCTTCGAGTCAATTCCTCCGCAAGCGCCGTGACCATTTTTTGCGCGACAACCGGATCGGCGTCCTCGTACGTGACTTTAACCACCGTCGCGTCGCCGATGGTGGAAGTCGAAATGCGTCTGGCCACGACCTGCCAATCATAACTCACGCCAATCTCGTCCCCCTTTTCCTCCAAAACGGTGGAAATAATGTCGCGAAATTTAATGAACTCGCGAACGTTGCTGGCTACTTGCTTCACCGTCGTCGTTTTCGCGCTGTCGGTGCCCGACTGTTCAGGGTCATGCTCAATATGGATGAAAATATCGACCGACGACTTATACATCGGCGTCACGACATGGAAAGTATATATCCATCCAAAAAATATAAAAAGAACGACGGCAAGAATCAGCCAGATAATATTGGCTTGAATTATCCGCCATAATTCAACTAATGTAAACCCTTCGTCATTTGTTTCCTTACTTACGTAAACTTTGTTCTCATCCATTCCCTTTAAATCTCCAATATTGTTTTTTTATAATTAATTATACCACATTTTTTGACTGTTTTCAACAACATTTTCATACCAATTAGGATAATTGACAAATGCGCATAAACGATTACTGTGTGGGTGAACAAACGCAAGATAGTAGGAATGAAGCAAAAGACGCTCGCCGCCATCGCCGTACAGCCTGTCGCCGATTATCGGATGACCGATCGCGGACATGTGGAGGCGGATTTGGTGCGTCCTTCCGGTCTTAAGCGAAACCTCGACAATCGCAAGGCCGGCACGGGCGGCGACGAGGCGATACTCGCTTATCGCTTCCGCGCCGGAATCGATAATCGCCCGCTTGATCGAGTGGCCGATAGCCCTGCCAATCGGGAGATTGATTACGCCCGCGGGCGCCGGGATGCCACGGACAACGGCCAAGTATCTTCTCGCAAGCGCCCGGGATGCAAGCAAATGATGCGTGTGCCCGTCTTTCGCCACCGCAAGCAAACCCGAGGTCGCGTAATCCAACCGGTTAACGATGTGAATATTGCGATCACAACCGGTTTTTTGATAATAATATGCGATCCGCCCGACAAGGTTGTCGGCGTGGTGTTTTTTCGAAGGCAGGACGGACAAATTCGCCGGTTTCGAAATTACCATCAACCAATCGTCTTGATAAATGATATTAAGCGGAAAACGCGCCGGAGGGATATTCGCGTTAATCTCTTCAAAGTATTCCACGGTCAAAATGTCGCCGGGACAAAGGACCGCGTTAAAGCGGGCCGGTTTCCCGTTGACCATGGTCTTGCCATGAGATTTTATTTTTCTACCCATCCGGCGCGATATGCCTTTCGACCGTAAAAAATCTCCCAAAACGATTTCCCGGTCGATTTTATATTCGCAACGCATAATTTTGATTATTGTTTTTTGTATTCCTCGATTATTTTTCCTATCAACATTTCCGGGACTTCCTCATAGCGGAGGAATTGTCTCGTGAAACGACCGCTTGCCTGCGTCATCGCCTTAAGGTCGACGGCGTATTTCGTGATTTCGGCTTCCGGCACCTCGGCGACTATTTCCTGATAGCCGCTCTTTTGTTCCATGCCTAAAACCCGGCCGCGACGTTTGGTCAGGTCGCCCATGATGTCGCCGACAAACTCGTCCTTTACCATGACGTTAAGCTGAATGATCGGCTCGAGAATCGTGGGCCGAAGTTTATCCAGGGCGTTTCTGAAAGCGAGATTAGCCGCCATTTTAAACGATATCTCGTTGGAATCCACGGGGTGATACGACCCGTCGAAAAGAACGGCTTTCACGCCGATGACGGGGAATCCGGCCAGGGGACCGCGCTCAAAGGTCTCGACCAATCCTTTTTCAACGGCGGGGAAATAGTTTTTCGGAACGGCGCCGCCGACGATAACTTCTTCAAAAACAAACTTTTCTTCGCATGGTTCGAACCGGATAAATACTTCGCCGAACTGACCGGCGCCGCCGGTTTGCTTCTTATGACGGCCGTGTCCTTCGCCTTTCGAGCGTATCGTTTCCCGATAGACGATTTTTTGATCGGACAGTTCGACTTCGACCTTAAACATATTGCGCATTTTCTCGACGATATACCCGATATGGGTTAAACCCTGGCCGCCAATCAAAAGCTGCGCGGTTTCGGGATTCCGCCTGATTTCAAAAGTCGTGTCTTCCAGATTCAATTTTTGCAGGGAACTGGAAATCCGGTCCTCGTCCTGTTTTTTCTTCGGTTGCAGGGCAACGTAAATAACGGGAGAAGGGTGCTCGATTTTCGGGAAAATAATCGGGTTCCTTTTGTCGGAGAAAGTAATCCCGTTTACAAACTCGTTGACCTTGGCGACGCAGGCGATATCGCCGGCGTAAACCGTCTCGGCGGGAATTTGATTTTTACCGCGCGGGAACGCTAATTGCGGGATTTTTATCGTCTCGCCGGTCTCGGCGATGATAACTTCCTGCCCGGCCTTAAGCGTTCCGGAATAAAGTTTGAAAAAGGAAATCGTGCCGACGAACGGGTCGATATTGATTTTAAAGATTAAACCGGAAACCGGCTCGTCGTCGGAAATAGCGCGGATAATCTCTTCTTTGCTCTTCGGGTCGAAGCCAGCTTTTTCCGCTTTCCGGAGCGGGTCGGGAAGATACGCGACAATCGCGTCAAGCAAATGCTTAATCCCGGCGTCTTTTACGGCCGAGCCGCACAGGATGGGGAAAATATCCCCGGAGGCGACGGCTTCGGAAAGCCCGGATCGGATCTCATCCGCGGTCAATTCCTCGCCGCTGAAAAACTTATCCAATAATTCCTCGCTCGTTTCCGCGACGCTCTCCAAAAGTTCGTTGTAAATTTCATCCGCCCGATCTTTGAATTCCGGTTCGATATCGCTAACTTGCCCGTCGCGATATGTCTTTTTATCGATCACGTCAACAAAACCCTTGAAATCCTCGCCTTGGAATATCGGCAACGCGAATTCCCGGGCGTGACTGTCAAGTTTGCCGGTTAACGAATCTATAACGTCTTGATATTTGATATTTTCCTTATCCATTTTGTTCACGAATATAATGGTCGGAAGCTCGCGTTTGCGCAGTTCCTCCCATACCCTTTCGGTGCCTACCTCGACGCCTTTGGTCGCGTCGATCAAAAGCACCGCGCCGTCGGCGACCGCCAGGGAATTTTCGATTTCCCCGATAAATTCCTCCGAACCCGGCGTGTCGATGAAATTAATTTTATGCCCCGCCCATTCGACGGGAAGAACCGCGAGATTGAGCGTGGTCATTCGGCTTTGTTCTTCCGCCGAATAATCGCCCACGGTGTTTTTCTTTTCCACCTCGCCTTTCTTTTCTATCGCCTTCCCGGCAAAAAGCAACGCTTCGCCGATGGTCGTTTTCCCGCTTCCCAAATGTCCCAAAACGGCCACGTTTCGGATTTCTTTTCCTTTATACTCCTTCATTCTTAAACCTCCTTGGAATTGTAACTTGCGCTATCATATATTATACTACATTAATAACCATTTTCAAAATGTTTTTTTCGCCTTAAATATGAAATCTCTTTTTCAACTCTTCCTTTATATGGCCTCCCGCAAAAATAAACATCCCGATGATTGTGGAAATGGAGAGGGAGGCGGCCGAAAACGACGGCCATAATGTTTCCACCACGTCAAGCAGCCATAAAATAAAAGGGATTAAACCGAAGATGCACGCCGCGAAAAGAGCCGACAAATAATCGCGGAACTTTACGGTATTGCTCACCAACAAAATAATAATCGCGAGAAGCGAAGCCATCGAAAGAAAGGGGATGACGTATGAGAGCGACCAGCCGCCGTTTCCGCTGAACCGGTCGATAACGTAAAGCAAAACGGACAATGTCAGCATCTGAATCAAAAGGCGGCGCGGGACATTGCCTTGGCCGCGAATCGTGGAACGGAATAAAATCCACATGTAAATCAGGCTGGCGACGACGACCAAAGACCAAAGTTTTCCGCTATCCCGGTAAGTTATCAGGTTGATCAAAACCGAAACGAAAGAAGCGATGATCGATAAAAAGGCGAGGATCCGAAAAAAGACATTATAGCGAACCGCCCGGCTGCGGTATTTGGGGTAAGGCGTTAGTTGTTGCGATGGTTCCTCGCTTGCCCGCAACAAAGCGAAACACAACGGGCAGGTTTTTCTTTCGGTATTGACCGACACTTGGCATTGAACGCATTTTTTCATAATCACAGCTCCAACTCGTTGGTTTCTATCACGACGTCAAGACCAAAACCGGATAGTTGGCGGAAAAACGCCAGTTGGAGGTCCCGCTCAACGATCGCGCTTGCGAAAGTCATAACCAGTTTGTCTCCGAAACTAATGACGCCGAAATTAACGGGGGAACGATAGGACGCGCCGTTGCAGAATTCGATTTTGTCGATATAAGGCATCATTTCCTCCGGCAGGACGACTCTCCCGATATTGGAAAAAGAAAGGCTGTTTGCGTTATCGCCCCAAACGCGATAACCCGCGCGCAGCGCTATTTCCTTGATCGCCAGGGGAACCAGCCGCAGGAAGATGTTTTTCTCAACTTGCACGTTCTGAAAAATCCGGGCTTGCATGTTTTCTTTTTGTAACTGCTCGCTCATATCCGCTTTGATCGCCGCGATAATCTCTTCAAACGATAATTGATTGTCAAGATCAAAGGCGGCGCGCGCGTAAAGGGAGAAATTTCTTAATGTCCGCGAGGGAAATATCCGCCGTAAATCGACGGGAATAAATATAATAAACGGTTTGCGTTTGTTTTCGAACAATGTCGGCGACTGATAGGCGCTTTGAATCACGCAAGCCGCTAAAAACTCGGTAATCGTCGCGTTATAACGGTGCGCGACTTCTTTTAAGGCGGCGACGCTAACCGTCCCGCTAATCAAGGCCAGCCAGTTTTCCTGATACAGCGTGCCGCGCCATTGCAGGGCCTTCCGTTCGCGCCTTTTGCTTTTATATCTTTTATCGTAATTTTTTAAGAAGCTGTCCTGGTATTCCTCGCTAATATTCTCGATGTCGGTCAGAATCAAGTTCTCACTTTCAATTTGGTTTCCCTTCATTACCAAATAATTATATACCAAAGCTTTCAAAAACTCCAAAGCCCCGGCGCCGTCGGTCAAGCCATGAAAAACCTCGATGGCGATACGGCAATCAAAATAACTCACGCGCAAAAGATAACCGTTGTTTTCCCGGAACCTAAACTGATTGCAAATATAAGGGCTTTCCTCGTATACTCGCGGTTCCTCGTGATTCGGTTCTAAGTAATACCAGAAGAAACCTTTTTTCAGTTTCACTTTCATCGAGGGAAAACGATTCATGGTATAAGACAATGCCTTGCGCAATATCTCGGGATTGATTTTCTCTTTTAAATTAAACGAAAGCCGGAAAAGATTGCTTCTTCTTTTGCTCGTGACCGAAGGGAATACCTTGGCGGCGTTATCTAGTTTAAACCATTTTCTCATAAGCGGTTCACCTTCTTAAGAAAACAAATATTGATGCGCGATAGAAAAAATATCGGCTTTCGCCGATATTGATTATCATTAAAGGTTAATATATCGGTCGATTTCTTCCAACGCCTTTTTCACGGCTATGACAAATTCCTCTTCCTGTTCCGGCGAGCCGTTATTAAAAACGGCCTCGGAAGTTAACGGTCCCTTATAACCCACTTTCTTAAGATCTTCCGCAAGCAAGCGCCAGTTGATGTTGCCCGTAAAAGGGACCAGGTGCTGGTCGAATAACCCGTTGTTGTCGTGAAGATGCACGCAAATCAGTTTTTCCCCGTATTTTTCCCAAGGGAAATTTTCAATATTGCGCGTGAAAGCGTTGGCGTGACCGCTGTCAAAACAAAACTTCAAATAGTCGCTTTCAAGCCGAGAGTAAACGTAATCAAGATAATCAAGGCGTCTTAAGTTCTCCAAAGCGAGATTGATCCGCGCGTCCTCGCAGGCGCGCAGTATTCTCGAGAGTCTTTTCACGCCAAGTTCGTTAAAGGGCGGCGGATTGTCACTACCGGAAATATGAAATATGACGGTCGGGATTTCCGCCTTCGCGATTTCCGCGATCGCCGTTATCATCGTCTCCGCGTATTTCTCGCCAACGTCACCGTCAATCCACAAATCGTTGCATCGGTCAAAGGGGAGATGGACGGTTTCAATCTCAAGCCCCGCCTCCCTGACTTTCTCAAACGCGACGGGAAAACCTTCGTCCCAAAACAGGAACACGCCTTGAAAACGGTGTTTTTTTATTAACTCTATTTTTCTTTCGATTGAAGAAGAGAACCCGTAATAAAGATAGATATTATGTTTCAAAATATACTCCTTTAACAATAGTCGGGGATATTATTCGGAAGCAGGTTTTTCCTCGTCTTCTTTTAGGATGTACAAAATGCCGATCGTGCGCGGCCCGCAATGCGCTGAAATCACGGCGCTGGCCTTGGTTTCCAAAATATTATCCACTTGAACCATTTCCGCGATTTTCTCTCTGAGATAAACGGCGTCCTCGTCGGCCTCTGAGTGGGTAATCATGATAAACTCGGGATCGAGATTATCCTTGTCGTTCTCCAAATAATTAAGGAGCACCTGCAAGGCCGCCTGGAATTTGCCGCGCGGTTTCTTCGCGACCATCATCTGTCCGTCCACGACCCTAATAATCGGCTTGATTTTTAAGAGCGTCCCGATTATCCGCGCCGTGTCGCTGCATCTTCCTCCTTTATGGAGGTAATTCAAAGTGTTGACCGCAAACTGCGTCCTAACCAACGGAACAAGCCTTTCCACCTTCCGGGCGATCGTTTCAAGATCATCGCCCTGATCGCGGTAACTGGCCGCCTTTAATACCAACAGGCCGATTCCGCTCGACAAATTCTTGGAATCAATTACGCGAACTTGATCGGGGCCGTACTCCGAAGCCACCAATCTAGCCGTCTGGTATGTTGCCGAAAACCCCGAGCCAATGCCGAGATACAAAACTTGATATCCCAGTTCCAACCATTTATTAAAACGAGTGTAAAAAACATTAGGGTTGGCGGCCGACGTCCGCGGCAGTTCCTTATACTCGTCAACCAAATGGTACAATTCCCGGGAAGTGATATCGATATGGTCTTTATATGTTTTCCCAGCAATAGTCAGGTATAAAGGAATGGGATCGATATCCAGTTGTTCATATATTTCAGGCGATAGGTCGGCAGTGTATTCGGTTATGATTTTAATTTTATTCATATACTGCCTCTTTTCCTTTTTATTTTTTCCCATTATACTATAAATATCAGCGTCGCACAAGCAATAAATTTCGCCTTATTTACTAAACGCTCACTAAATGTCATATTTATCGAGATCCGCGGCGTTCCGGTAGAGATCCGCCGCCGTTGCGAAAATAATCTCCAAGCAATAAAGCTCGTTATAACCAATCTTCCTTAGCTTTTTCAACACGCCGTAAAAATCAATCGTTCCGGAACCGAGCCTTCCGTGCCGGTCGCCGGAGCCGTCATTGTCGCTGAAATGAGTATGATAAAGATAAGGAGCGAGAATATCAATATATTCGCCGATATCATATTCGCTTAAGTGAGCGTGACCGGTATCTAGGATAAATTTCAGGTTGGCCGCCCCGACTCTTTCAATCAGGGTTTTGATTTCCCCCGGAGCGTAACCCAGTTCCGAGGGACCGGGCATGTTTTCGATCATCAAATACATATCGCGTTTTCGGGCGTATTCCGCGAGTTCGCTTAAAACTTCCTCGCAATGGCTTAGCGCCTCGGCGCGGGTCGCCCCCGGAAACATATAACCCAAGTGCAAAGTCAGTTTTGTAGCGCCAAGGCTCGCTCCGTAATCGACGCCATCCTTCATCACTTTCATGACCGCGGTTGCTTTTTCAAAATTACCCAAATCATTGGCCGGGCCGTGCGGTAAATGCAACACAATTTCAACCGCGGGAAAATCTCTCTTTAGATTTTTAACGTTTTCCGTATAGGCCGCTTGTTTTTTCGGTTCAAAGTGATAAGGATAGAATATTTCAATCGCCCGATAGACCCCTTCGGCCAATAAGGGTCGATAACTTTCGAAATCCTCAGCCGTTCGAGAGGGATTAATGGTAAAACACTTTTTCATATTTATCGCCACCTTCGCCGCTTATTTTACAAACCGGCGCCAACGCGACAGATACCCGCCCTGCAATGACGCGATTTCATTACTGACGACCAACGCTTGCGAATCAATCTCGTTTACCGTCTCGATAATCAATTTTTTGTTCCGGCGGCTTGCGAAAACCATTAAAATCGTTTTTTCCGCGTCTTTGCCCTGGCCGGCAAAGGTTGTGACCCCGACCCCGTGCTCGCGCAAAGTCGCGGCGATCTTTTTCCCCATCTCGACGCCGGTAATAACTTGGATAATGACTTTCCCGAAAGCCAGGCGTTCCTCGATCATGGAACCGACATAAACCCCCGACGCGAATCCCAAACTGTAAATTATCGCCTTAAGCGGCTGTTCGGTAATACCGACGATAACACGCGACGCCACAAAAACCCAAATCGTTACCTCGATAAAGCCCAAAAGAAAAGCCTGTTTGCGGTGACCTTTGTTGACGAAAATTACCCGTAAAGTCCCGAGCGACACTTCAAATATCCGGGCTAAAAAAATAAGGGCCAATTCCCACCACGGCGTCGCCGCTAGTATTTCTAATAGTTTGTCAAGCATAGCGTTTCATCCTTTATCAATTTGTATTATGTTTGCCAGAATCCGTTATTGCGGGAGGCGCTAGCCGCTATCTTCCCGACAAGCAAGTCTCGAAGCTTAATATCGCTGTAATCAATCTTTCGACCCGCGAGCATTTGGTAAACGGGCGCTTCTAAAACAAAATCGACGGTTGCCGTCAAATAATATTCTCCCGCTTTTAATTTCTTGCCTTCCAAAAGACCGGAAGCGGCGTCAAAATTGGAACTAAAAACTAGCTTCCCGGCGGCGGGACGCGCGATGATCTCCCGCAGTTGGTTGCCTTTTAATTCGACCGTGACGATTTTATTCTCGAAAGGCGTCATCCGGAAAACGCGGCCATAAGTCACCGGTTCGCCTTTCGTTATCGGAAACGCCGCGTCTCTAATCCCGCCGATATTGATAACGCCAAGATCGGCGTCGGCGTGTTTTTTTATGATCTCCGCGACCCATGAAGCCGCCCGTTGACGGTCGATATCGACGCCGGCGATCGCGATTTCCGCCTTGGCGATATCAATAAGATCCTGATAACTAGAAAGAAGCGCATTGATTTCTTCGCTTTCGTCCCGGCAGGCCAGATTCGCCGGGATATTCTCGCAATCAACATCAATGACTTTTTGCTTGGCGCGATCGTAATAGAGCCGGATATGACCGATATACTTGCCGTTATTGCCGGATTGAATATAGGGAATCATGACCCCGCCGATACCCGGCGTCTCCCCGGCGTAATAATTGTGGGTATGTCCGTTAACAATCGCGTCCACCTTTTCTTCAGCCGGGAGAAAAGCAATTTTCCCGTTGATCGGCGTCGTGTCGGCGTGGGCGACGACAATCACGACCTGGCATCCCAACTCTCCCCGTAAAAACCGGGAATGTTTTTTTATAACCGGAAGCGGGTCAATAAACTCATATTCCGCTATTATCGAACCCAAGATATCGTTGGTTAGGTCCGCGCCCAAGACGCCGATAATGCCGATTTTTATATCTTGCCTTTCGATTACCGCGTAAGGTCGCGCCCATTCAACCGGCTCGCCGGTTTCTTTGTAGATGATGTTAGCGCCGAGAATCGGAAACCCCGCCTCGTTATTGGCGGTGTCCCCGTCCGTTAACCGGCGCAAATTCTCGATTCCCCAATCAAATTCATGATTACCGATCGTCATCGCGTCGAAACCGATATAATTCATCGCGTCAACGACGACGTCCCCATGGCAAAGGCTCGATACCGCCGTTCCCTGGAACATGTCGCCAGCCGAAAGGATTACGGTCGTCGCTTCCCGTCTTTTCAAAAGCAAAAAATTACCCAACCTGGAGATACCGGGTTCGTCGCCCTCGGCGAATAACGCGCCGTGAAAATCGTTAAGCGTATAGATGTCAATATAGCAATCCATAATGCCCCTATCCCGTTTACTACTGTTTATCGGGCGGCTTTCCCGGCCCGGTCAAATGATCTTATCCTGAAAACACGCTTCAAAGCTCTCTTTCACTAATTTATTATATCAAAATATCCGGAGAAATGCTAGCGAGATATTAACGATAAAAACGTATTTGAACCTCAAATGAAATAGTTTTCCCGCAAACCGCGAGATATTCATCTCGACATTTCGCTTCGTTTAAAGTAAGAATAATCGTCAAGATAAAAGATCCGCGGCCGTCGGGCGACATGTTGACTTCATAATTTAAAAGCGAATGACAAACGGCTTTTTCACCGATTGTTATTTTGCGGATGGTTATTCCATAGTCCGATATTCTATTTTTTCCCGTTTGAATCTTATAAACAATCTTAATCTCATCGACATCGTCTTTTCCCAACACGGCTCCCCGGGGGATTAGTTTTTTGTTTTCGGGTATTGTCGAGGCGAGCGTAAAATTTAGAGTGTCTTTTTCGGACGAACAAACATTACCGAGAACGACAAGCGCCAAAAAAAATACGGAAACAAGCAAAACAAGACGTCTCATGATTACCTCCGGCTTTCGTTAAATTATATTCGCCGGGAAAAAAAATAAGACAAGCAAAAAAAAACGGAATTAACAATTAATTCCGTTGGTTTCTCACAATTTATAATTTAATCGCCGGTCCAAACCTGGCCCTCGATTACCCGCATTGTGATTAAGGGTTCGATCATTAAATCAGACTGCG
>Ga0208564_1000880_pt1 | contig 26395 bp, 18 predicted proteins | sample AD_UKC073_MetaG_FD_184439 | JGI IMG/M metagenome (GOLD analysis project Ga0208564, IMG submission 184439) | Active sludge microbial communities of municipal wastewater-treating anaerobic digesters from USA - AD_UKC073_MetaG (SPAdes) (version 2) | ecosystem: Engineered > Bioreactor > Anaerobic >... | reverse complement strand
CTCCGATCCGCCGTCACCACCCCCGACGACGGCACCCTCGCCTTGGGGGCCATCAAGGTCATCGCGTGGGCGTCCTGGATCATCCTCACCGGCAGCATCCTGCTCGAGATCACCGCCCGGCTGCGCCGCCTGCCAGCCCCCCGCATCCCGGGCCTGTCCGTGCCGCAAGGGGCAGCCCGCCGGCTCGTCACCGCCGCGCTGCTGCTGTTCGTGATCTCGCCCGCCTCGGCAACCATCGCCACGGCCGCGCCCCCGTCCCCGGCATCCGCAGCCACGCCATCGGCCGTATCGACCACCGTCGACCGTGCGCCCACCACCTCACCGGCGCCCACCGCTGCCACGACAGCAGCGGCCACGAAGCCGACCTACACCGTCCGGCTCGGGGACACGCTCACGGAGATCGCCGAACGCGAACTGGGCGACTCCGAACGTTGGCATGACATCGCTGACCTCAACCCAGCCGTCGCCGCCCACCCCGACCTCATCCACGTCGGAACCGTCCTGGTCATGCCCTCCAGCACCCCAGCCGGCGTGAGCAGCCACACGTATGTCGTGCGCAAGGGAGACACTCTCTCCGGGATCGCCGAACGCGAGCTCGGGGATGCCGACAAGTACCCGCTCATCTTCGAGGCCAGCCGGAACACCGTCCAACCCGGTGGGGGACACCTGGTCGACCCCGACGTCATCGACGTCGGCCAAACCCTCACCATCCCGGCCACCACGCCCGCGCCACCCCCTGCCGGCGGCGCCACCGCACCGTCCACGCCAGCCCCCGTACCCCCGCCCTCGGCGCCGCGGCCTGCCCGGCCCGATCACGACCCCGCTGACCGGGAGCCAGCCGGGAGCGTCCCGGTAGTGCCGGCGGGTGCTGCTCAGGCGTCCCCGCGACCTGCTGCCGACCCGGCCGAGGTTGTCGAGGCCGCCACCCCGGCGCCCTGGGCGCTGGCCGGTCTCACGGGGGCAGGGGCCATCCTGGCCGGCTCGCTGCTGACATTGCTACGGCGGCGCCGACGCACCCAGTTCCGCAATCGCCGCCCAGGTCGAACCCTGGCCGCGCCGGCACCCGAGCTCGCTCCCGTGGAGAAGACCGTCACCACGGTCGGCGGGCAGAGCGCGCCCACCGTCGAGCGCATGGACGACATCCTTCGACGGCTCGCGGCCGCCAGCTGCGCAGCCGGCCGGCCGATGCCGGTCCTGGCCGCCGTCGAGCTCACCGCCACCCACCTCGTGCTGCACCTGGCTGACCCGGCACAGCTGCCATCACCATGGGAAGGCACCGCGGATGGCATGCACTGGAAGATCGCACCCGAGACTCCCCTCGACCTGATCGGACCCCACACTCCCGACCAACCAGCCCCGTACCCCCTGCTGGTCACGATCGGGCTCGGCGACCACGAGCAGGTGTGGCTGCTGAACATCGAGGACCTCAACGTCACGATCACCGGGGACCCCACCTACGGGCAAGACTTCGCCCGCTACCTCGCCGCCGAGGTCGCCTGCAACCCCTGGTCAGCCGGAGTGCAGGTCGCCTGCCTCGGCGTCGCCGCCGAGCTCGGCTCACTCAATCCAGACCGCATCCACGTCTACGACCCGGCGGGAACCGACGGCGATCCCATCGCGGAGTTCCTCGCCGACGCCGTCGCCACCGTCGACCGAACAGGCGACACCGACGTCGACGTGACCACCGCACGCTCTCACCAGGTCGGCTCCGACGCCTGGCCGGCCCGCCTCCTGCTCGTCGACGCCGCCAACCCCAACCCCGCCCTGGACCACCTCATCGAGCTCGTGCACGCCCACACCGGCCGAACCGCGACATCCGTCGTCGTCGCCGGCCTGCGGCCCAACGTCGACGGAGTGATCCTGCACCTCACCGACCAGGGACGCATCAGCTTGCCCGAGGCTGGCCTTGACCTTGTCGCTGTCGGACTCACCAGCGACGAAGCCCTCGGCTGCGCCTCACTGCTCGCCCACGGCGACACCGTCACCCACATCCCCGTCCCCGTCGACGCGGCCGCCACGCAAGGATGGCGCGCCTACACCGACGAGGCCGGCGCTCTGCGAGCAGACCACACCCTGACCCGCCACGACCACGCCGACGACCCCACCACGGTCACCCTGCTCGACGAGAGCGACGAGACCTACCTGCAGGCCGCCGCCACGACCGCTGAGGACCTGCAGGCCCTGGCCCCTCGCGTCAGCCACGACGTCCGGGAGGATGTCGAAGCCGCCGACCCCACGCTAGATGACGACCTGGCCATGTGGCGTCGCGACGACTCGGCCCTGCCGAAGCTGGTCCTTCTCGGTCCGGTACGCGCCACCACCCGCGGCAAGCCGCTGACGAAACGCAAGCCCTACATGACCGAGCTGCTCGCCTTCATCGCCCTGCGCCGCCTCGGGGCCACCACCGACGAGGTCGCCGACACCTTCGGGATCACCAAGGCCAAAGCCCGCGACTACGTCCTGACTATCCGGCAGTGGCTGGGCACCAACCCCCGCACCAAGGACTACCACCTGCCCGACGCGCGCCTGGCCCCCGCCGCCGCGATCCGCGACGTCCCCGTCTACCAAGTCATCGACCTGCTCATCGACGCCGACCTGTTCCGCAGGCTCCGCGTCCGCGGTGAGGCCCGAGGGGGCCAGGAAGGCATCGCCGACCTCCGCGCCGCCCTGAGCCTGGTCCAAGGCCGCCCCTTCGACTTCCCGGTGGAACGCGAGCAAGGCGGCGGATGGGCGTGGCTACTCGAGGGCGACCGCATCGACGAGCACCTCACCGTCGCCATAGTCGACGTCGCCCACGTGGTCACCACCCACGCCCTCGCCGCCGGAGACCTCCGCCTCGCCCGGATGGCCACCGAAACCGCAGCCCTCGCCGCGCCCTACGAGGAGATCCCCCGCCTCGACCTCGCCGCCGTCGCCGCCGCCGAAGGCCACCACGCCGAGGCCCAGCGGATCATCCGCGACGAGATCTGCAACCGTACCGACGACGACAACGCACCCCCAGAGCTCCCCACCCGCACCGAGGAAATCCTCCGACGGCGCCAAGGCTGGACCGACACCAAGGCCAGCTGAGGTCCGCCGGCCGGTGCCGGCAGGCCCAACGTCCAGCTTGCGCCCAGGGCTAGGACAGCTAGATCGCCGGCGCTTCAGAAGCCGCCGCCCGGATGAGGCTCGCGGGTAACAGTTGCGTCACCATGACCGGCGACCCGCCCTCCTCCACAACGAAGGCCACCTGCCCCATCACCCCCGCCGACCCGGACTCCCATCGCAACAAGACGCCCGCCACCCACACAGCGGCGCCCGTCGGCGACCCCGGGGCACGAACCCACACATGACGCACGCTCGGCGCCGGCAGGGCACGCGCCGACTCGGATCCGTGAAAGACCGGGCGCTCCCCTAAGGGCACCCCAGAGCGCCGGGGTGGGGGAGGGGTGCTCATCCACCGAAGTATGACCAGGCACCCCGACACCGACAGCGCGTGTCGGCGGTAGGCCTCGCCGCCCACGCGAGCTGTCGAGATGCACCAAGGTTTGCACTCGAGCACGCTGCAGACCTTGCATGATCCGCGGTTTCGAGGCGGAGGGTGCAAAGTCGGCGACAGTTCACATCGGCTCAGTCAGGTCGATCGAACACCTCGACTCCGAAGTCTTCAGCGACGCCGAAGGAGTCCAACTCGTCCGGGCCTTGCAGCCTGAGCCCACACAGGGGGCATTCCATACGGTCGAGGTAGTGCCGCATGAACTTTAGGTGCTCGTCGTACTCGGAATCGGGGTCTTCCTCGTACTCGTCCTGATACCAGGCAAGGTGACCACCCGTCGGGCATGTTCGCAGGAGGCCCTCCTCGTCGGTCGAGCCCGATGCCGAAACCATGGCGAGCAGTTGGTCTCTAGGGATACGACTGGAAAGGTCCGTCCAACGGCGACGCGCAGCCCAACCGCGTGCGAGAAGTTGCGCCTCAGAGAGTAGGTGCCGAGGGTACCGAGCGACGCCGGCCTATGAGCCGGAGTCCTCCAGCATGGCGATTGTGGCGATCTGCTCGTCCAGTTCGTTGTCGACCTCAAGCCAAGCTGCTGCCGCTTCTCGTCCACCGAGCAAGGGGCGCACCCGCCGGACCATCGCCGATAGGGAGTTGATGGCCATAAAGTGATTCGCGTAGCCGAGGTGTAACGCACTGTTGCGGCCGATGCGCAGGGCCTCGATGTCCTCATCTGACGGCGGCTCGAGGGTCAGCAACTCATGGGCTGCTACGACCGCGTCTCGAATCTGCACTGTTGTGACATCGCCAAGGTGGCGTATGTCTTGGGCCGTTCGACCGGCTAGGAACGTGGCACTCTTCTGCGCGTTCTTTCCGCGCAAGGCGAGTCGGTCCGGGGCCAGCTCAAGCAACTTGGCCTTCGCCATGTGCTCTACGGCTTGGCCGGCACCGATGCACATGGCCAGGTCGTCGTCTGAGGCAAAGCCAATGATCGCCCGAATCGCCCAGTCCTTAGCCGAAGCAGGGAGGGTGCGCGCCAGTTCGTCGCGGCTGAGTCCGGCATTGAGTGAGGCGATGGCTGCCTTCACGACTTCGCCTTGCTCTCGCCCGTCATCAGTCTCGCGACTCACGCGACCAGTCCTGACTGTCTTGAACGAGCGCTCGTGCAGAGACCAAGCTGCGTGGCGTGGAGCGGCTACGCCTCAGGCCGGCTGTAGCTGAGGCGCTGATGATGACCTCGGCCATGGCGGATGCAGCAGGTCGCCCTGGACGAGCACGCCAACAGGTCGCGCCCTGGATCGTCGACGACGGCTGCAAACGGGGGCTGGTGGTCACCATCGGGCCATGACCTCATCTACGTTCGGGGCGCCCTTCGCTAACGTGGTTCTCCAGTCGAGCTTCCGGAGATGTTGTAGGTGGCCCACGAGAACGATTGGCGCTAGGTCCGCATCTGCCGCGGTGTGCATGACCCAGGGTCCGCTCAAACGCTCTGGAAGCTGCGGGAGGCCGCCGGGGAGGACCCAGCGTGCGGCGGTCGCGTTGGCCTCACGTTCTTGAGCAGCTTCATCTGAGTGGTCGTCGGGATCGTCGTCAAGGTCGATCGCCTCCACAATGGGCTGGTCGTCCTTGACGTGTCCCCGGGTCAGGTGAGCGATCTCGTGGACGAGGGCGAATAGCACCTTGTCCAGTCGCTTGCCTCGACCCGAGAGCCCGATGACGCGAGTCCCGTCCACGAGCATCGCGCAGCCATCGATCTTGGCTCCCGGCAGCCCAGGAACGTAGACCAGGCGAACACCGACCGCGCCGAGCGTCTTCGGCAAATCGGCGAAATCCGCAGGGGTCTTGAGTGCCTGCGGTAGGGCGGCACCGACCGCTTCGAGTGCCTCACGCGAGTAATTGCCCGTCATCGATGTCCGGCGCGAGGCGTGTCGAACCATGTACAGCCAAGAGATCTGCAGGGACGAGAGGGACTCGCCGTGGTTGGAGCGCTTCGCGGCAGCCGCCAAGCTTGGTTCGTCATCGAGTGATTTCAACTCGAAGAACTGGCGGACTTCATCCTCCAGCTCGTCAAGCGACGTGGCAGCGAGCACTCCTGCCTTCTTGAGCAGCGAGATGGGGCCCTTCTCGTTCAGCCGCGCACGACGACGCACGTCGTCTAGGTCGCTCTGCGACTTGGCGTCCTGCTTCTGCAGCCACAGGAGGTACTGATCTTGAAGGCTGAGCCACATCTCGGCGCTGGTCCCGAGGGCAGCGCCAATCTGCGCAGCGGACTCTCGAGTGATCTCCTTCTTTCCGGAGATGATCTCGGAGACGAACTGCGCTGGGCGGTCGAGGATGGCGGCGAACTCGGCCTGAGTCCAGCCACGAGCCTCAAGCTCCTCAGCGAGGAACTCTCCTGCCGGAAACACCTCGGCCAGTGCAGCGTTCATCTCGGTCTCTCCATCGATGTTCAGTGATAGTCGACAACCTCAAGGAGAACCGCCACTCGGTCCCTGTCGGTCTTGAACGTGAGGATCAGCCGGAACTGATCGTTGAGGCGCATCGACGTCTGTCCCAGGCGATCACCCTTCAACTTCTCCATCCGTAGACCTCGCATCGCGTAGAGGTCACGCTCGTCTCGCGCTGCGGCGATGACCTGGACCTTCTTCCGGTACGACCTGATGACCGTCGGATCCCAGCCCTTCGGTGCGAAGCTCAACTCCTCGGCCAGCCTGCGCAGCACCTCGTCGTGGTACTCGACGCGCAACATGACCTCGTTCCATCACCCCAGAGATGAAGACCCGCACGTGCCAGATCCTAGGCGGACCATGTTGCCATGTGGCCCAGACACGCCCCCATCCCGCTAACTCACTACTGGTCTTCACCTCTTAGGTGAAGACCAGTATGCTATATTTGTCCTCGCCGGACAACCGCCGGCCAGCAACCTCGACGAACGGAGCCAACATGTCCGACAGCACCAGCAGCCCGGCACACGACAAGACCTTCACGGTGGTCATCAACGGCACACCGCACACCCTCGAGCGAGAGCTCGTCAGCTACGAGATCCTCGGCGGGCTCGCCTTCCCCGGGCATGACCCAGCCGCCATCTTCACCGTCGCCTACAAGAACGCGATCACTGGACATGGAGGCAGCGGGACGCTCGTGGCGGGCGAGTCCGTGAAGGTCAAGAAGAAGGGGACGAGCTTCGATGTCCGACTCACGACTCGTTCGTAACAGCCCCGACCTCCAGCGGCTCGTCAGCGACGGTTACACCGTCCGCCTCGTCAACGGCTACCTCGTCGTGGACGACATCCCCTACGTCGATTCCACGGCAACGATTCGGTGGGGCTCCTTCATCTGCCCCCTGGACCTTGCTGGCGACCGGACCACCAAGCCCAACACCCACGTCATGGCCTTTGTCGGATCATCACCGTGCAACCGCGACGGCAGCGAGATCTCGCCCGGCTTCGCCAACCCAGGCCTCACGTCCGGCTGGACCGCCGGACCCGAGTTGACGCCCTCGGTGGGCTTCTCGCAGAAGCCCAACCCGGACGGGTACATCGACTTCCACGAGAAAGTGACCACGTACGCGGCCATCCTCGTGGGCCCCGCCCAGGCGATCGACTCAGCAGTCACTCCCCTTCAGGGCAAACCCTTCACAACCGATGAGGACGACGGGGTGTTCGTCTACCTCGACACCTCCTCCAGCCGCGCAGGCATCACCAGTCGTACGAGCCTGCTCGAGTTGTCGAAGGTTGTGATCATCGGCCTCGGCGGCACCGGCGCCTACCTGCTCGACCTCCTCGCCAAGACGCCCATCGGGAACATCCACCTGTACGACGCCGACACGTTCAGCACTCACAACGCCTTCCGGGCGCCCGGCGCCGCCTCGATCGACGACCTGGTCGCTCGGACGACGAAGGTTGAGTACTACGCGGTCATGTACGCCCGGATGCGCCGCAACATTCACCCTCACACAGTCCATGTCACCGCTGCCAATGTCGCCGAGGTGACAGACGCTTGCTTCGTGTTCCTCGCGATGGATTCGAGCCCGGACAAGCTCGCGATCATCGAAGCGCTCATCGCCGCCAACGTTCCGTTCATCGACACCGGTGTGGGAGTTGACGACGACACGGGCGGGATCGCTGGCCAGGTTCGGGTCACGACGGCTCTCCCGGGCGCATCCGAACATGTAACCCGCGGCGAACTCATCTCAGGGGAGGCGGGAGACGCAGGCCTCTACGACACGAACCTTCAGGTTGCAGAGCTCAACATGGCTGCGGCCGTGATGGCCGTCATCCGCTTCAAGAAGTGGCTGGGGTTTTACGCCGACGCCGAAGGTGAGCTGCACAGCAGCTACCGGATCGACACCAACGAGATCCTCAACAAGTACGGTCGGATCCTCGAGGACACGGAAGCCGAAGAAGGGCCCCATGAGGCTATGCAAACTTGAGCCGGCGTTCGTCACGTACGTGCCGGGCGACCTGGAGCAAGGAACGCTATACGTGTCGATGGAGTACTCGACCGCCGTACACCTGTGCGCATGCGGCTGCAGAACCAAGACCGTGACTCCGCTTGCCACTGACGGTTGGACACTCAAGTTCGATAGCACCGTGACGTTGCGGCCGTCCATTGGTAACGGCCAGTCGCCCTGCCGCTCGCACTACCTGATCACCAGGGACGCGATCGAGTGGCTACCCGCAATCGGCGTGGCAGCTACCCGAAGGGCCGTTGCGCGAGATCAGGAAGCGGCAGCGGCGGTTCGTCGCCCGCGGGGGACCTGGTGGGCGCGGACAGTGACTAGGTTGCGGCGTGGTCGGTGACAACGCTTCGGCTCTACCTTCACTCACGCTTGTGGAGGGCGTACGCGAGTTCGAACTGCTGCCGCTCGTCGAGGGAGTCTGCGAACTGGCGATAGCGGGCGCGGGCCTTCGACGTTGTTGTCGAGGTGGTGGGTCGGGCGCCGGTACGGGGCGCGGGCGGCGATGACGAGACGGGTCAGGGTCGGGGTCGTTACTGTGCGGTCGGCCAGCCACCCAAGCGGCCCTCGTTGGTGGTCGGGGTGAGCGCGGTCCACGGCGTTAGGCGGGCAGAGGCCGTGTCGACGTCGGGGGCGGTGAGTATGCCGTCGGCCGTCGCCAATACTGCAGCGCGGAGTACGGCGTTTTCGGGTGGGCGTCGACCCCAGCGCGGTCCGCGATCACGGCTGCGCGCCGAGATCCCTCGGCCAGGTCGGCCACCCAGGGAGGCCCCTGCGTGGCGCGGGTTGCCGTGCGAGGTGGAGCAGGAGCGTGGTGAGGTGGCGCAGGTCGCTCAGGTATGCCGCGCGCCCTTGACCTGCCGCCCGAGGACGGGCACCGCATGCCCGGCGAGGGCCGCGTCGGCGCGGCGCTGCAGGGCGGGGACGCGCTCGTCGGAAGGCTCGGTGGGGATGGCGGTGAGGTCGTGCTGGCACTGCTTCGTGGGGCCGACGCCGAGTGGGTTCCCGCACACGGTGGCGGCGCCGACCCGGCGGAGGTGGCGTTCGAGGACACGGTCCGACGCGGGCGTGCATCCGGCCTTTGATGCGGTCTTCCAGGAACGCCCGTCGGTGACCGCCCGGGCGGCGTACCAGACACGCACGTCGGGTCGTCGAGGCGGTCGAGCAGGACCATGACGTGGCCCCACGTCAGTTGCGCAACAGCTGCTGCGCAATTGGGGTCCGGCCACTCTCGGGCGAGGGTGCACATGTATGGCAGGCTCGATCCTCAGCGATCCGAGGTCGGTCCTCCATGCGTCCATGGGTGCCTTGGGTTTCGGGATCACACTCGGATGAACACCTCACGCATTGGACCGCCGTCGGTCCTAGGAGGGTAGCCCCGAGCTATGCCTGCGGACCAGAACTCCGGCACCCTCGATGCCCGGGAGGCGCCCGCTTGGTCGCCGGCAAGAGCATGTGGGCCGTTAAGGCCAGATAGAGAAGGCCTCGGCGAGTCAGTGGTAGCCGTGGGGGCTCCAGCCCTTCATGTGCGGCTGTAGCTCGTCGGGGGTTGCTTGGATCTTGCTGATGATGTTGAGGTCGCCGTTGAGCGGGTCGACGCGGTCGGCATGGTCGCGAAGCCACTTGGCCCATTCCCCGGCGGCGACAGTGGCCTCCCCGTCGAGTTGGCCGGCTCGCAAGTCGACCTCGTTGGCGTAGTCGCGGAGCCACGTCGCCGTCTGCCGGTCCTTGAGCTGGCGGACGGCTTGTTTGGCGTTGCGTTCGTACCGGACCTTCTCAAACGCGGCTGCACGGATTTCTTCGCCGCGCTCCTGACGGATCTTCTGGCGACGCTTCCGTTCCTGCCACTCCCACTTCTCCTCCGCGACGCGCAGCTCGAGCTTGCGGATTAGGACGGCCAGTTGGTCTTCCAAGGGCGCCCCGGGCTCGTCGCTGAGCCGAAACAAGTCCGTCGCACCCCAACCCGTCGTTACCGTCACGGTCAATCGGCCAGAGGGCTCGAAAGCCTTGTTGGCGACGGTCTTGGAGGTGTGGCCGCGGTAGTAGTCCCATTCCTGGACGTACGGTGAGGGCGATCGCCGCCGATTTCCCGCTGCGGCTTCTCTGATCGCTAGTTCGTACGTGGTTGACCCGATGCGGAACTCCAGATCCGTGGCTGAGTGGATGTCGTTCCCGCCGAACGAGCGGCTCACTTTGTCGGTGACCTTCCAGCCCACGATGTCACAGGCGTCCACCACCCCTTGGAGGAAGCGGCCGGCCCTGGGGATGCTGCCTTTCGAGACGTTCGCGCGGCGCTCGAGAAAGCGTTCCACGGCCGGGTGCTTGGTCTTGGGCATCCGCCCGGGTGCCTTCAAGGTGCGAACCGGGATGCGCTGCTCGTAGTCGGGTCGCAGATAGAGAGTGAACCCGAGGTCGGGATCCATGCGGATGTGCTCGTGAGCGAGCTTCTCACCCTCAGGGAGTGTCCCGAGGCGGCGCGCCTCGCGTTCGATCCGGAGGAGTTCGCTCTCGGTGTAGTCGTGGGCGACGTCGACACGGCCCGCGCTGAGGAGACGATCCATGAGGTCCGCGGCTCGCTGCTGCGCAAGGGCGGCCTCGCGGGCTTGGCGTTCCTTCTCGGCTGCCTCGGCCGCTTCGCGTGCGGCCTTTTCGCGCAGACGCCGGGCCTCTTGGTCGACGCGTCGCTGTCCGTCTGGGGTGATCGTGGCGGCCCAACCTGACCGGCTACCTGTCAGGCGAATGAGTCCGCGGTCCCGCAACGCAAGCAGGGTGCGGCGGTTCGCGATCTCAGAAGTGCGTCCAGCCTCGGCGTTCTCCGCGATCGCCGTGAGGATCGCGAACTGAGCCGGTGTCAGGTGGCTGTTGGGCGACTTGCCCGAGCGGGCGGGCGGGACGGCATTCACCGGCTGAGTCGTGGTTCGATCCTTGTTCGTCTTGCGCACTCGGGACGCACCCCTCGCGACGGCGTCGAAGGCCTCGACGGGGTAGGCATCGTTGGCTGCGTAGTAGCGGCCGGCCTCGGTCAGCGTGGCGGTCCAGACGCCTCTGCGTCGAGTGACGGTGGCGAGCCCGCGGTTGGCCAACGCGCGGGCAGAAGTCTTGAACTCCTCGCGCGGCGGGTGAGTGCTGCCCCCGTCGGCGAGCCATTGAAGGACTTCGCGCTGGGCGGCGTTCAGGTCCCTGTTCATGTCCGGTCCAAGGTCATGTCGTCAGGATCCCTATCGCTTCCGACAGGGGCAAGGTGAACCTGGTCGCCAAGAGCCAGATTGCGGCTGGCCTCACCCGGGGGCGTCCACTCCTGAGCCTAGGTAGGGGCGCCGCATTCGTCCCAACACTGTTGGGACGATTGCCTTTGATCAGGTTCGATCTGATTCCCGATCACCGCCGCTGATGCTGGCGAGGCGCGCCCTGTCGCCCTCGGACAGGCTGCGGTTGAACTTTCGGAACCCGGCCCGCTCCGCCGACGTCGGTGCGTGCGGCCACCCAGGGCTGGTGCTGAGGTGTCCACTGGCGAGTTGCGTCCACACCCACGCCACGGCATACGGTCGCGACGACGCGCGGGTCCCCGGTCGTGCGGCAGCGAAGGCGTTGAACCACGTGTCGTCGCAGAGAGCCCGAATGTCGCGCTCACACTCTCGCCAGTCGACGTGGGGTAGATCGGCGGCGACGGACCGCAGCCGAGCGAGAAGGACGGGGATGGGGAGCCGGAGCCTGGCGCTGCAGGCGCGAGCCGTGCGCACGGTCAGGTCGTCGGGAAGCCCGAGGAGGTGACCGGTGGCGCTCCAGGTGCTCGCGCGTGGGTCGGTTCGGGCCAGGCACATCGTGGTGAAGAGCCGGACGGTCTCCGCGCCAGAGTCGAAGGCGTCCGCCAGATGGCGCTCAAACAGCTCGGTGGGCAGCATCTGTGGGATGTGGCGAAGCGGAGCGAGGCGTTCGGTGTGATCGAGCAGCGTGGACAGGCGGCGGTGCGGGGCTCGCGCCGCGAGGACCAGCCGAGTGAGGGTTGGTGTCATGACGGTGTGGTCGGCCAGCCAGCCCAAGGGCCCGTCCGGGGTCGTGGGGGTGAGTTCGGTCCAGGTGGCCAGCGCGGCTGTCGCGTCGTCCAGGTCGGCAGCGGCGAGTATGCCGTCGGCGGCCGCCAACGCTGCCGATCGGACGCCCGGGTCGTCCGGCGGGCGCAGACCCCACCGGGGGCCGCGCGCACGAGTGCGCGTGACCGCGTCACTCGTCAAGCCGGTCACCCATGAGGCGAGCCGTTCGGCCCCGGTTTGTCCGGCCAGATGGAGAAGGAGGGTGGCCAGGTGTCGCAGGTCGTGCAGGTAGGAGGCGGCTGACACCGGCTCTCCCAGAACGATCATCTGCGCGCCGTTGAGCGCTGCGTCGATGCGCGCCTGCGTGGCCAGTACGTCATCCGTGGCTGGGACTGCACGGATGTCGGTGAGCTCTTGGCGGCACTTTTTGGCCGGTCCAGCCCCGAGCGGGTTGCCGCAACGGGTGCTGGCGCCGACGACGCGCAAGTGGGAGTGGCGCTGATCTCGGAACGGCCGTTGACACGACGGGCAGACCGCGCACAGCAGGTTCTGGTGGCGACGACAGCTGGTGACGATGGGCAAACGCCAACTGCTCTGCCAGACTCCCTTTTCAGAAAGGCAACGCGGACAGATCTGGGTTCCACGATGGGGCGCCCATCCCGGAGCCGCGATCTGCCGGTAAGAATCTCGGTTGTTCGGGTTGAGATTGGTCAGGTCGAGGGCGGTGCCGTCGAAGGTGGCCATCGTTGCGGCATACACCTCGCTCTCGCTGACTCGGGCGATGGCCGCCACTGTGGCGACCGTCTCCGGTGCCGGCGCGATGGTGAGGAAGCGCGTGTGGGCACCGGATTCTCGGATCATGGTGAGGACGGCAGCGGTGCTGAGACCGTTGAGTTCAGCGAGGTGTTCCAGCCAGGACTCGATCGACTCCCCGGGTCTGGGCGTCAGCGTCGCCGGCAACACGTGTGTCGCACGGCTGGTGGCCCCTGCCGGCATGGAGCCTGATGGTTCGGTCACGCCAAAGCACCCACCCTTGTGTCGGCGCCTTGACCGAGGACGGTGTCCAGCGTCAGGTCAGAGGCGAGAAGAGTTGCCCCATAGTCGGCGAGGACGAGCCTGCCCTCCGCGGTGAGCGATTCGTTGAACTCGCGAAGACTGCGCTGTTTGAGCGGGTGGGGACCGCCGCGCGGAGTTCCCCGGGTGTGGTGGATCCAAATCCATGCGGCAGCCAACTTTGCAGTCTCGGCGTCGATCCGCAGGCCCGGGACACTGCGGAGGATTGACGTGGGGGCGCGCCGCAGACCCGCCAGTACGGCGCGGGCGTGATGGAAGTCGGTCAGCCCTTCTTGGTTGAGCCGGTGCACATGGTGGGTCAGGTAGGTCAGGCCGGCGACGCTGTTGCCTAAGTCGGTGGCGAGGGCGGTGGAGTCCTTCCTCGGCAGACCGAGGATGGACCAGAGCGATTCCATCCGTGGCCGTCGACTCTCCCCGCCAGGACCACCGCGAACCAGCACCAACTCCCTCAGGAGCGCCAATGCCGCATTACGACTGGCCTCCTGCTCCTGCTGACCCTCAAGGAAGACCTCGGGCGTGCGCGAGAGCGCTGCAGGGACATGCTGCTGGCCCAGGCCGACCTCGGCGATGGCCCGCCACAGTTCTGCCCGGGCCACGGCGACCTCGAGAGCATCGAGCAATGTTTGTTCGTCGCGATCGTTCGCGGCCCGATCGACCAGTTCGGTATCGAGGGCTACTGTCAGCCGTGCCGCGCGGAAGAGCGCGGGGCTCTGACTCGACTGCCACGACGCGACCAGGACCCGAGCCTGCGTCGCCAGGTCCTCGTCGGGCACGACGGCCATGCCATAAGCCCTCGTGAGTCTGCGGAACCGCTGCAGGCGCGGGTCCTCGCGATCACGAGTGCGGGCGAGCAAGGCCAAGAGCTCGCTTTGGGCGATCCAGAGGTCGCCCAGTTCGAGCGGGGTGAAGTCAGGCGCAGAATCGGTTCGGCGACGTAGAGGCGATCCACAGTCGGGGCAGACCAAGACCCATGCCACCCGCGTCCACAGGTGGCCGCTGCGTCGGCAGCAGCTGCACACCATCGTCATCGGGTCACGCCGCGGCAACTGCAACGCTCCGGGCAGGCGACAGCCGAGGGTCTGGGCGCTTAGCGTGTTTCGGCCAATCCCGACCGCATGGGAGAGGGACCGCACGGTCTCGACGGAGGGGTCGTCATAGAGCCCCTGAAGGCTGGTCGGCGCTTCCGGCCAGAGTTGCTTGACTGTCAGCCCTAGCCGCTCTGCCACCCGATGGACCATCGCCGGCAATGACTCCCCGGGCAGGAGCTGGACATAGACCGGCAGGCGATCTGGCCGCCGCTTCGCCCTGGTCACCTCACTGCCCACTGGCCGTGGCCATCGCCTCAGCCCGCGCGGTCTGGTCCTGGGCGCGGCCGCTGAGCCGGACAGCGTCGAAGTGGGCACGGCCCAGCGGCTCGCCCGTGGCGAGGGCCGCGGTAGCGGCGTCGATGACGACAGTGGCCGTGTCCCCAACGAAGCCTTGGGTGCGGGACCAGAGGTATGCCGCGTGATGGCGGGCGAGGTAGCCGGGCGGTTCGCCGGGTAGATAGGGCGACAGCATCTCCTCCAAGCCACGCAGGAGGCGCTGCCAGTCACGTCGACCGGCTGGGGTATCGATCGCGTAGGGAGCGACCGTGTGTTCGGAGAGACGACCGCGGATCTGCGGGTCGGACAATGCCTCTCCACCAGAGATGTGGGCGCCAACCAGGACAAGGACGCCGCCATGCTCCCCCAGTGTCGTGTTCAGATGCTTGACCGCATTGAGGGTGGCGCGGCCAGTGATGCTGCTGGTACGCAGCATGTGGGCGTCATCGATGATGAGCAGCCGAATCTGGTGCAAGCCGAACGATTTCGTGGTTTGCAGCGCCATCCGGGTCTCGGTGCTCTCGGCGGCTTTGATGTTGCCGATGAACCCCAGGATCTGGGCATAGAGATCCCGGCTGCGCGACTCGGACTGCAGCGACAGATAGACCACCGGCACCCAATCGGCCATCAGCCCCGGCTCCGGAGCCCAGCGCGGACACGAATCAGAGGCGACGTCGCCCAGCCAATGACGGTGCAACGACTGGGCCCACGCCTTGACGAGCGTGGACTTGCCCGCCGTGAACGGCGCGGACACAGCAATCACGGTTCGTGCGCCGGCCGGCGCCAGCATCGCCGACTCCAACGCGAACGTGAGATCGGCACTGACTCGCTCGTGAACCGGAGAAGGGACAGGTCGACCTCGCAAGGCGATCCTGACCGAGTCGGCATACGCGGTCCGCGCCTCAGGTGACGAAGCGGCCAACTGTGCAGGTGGCAGGGGCGCCGGCAACGCTGGCGGCGGACTGGTCGCTTGGGCGTGCCAGAGTTGCGCATCCATCAGTCGCCCACGTCGTCATAGTCCGGCCAGACCTCATCGACATCGACAACGGTTGCCGATTCGCGGATCCGTGCCCGTGCTGGACGGAGGGGGACCACGTTGCTGTCCGGCTGACCATCGACCAAGACCCGAGCCTCTGCAGCCTCGCAGTGGTCGATCAGCGCCTGTTGGTGACGGAGCGCGGCTGCGCCGAGTTGGGTGCGCCATTCCTCGACCGACGGTGGCGTGGTGAGTTCGCCGATTGCGTCGATGATCTCGTGCATGGTGCCGCGCCGGGACAGGACGTTGTTGCCGCCGCGGGCCTTGATCAACTGCCGGGCGCGCTGGACCACGACATCCGTGAGCGGCGCATCGACGAGGCCCGCGTGGCGCCATCGCAGCTCCACGACGCGATCGTTGGTGATCGCGGACCGGTGCCACAAACGGGTCCGATCCCGCGGGTCATAGAAGAAGGGGATCTTGCTGTCCTCGGCTCGGAACGTCCCGGGTCGCAGCCCGCGTAGCTCGTCGACGACCGGCCCGTCGTACGTCAGGCCCTTGTAGGTGACGCCGGCGTTGCCGATGCTCAACCAGCGGATCGGCAGGAACTGATAGATCAGGTCCGGGTGTTGTGGCACGAGGATCCTGCCGGTCGCCACCGAGAGCATGTCGAAGGCCTCGAGCGGGGAGAACTTGCCGTCCTCGACTCCGGGGATCTTGATGCCGTCGTGCTTGTTGCGGTGATAGTCCAATGCAATGAACCGGTGCAGATGCTGCTCCAGTTCCCGCGCGGTCAGGAGCGGCTCGTCGGCGGTCATGCCCACATGTCGGCCGCGCTCCTGGACGTTGCGGCCCTTGAATCCCGGGATCGCCTGATAGGCCCGCTGCAGGGTGTCGTGCCAGCGCTCGACGTGCGCGTTGTCCGTCGGGTGCCCGACGCGTGAAGTCAGCAGGTCGACGCCCAGGTCACGCAGGACCTCCCGTAGATGGGTGGAGATGAAGATCGCGCCGTTGTCGGCGCGGATCGACTTCGGTGTCACCCCCGGCTTCACGTGGACCCCGTCGAGGGAGCGGTCGGTCTTCAACGCCGGCTTGTGAGCCACCAGTGGGTGCGGTGAGAAGTCCAACGACGCCGGTATGCCGCACCAGCGGAAGTCATCGATGGTGGTCCCGTTCACCACCATCGAGAACGGGCGCATCACGTCATACAACGCCATCGCGACATCGATCGCGGTCGCCGACCGAGGGACCACGCGGCACGCGACGACCACCCTGGTGGGCACTGAGATGAAGGTGATGATCTCAACCGAGAACGCACGTGAATGGACGTCATCCCAGACCAGGTTGTCCGCACGGGTCACGTCCACCGCGAGGTGACCGGGGTGAATGTCGGGGTAGCTGTCGAAACCGCGCCGCTTGCGCATCTTGACGCCCTTGTGGCCACGCGCCGTGGAGCCCAGTGCGGCGTAGCGTTGCGACAGATACTGCTGCGCCAGGCGTTGGGGGAGCTGGAGATCCGTGATCCCGTCCTGCTTCAGCCGCACGTGGATCCGGCGCTCGATCTCGATCAGGTTGACCTTCGACACCGTCCCATCGAAGGGAGCCAACTCCTCGTCGACGATGCGAATGAATCGCGCATCCAGCACCTCCCAGCCCTGTTTGCCCTTCGTCTTACGTCCATCAACCAACCCACGAAGACCGTGTCGACGCCATGCCTTGATCCAGTTCCACAACGTGGTCGCAGATGTGTTGGTGTCCTTCAGCTCACCGGACATCACCCGCCACGCGAGCACCCGGTCGCCCGCGTTCTCCTGCGAGAGTTGGCGTGCCATCGCCTCGACCCTCTTGGTCAAGGGCAAACCAAAGCCGTCTCCGTACGGGTAGTGCGGTTCGCCTTCACGGGCAAGTTCGGGGCAGCCGTCGGCATACGAGGTGAGGATTACGAGCACGACTTCCAGTCGAACGAGCGCTTGGTTTCGGGCGCTTTGGGCAAGGCTGCTCCACCAGGGCTCGAGCGCGGTGTGAGTCACCTGCTCGCCGCCACCCGACTTCTGCACGACCAGCCGATCCCAGCGAATGTGCTCAACGTCGCCCAGCGCTCCCTTCACGGCCGGGCCGTGCCGGTCGATCGCCATAACGACAGCCGGTCCCGTAGGCATCAGGATCCGCGAGCCCAGTGAGAGCTCAACGCCGGCAATGGTCACCGCGCGGCCGCCGACGCCGTCAGACAAACCCGAGTCTCGCGACCCAATCGCTCATCAAGGTCCACCGTGAGGTCACCGCTGCGGATCCCATGCCAGACCGCCGAGAGAAGGTGCCCTTCGCCCTCGTCCAGGTCAATCACTTGACCTATGGTCCAAAGAGTTCCCAGATTCTCAACGAGCATCTTGAGGGCTGTCCGGTGCCACGGCATCGTGCGCCGGTAGCCATCCAGCCACATCAGGTTGACCCGCCGGGTGGCACTCATGCCCGAGAAGAGCTCGTAGCGCCAGCCAAAAATGGCGCACGCCTCGCGAGTCAGCTCAGCGTGGGACTGGAACTTCTCGTCCTGCCGTTCGACCGGGCGAACGTCCCACACAGTGACGACACCAGCGACATCGATGCTCAAGAGATCTGGGTAATGGAAATCAAGCCTCCCGGCCTTTGCGATTTGGAACAGAACCCGCGCAGGCTGCGGAACCAACCACACAATGCTGGGTCGCTGATCAAGGTCGCGGACGAGGTCATGTTCGAGCCCAGACTCAAGGCGCAGATGCTGGCCAACGGTGATTGAGAACGCCCACACAGGTATATGAGATTGATGGCTTCCACTTCGGATCCCACGCGCCTGCCGGATTCTCGCGAGGTCGGGCGGCGCTGGCCCGACCCAGGGCGTAGTCCCCGCACCAAAGTTGAAGTGCCATCGCGGCCCGCTCGGCGAGGTGGCACAAGAGCGCCCATGGGCAGGCAAACTCGCAATAGAGTGCTGCATGACGGCACCTTCGTTCTTCGCGGACTCATCGGGACCGTCACTGGGGCACTGTTCGTCGCAACCGAACGGTGCCCCTCTCTCGTGGTCCCTCAGCACAGGCTAGGACCGCTTCCCGGCTAATACCGCCATCCGTTGAGAACCAAACGGCATTCGCTTATTGCGTCCGCGCTTCTATCCACAGGGCGCCCGGAGAGGCCCCGCTACAGCGATATCAGACCGCCGCTGACCTGCGGGGACGCAATAATTGCGCCACCAGCGGTCTCGGTTCAAAACGCCAGCGAAGAGGTTCACGGCCATGACGAATTTTGGGATGAGCAACGGCGAGTTCAATGCGATGCTGGTTCAGCTCGACGAACTGCCTGGGCGCTGCGTGAACCCCATGTGCCTTCGACAAGTCACCTACCGAACGACAACGCGTGGTCGACAATCGCTCTTCTGCTCCACTCGTTGCCGCAAGGACACGTGGCGAATGAAGATCAAGCTCGCCAGATGGCTCCAACAGGTTGAGGAGAGTGCAGACCTCATCGATCGGCCAGCGTCCATGGCATCACTCAATGCCGCGGCCGCCCGCCTTCGATGGCTGCTGGTGCGCTATCCGTTGGCTGAGGACTCCGGGGCGAAATCTTCAACCGACGACGAGTACATGCCCCTCGCCGTAGCCATGGCACGGCTCGGTGGGGGTTTCACCCCCGAGATCCTTGACGAAGCATTGAGGTACGACGCTCGGATGCGCGTTCGTAGGCTGAGCCGCCGGACCAAGGTCCAGCCAGTGAGCCCGACCGACGTTGAGCTAGCGGACCAACGCAGGTATGCCGTCCGCTGGCAAGAACTAGCTCGGCGCCTCTCCTCGCGCGAGGAGGCCCCCAACGCATCCGAGCCCACGCCTGTGTCGGCGCAGTAGGGCAGGATCAACTCGTGCCAACGATCTTCGACAACCTTGCAATCGACCGTCAACTGGGCGGGGCTCTGAGGGAGCACTTTGCGAATTCCTACAGTCGAGTCGACGTGGCGACGGGGTATCTGGACTTGCGGGGGTGGGCTCATCTTGGCGAGGTCATCGAGCAGAAGACCTTCGCTGAAGGGGACGAGCCTGTCGCCCGAGTTCTCGTGGGCATGGTGGCCCCATCGGACTCGCAGGCGATCCTCAACTCACTTCAGAGTGAGCTGGCGGAACCCGATGTGGGTCCTGCGATCCATGACAATGCCAAAGCGATTGAGCAGAAGGAGCGACTGGTGCGTCACCTACGCACCCAGCTGATGCGCGGTCTACCGACGAAGAGCGGTCAGACCACTCTGCAACTGATGAAGCGTCAGCTGGAATCGGGGCGTGTCCAGATCAAGGTGTTCACGCGTCGCCCACTGCACGGGAAGACGTACATCCTTCGAGGTGGGGGCGGACCTGTGCCCTTGTGGTCGTACCTCGGGTCATCCAACTTCACGGGCGCCGGGCTGTTCAACAATCTGGAACTCAATATCGACATCGCCGACCAAGACCCGAACCAGAAACTTGCCGCCTGGTTCGAGGACCGTTGGAACGACAAGTACTCGTTGACGATCACCAAGGAGATCATCGAACTCATCGAGGAGTCGTGGTCGGGCGAGGAACAAGCGACCCCGTTCGAGGTCTACCTCAAGGTCTGCCACGCCCTTTCACAAGACGCCCGCGACGGCCTGGGGTACATCCTCCCGAAATCCATGCAAGACCTGCTGCTCGACTACCAAGTCACGGCCGTTCGCACCCTGGCCCGCCGCATCGTCCGCCGCGGCGGCACCATGCTCGGCGACGTCGTCGGCCTCGGCAAGACCCTCACGGCCATCGCTACCGCCCTCATGCTCCAAGCGGCCGAGGACTACTCCACCTTGGTCCTCTGCCCGAAGAACCTCGAGCAGATGTGGAAGGAGCACCTTGAGGCATACGGCGTCGAGGGTGCACGCGTCGTGCCCTACTCGATGGCCGACAAACTGTTGCCGGACCTGAAGCTCTTCAAGCTCGTAATCTGCGATGAGTCCCACAACTTGCGCAATGACTCGACGAAGGCACACGAGGCCATCAGGGAATACGTACGACGGAACTCCAGCAAGGTTCTGCTGCTCACGGCCACGCCATACAACCTGGCCTTCGCCGACGTGGCGAACCAGCTCGCCCTCTACATCGACGACGACGATGACCTCGGGATTGTCCCCTCAGCCGCCATGGCGAAAGACCCGAACCTGGTCGACAGGGTCGACGGCAAGACGAACACACTGGTCGCCTTCAAACGATCCGAGGAAGCCGACGACTGGCGGCGCCTCATGTCAGATCATCTCGTTCGTCGCACCCGGACCTTCATCAAGAAGTCGGCGCGCAAAAAGACCGTCACCATGCCGGACGGCACGACGGGGCAGCGGGAGTACTTGCAGTTCGCCGATGGCAGGGAGTTCTTCTTCCCCACCCGGATCCCACACCCACTGACGCACAAGTTCGGAGAGAACGACCCGGCCTCACTCATGGAGGATGACGACACGCTCAATGCCATCGCGAGGCTGACTCTGCCCAGGTACCGACTGTCCGACTACGAAGACCCCAGAACCGCCAAGACGCCGCAGGACAAGCAGTACCTGGACGACATCCGGTCCGGCCGTGGCAACGTGAGCGGCTTCGTCCGCGTCGGGCTCTTCAAGCGGCTCTCTTCCTCAGGCCACTCCTTCATTTTGTCTCTCCAGCGGCAGCGAGCCCGCAACGAGCTCTTCATCTACGCCCTCGACGAGAAGCTGCAGATCCCGTTGGGCACCTTTACGGACCGTCAGATCTTGGTCAGCGATGAGGACCTCGAGAACGACGAGCCAGTCGGCGGGTCCCTGGCGAGCCGATATGAGGAACTTCGCCAAAACGCGCCGGCCAAGAGCAAATGGCTCAACTCCACCGTCTTCAAGACGACACTGCGCCACGACCTCGTCAAGGACAACGAACTCATCACGGCCATGCTGAACCGGTTCGGCAGCTGGGACTCCACCCGCGACACGAAGGTCAACGCGCTGGTCGACCTGCTCCGAGGCGAGCACGAGGGCAAGAAGGTCCTCGTCTTCAGCGAGTACAAAGACACCGCCGACTACGTCGCCGAGGCCCTTGAAACCGCCGGAATCGACAATGTGGGCCTGGCTACCGGCGACTCCACAGACCCTTCCGACGCCGCTCGTCGCTTCTCGCCGCGCTCCAACCGGCTCCCCGGCCAGAGCGTCGAGGAGGTGAAGGAACCCGACAACCCGATCGACGTCCTGGTCGCCACGGACGTGCTCTCGGAGGGCCAGAACCTCCAAGACAGTCACGTCATCGTCAACTACGACCTCCCGTGGGCGATCATCCGCCTCATCCAGCGCGCCGGCCGCGTCGACCGTGTCGGACAAGAATCCGACACGGTCCACGTATACCTGATCACTCACGACAAGCTCGAACAGCAGATCCGCCTGCGACAGCGCATCCGCGCACGCCTCAGCGCAGCAGCCGAGGCATTTGGGTCCGACGAACAGTTCTTCGGGACCGACGACGAAGTCAAACTGCTCAACGACTTCTACGACGGCCGACTATCAGACAGCGATGACGATGGTGAGGGCGAAGCGGACGCGGTCAGCGAGGCATGGCTCGCGTGGAGCAACGCGCAGGACAGCCACCCGGCCGTGACCAAGCGGGTCCTGGCCCTGCCAGACCTCATCCACTCAACCCGGGGCAGATACGCCCGCGAGGCCACGGGCGGCGTGACCTGCTTCGTTCGCACCGAGTCTGGCGTCGACGCCTTCGCAATCAGCGAGTCGGCGAGCGGCACTGAACGACTCCTCACACCAGCCGAGGCTCTACGCATCTTCGAGGCCGAGCCCACCACTCCGACCGCACCGCTACGTGACGATCACTTCGAGCGGGAAGCCGAGTTGGTCCGCGGCCCATTGACCATCGAGGCTCGAGCAGCCGGCAATCTCCGCGGAGTCCGCAAGCGGATCTGGGAACGCTTCGGTGGCACGTTCTACGCAGAGCAGGCGGAGGAGGCGCTCAACGCGCTTCACGAGCGGCCCCTAACAACCCATGCAACCAACCAACTATCTATCGCCCTGCGCAACAAGTACGCCGACCAGGACGTCCTCGACCTGCTCGACCGCCTCTACCGGGAGGAACGCCTCGTCATCGGCTCCAGCGAGTCCGATGAGCTTCGGATCGTCTGTTCGATTGGAGTCGCTGACACATGATTCAAGACCTGCTGCCCAAGGTTGATCGAGGAGACTTCCAGGAGGTCTTCATCGAGGACCTCAACTGGCTCGCCCCAGACGTGAAGCAGTCCGTCACAGCGACCGGCGATGACGGCCGCAAGGTCAGTGCCCGGAACATTGCCTCCTACAAGGGGTTGCGTGTCTGGCTCTGCGATGAACGCCCAGGTTCTGTCCTTGAGGCCGAGCTCGACCGCCTCATCGCCAAGACCTCGACTGACCGGCTCGTCATCTTTGACGATGACAAGGAGCAGGTCTGGCGGTGGCCGGTTCGTCGGGCCAAGGACGGCTCCGTCACCTCACGCCTGACCAGCCACCGACACAAGAAGGGCGACGCTGACCCGAAGTTCGCCGCGCGGCTCGACATCATCCGTATGCCGTTCGACGTCGTGCTGGATGCCAACGCGGTGCTGGGCAAAGTCCGTGAGGCCTTCGACACCGAGGCCCAGAACGAGTCAAAGCGCGCCTCGAAGCTCATGGCCACCATGTATGCCGCGGTCGAGAAGGCATACCCCACGAAGGTCGATCCCAAGGTCCGGGACCACGAGATCTCGGTGACGCTTGCCCGCATCCTCTTTCTCATGTTCGGCGACGACACCGAGATGTGGGAAACGGACGCCTTCCGAAACGTTATCCAGCACGAAGTCTTGCCCGACGGCTCGAACCTTGCCCGGGTGCTGAACGACCTCTTCGCCTTCCTCGACACCGCGCACCCGCAGCAGATTCCGACCGGCTTCGGTGGCTTCAAGTACGTCAACGGCGGCATCTTCGAAGAACCGATCGAGCTCCCCCCGCTCGGCAAGGACTTCCGCACGGCGATCCTCGACGCCTGCGCCGTCGACTGGTCAGGGATCAGCCCCGCCATCTTCGGCTCCATGTTCCAGTCCGTCCGTGACGCCGAGACCCGTCGCGCCCTCGGCGAGCACTACACCTCTGAGGAGAACATCCTCAAGACACTCAACCCACTCTTCCTCGACGAGCTGCGCGAAGAGTTCACCGCGGCTCTTGCCCGAGATACCACGCAAAAGAAGGTCAACTCGCTCAACAAGCTGTGGGAGCGACTCGGTGACACCCGATTCATGGATCCAGCCTGCGGCTGCGGCAACTTCATCATCGTGGCCTATCGCGAGCTCCGTGCGATCGAGCTCCAGGTCATGGAGGCCCTGCATAGCCTGAACCAAGTGGCCGGTCAGGAAACGTTGGGCGGGGACCTCGTGCGGCAGATCCGGGTAACCCTCGACCACTTCTACGGCATAGAGATCGACGAATGGCCAGCCCGAATCGCCGAGACAGCGATGTTCATGATCGACCGGCAGTGCGACCTCAAGCTTCGCGAGAGTTTTGGCTATGCCCCCGAGCGCCTCCCGATCCAGCGTGAGGCGACGGTGGCCGTTTCCAATGCTCTTCGCGTCAACTGGGCGGACATACTCCCGCCCAGTCCCGGTGTCGTCGTCGCGGGAAACCCGCCCTTCTTGGGCAAGACCGAACGCACCGCCGAACAGACAGAGGACATGAAGTGGGCTTGGGGAGCTGATTACTCGGGTGAGGCCGATTTCGTCACCTCCTGGTTTGCCAAGGCAGTGGACTACTTCAACGACGTGGACGGACGTTGGGCCTTCGTTTCGACGAACTCGGTTACTCAAGGCGTCGTCGTCGCACCCGTGTTCGGACAAATAGCATCCCGTGGGTGGCATATCCGGTTCGCTCACAGAACCTTTGAGTGGACTTCAGACGCCACGGGAACCGCTGCCGTCCACTGCGTAATCTTCGGCATGGACCGCAGGGCAGCGGGCCCCCGGCGGCTGTTCAACTACGCCTCTGTGAAGTCGCAACCCATCGAGTTCCAGCCGTCAATAATCAACGCATACCTCGTAGACGCAGCCGAGATCGTGGTGCGGGACCGACGGACCGCTCTCGCGCCGGAGATGACAACCAACATTCGATTCGGCTCGATGCCTGCCGATGGCGGCGGTTTGCTGGTGAACGCAACAGAGGCGGCACACGTACGGTCCGTGGACCCTATTGCGCGCCGGTACCTTCGGAGATTCGTTGGCGCCAAGGAACTGCTCAACAACGCGGAGCGATGGTGCATTTGGTTACCGGACGAACAACCCGAATCCATCGCCAAGTCGCCATTTCTCTCCCATCGAATCGAGATGGTCCGCGACTTCCGCACTGTGAAAGCGAAGGATGCTGGCGTGCGGGCAGCGTCTGGCACCCCGCACCGATTCAACCGGGTCCAGCAGCCACCCGGCCCGTACCTTTGTATTCCTCGTCACGTCCCCGAGTCGTACACGCACTTCCCGGCTGCCCACTTCGGACCTGACGTGATCTCGGGCGATGCCAACTTCGTCCTAGATGATCCAACGGGGATCTTCTTCGCCATTGTGTCCTCAGGGATGTTCATGGTCTGGCAGAAGATGGTTGGCGGGCGCATCAAGAACGATCCCCGCTTCGCCAGCACTGTGACATGGAATACCTTCCCTCTTCCTCCACTGACACCTCCGGCGCGGCAAGCCATCGTTCGTGCTGGTATGTCAGTGCGCGAGGCTCGTGCAAGCACGCCGGATCTCACGCTAGCTCAGCTCTACGAGCCAGGATCCATGACGAGTCGTCTCCAGGCCTCCCACGAACATCTCGATGAGATCGTCGAGTCCTTGTTCGGCCTCAATCCTCGGTCATCGACTGAGATCGAACGTCAGACCGCGCTCTTCTCCCGCTACGTGGAGATGGTGACAGGACCCCTATCACTGGCGGTCACCCAGGGGCGCAGTCGTGCAAGAGCCAAGTAGCGGTCTTCCAGTTCGCGTGGTCGAACTGGCGACCACGATGTTCGCGCGGGAGACAGGCTTCAGCGGTCCAGACCTTTACCGGCTCTTCGCGGAGTACACGGATGGGCTCGGCGAGTATGCCGGCTGGGGCGGGGGAGCCGAGTCGCGCTGGCAGACCTTCCAACGCGGTCTCAAGTTGCTCACGCGAGAACATCAGGTGCGCTTCCTGCTCGAACTGTGCGAGTACGACGGCTACATCAAACACGGCCGGCCATCAGACGAGCAGATCGCCAAGCTACGCGCGCTGCTGCTGGCCGAGAGCGCGCCGGGCTCGGATGCATCTGGTGAACGACTCGCGACCTTGGAGGACTGGAAGTCCGTACAGACCTCCTGGCGTCAGGCCCTCGACAAGATCCACTCAGACCCTGAGGGAGCCATCACGGCCACGCGCACTCTGTTGGAGAGCACCTGTAAGCACATCTGCGACGAACGCGGGGTGGCCTACGAGAACTCATGGGACCTTAGCCGCCTCTACAAGGCAGCGTCGGGAGCCATGAACCTGGCTCCCGATCAGCACACAGAGCAGGTGTTCAAGCAGATCCTGTCCGGAGTGTCCACGGTCGTCATAGGTCTAGGTGCGATGCGCAACAGCCTCAGCGACGCGCATGGTCGAGGGAAGAACGCTGTCCGCCCGGCACCTCGACACGCCAAGCTTGCCGTGAATGCAGGCTTTGCCATCGCAGGCTTCCTCATCGATACGCACATTGAGCGTCCCGCGTCGTAGACGGGCAGGGGAATAGCTAGTCGACCCAAGACTGGCACCCATAACGCGACCTGGCCAACACGCCCGAGCTGCATAACGTCACGTTAATACTGTATTGAAGCGCCGTTACTCCAATCTTGGCTGCATCTCGACACGAGCCCCGGGTGAACAGCGTCGGGCCGAAACACAACCGTGAATTGGGGGACGTTCGCCAGGCGGCTCGACCGGCCCGGGGGACGTGCCCTGACCTGCGAGAACGCGCGGAGTGGTTCCGGGGTGTG
>Ga0208564_1000870_pt1 | contig 26602 bp, 22 predicted proteins | sample AD_UKC073_MetaG_FD_184439 | JGI IMG/M metagenome (GOLD analysis project Ga0208564, IMG submission 184439) | Active sludge microbial communities of municipal wastewater-treating anaerobic digesters from USA - AD_UKC073_MetaG (SPAdes) (version 2) | ecosystem: Engineered > Bioreactor > Anaerobic >... | reverse complement strand
TCACTCGGCCTGCCGCTGGGTGACGCCAATTTCAATGTGTTGAGTGACAACTCCGTGGTGAACTGGCAGTTGGTACAACGCGGGCTCGGTATCGGCGTCATGGTGGACGAAGTTGCCGCGGCGACGCCCAATGTCGTGCGGGTTCTGGACGAGGTGCCGCCTTTCCGCTTCCCGATCTGGCTCGTGACGCATCGAGAACTTCGTACCGCCCGACGGATACGTGTGGTGTTCGATCAACTGGCACAAGCACTTGCTGGCGACTGATCACCTGCCGCATGCCGCTAGACGGATAATCGCGCCATGCTGAGCCTCACCAATCGCTTCCTCAACACACTCCCCGGCGACCCCAACCCGAACAACCATTCGCGGCAGGTGCATGGGGCGTTCTGGTCGCGGGTGACACCGGCGCGGGTAGCTGCGCCTTCGCTGTTGCTGCATTCGCCGGAGGTGGCTGCGATGCTCGGATTGAGCGACGCGCAGATGCGTTCGCCCGAGATGCTGGCGGCCTTGTCGGGCAACGGCGTGTTGCCCGGCATGGCGACCTACGCCACCGCTTATGCGGGCCACCAGTTCGGCAACTGGGCCGGGCAACTGGGCGATGGCCGCGCGATTCTGCTGGGCGAGGCGGTGGCGCCATCGGGCGAGCACATTGAGCTGCAACTGAAGGGCGCCGGGCCGACACCGTATTCGCGCCGCGCCGATGGCCGCGCAGTGCTGCGTTCGTCCATTCGCGAGTTTCTCTGTTCGGAGGCGATGCATCATCTGGGCGTGCCGACGACGCGGGCGCTGTCACTCGTCGCGACGGGCGAGCAGGTGGAGCGTGACATGTTCTACGACGGCAACCCCGAGCTGGAGCCCGGCGCGATTGTCTGTCGCGTGGCGCCCACGTTCATCCGCTTCGGGCACTTTGAACTGTTTGCCTCGCGCGGCGAGCATGCGCTGTTGCAGCGGTTGATTGACTTCACTATCACGCACTACTTTCCTGCCGTCGCCGCGCAACACGCGGACCCGACCGAACGAATGCTGGCGTGGTACGCAGACGTCTGCACGCGCACGGCGCGCCTTATCGCGCAGTGGATGCGCGTGGGCTTCGTGCATGGCGTGATGAACACCGACAACATGTCGATCCTCGGGCTGACTATTGATTACGGCCCGTACGGTTGGGTGGACAACTTCGACCCCGGCTGGACGCCCAACACCACCGACGCGGGGGGCAAGCGCTACGCCTTCGGTCGCCAGCCCGGCATCGCGCAGTGGAATCTCGCGCGGCTGGGTGATGCGCTGGCAACGCTTGGCACCGCGACGCCTGAGGCATTGGCGGATGCGCTCGCGGCGTATGAGCGGACGTATGCGGGCGAAGTGAACCGCATCTTCCGCGACAAGTTTGGCCTGCGCGACGATGCCGGGCACGCCAGCGACGCCAGCGAGAATGAGGCGACGATTGATGCGGCGTTCGCGTTGCTGGTGCAGCATGAGATCGACATGACGATCTTCTTCCGCGCGCTTGCCACGGCTGTGGCGGTGGATGACCTGCACCCGGCGTTCTACAGCGAGCGTGAATGGCAGGACGCGCGCGCCGCCTGGCAGGTGTGGTTTGACGGCTATGCCGCGCTGGTGGCGCGACAGCACGCGTTGCCTGAGCAGCGCGTGGCCCGCGTAGCGCGCATGAATGCGGTGAATCCGAAGTATGTGTTGCGCAACTATCTCGCGCAGCAAGTGATCGACGCGGCGCACGCGAGCGACTACGCGCCGATTACCGAACTGCTCGACGTCATGCGCAAACCCTACGACGAGCAGTCAGGCCGAGAGAGGTTCGCCGAGAAACGGCCCGACTGGGCGCGTACCAAGGCCGGATGCTCGATGCTCTCGTGCAGCAGTTGACGATGTGCCTCGTACAGGTCTGATTCGGGTAGACAGAAACCCGGTTGCGAGCAACCGGGCTACGAGCGTCGTTTCATCCCGTCCCCTGGCACGTGCCTGGCGACAGGAACGGGCGACTATGATGTGGCGTTCCATGTCATCAGGTAATTCGCCATGATTCGTAAAGCCCTGTTTGCTGCGCTCGCGCTCGCGAGTGTTGGCCTTGCCCCACTGTCGCAAGCGCAGACCGCGCGCAACGAGCCGCTATGGCAGGCGGTGACCGCCGAGAAGCAGCCAGCGCTGGATACCCTGCGCGATCTGGTGAACTTCGAATCGGGCAGTGGCGATCGCGAGGGGCTGGAAAAGATCGCAGCGTATGTTGCTGATCGATTGAAAGCACTGGGTGGCGATGTCGAACTGATCGAGGCGGACATGGCGACCGCCTACCGCATGCACGATACGCCCGAGAAAACCGGGCCGATGGTGAAAGCGACGTTCAAGGGTACGGGCAATCGCTCGGTGCTGCTGATTGCGCACATGGACACGGTGTACCTCAAGGGCATGCTGGCCAAGCAGCCGTTCCGTGTCGTCGGTGATCGTGCCTATGGTCTTGGCATTTCGGATGACAAGAGCGGTGTTGCCGCGATCATCCATGCGCTGACAGCGTTGAAGAAGACGGGCTTCAACCAGTATGGCCGCATCACGGTGTTGATCAACGGTGACGAAGAAATCTCCTCGCCGGGCTCGCGCGCGCTGCTGACAGCGCTGGGCAGCGAGCATGATGCGGTGCTCTCGTGCGAAAGCACCAGCGTGGCGAACGACAGGCTGTCGCTGGCGACCAGTGGCATCGCGGCGGTAACACTCAAGGTCACCGGCCGGGCGTCGCATGCTGGCAGTGCACCGCATCTGGGTGTCAACGCGCTTTACGAGCTGTCGCACCAGATGTTGCAGATGCGTGATCTGTCCAAGCCGCAGCAGGGTCTCAAGATGAACTGGACTGTAGCCAACGCCGGCACCAATCGCAATGTGATTCCGGCGGATGCGGTGGCGTTTGCCGATGTGCGGGTGTGGAGCGTTGCCGACTACGACGGCATCGAGGCAGAAGTGCGCGCGCGGGCCAAGAAGCAGTTGCTGCCCGAGGCCAAGGTGGAGGTGGATTTCGTGCGCCGTCGGCCGCCGCTGGAGCCGACCGATGTGGCCAAGGCACTGGCAAAGCGTGCGGAAACAATTTACCGGGAAATCGGACGCGAGCTCACCGTGAGCAGCATCGCCGAGGGCGGCGGCACCGATGCGGCATTTGCTTCGCTGAAAGCGAAGGGCCCGGTCATCGAGCGCTTCGGTTTCGCCGGTTTTGGCGCGCATTCGAACGATGCCGAATACATCGCCATTTCGTCGATCGAACCGCGGCTGTATCTGCTGGCGCGGATGGTGATGGAGGTTTCGGCGCGCTGAGTGACGGTCCGACGTTCGGCGGCGTCAGTTCTTGTCGAAATTGTCGCCGCGCCCGCCGACGCCACCGCGTTTGACGGGGCTGTTGACGGCCTTTTTCTTGCCTTGACCGTAGCTGGTCGCCAGGGCTCCCGCTTTGAGCCGGCGACCGGGTTGCAGGACAACGCCGGTGGCGCGGCCGAGGGTGATGTTGATCGCGGCCCACATCACCAGCACGCCAACCAGGGCGAACAGCCCGACGAACAGTGCCGGTACCCATTCAATGCTGCTGTCGCTCAGCACCAGCATCATGACCGGAAAGATGAAGCCACACCAGGCGCCGGCGAAGCCCCACACGGGCGCGGCCTCGACCAGTCGACCGTACCAGGCGAAACGCGCAAACGCGCCCAGCATGCCGGCAAACCCGGCCAATGCGAAGATGGCGAAACTGGCACCCGCCAGCGCCTTTGGCCACAGGCGGCTTACCGGCAGATCGCGCGACAGCAGCGCAACGTCCGGCAGGCGCGGACTGACCCACACCTCCACGGTCTGCCCGGCCGCCTTGGCCTGCTCCAGTCGCTTGAACACGGTGGCGTTGAACGGCTCGTCGATCGCTTCGTCGTCCAGCACTGACAGGCGGCTGGTGTCGTAGGTTTTGCCGCCGACGGCGTAGCGCACGCTGTACCAGGTGAAGGTGCCGCCCTCGTCCTGCCCGGTGCGCGGCACGACGTCGCCCTGAACGCTCTGGTAGTCACGGGCGAGCGACCAGTTGCCCAGGGCCGTGGTAACCGGTTTCAACATGAAAAACCAGCCGCAAAGACCAAAGATGGCGGCGAACAAACTCCAGAGCAGGAACGCCAGCAGGCGTTTGCCCCACGATTGGTGCGGGTTGTTGGGGGTAGAACTCATGGCCGAATCATACGCACCGTTGATGTCCGGGATTGATGCAACTTTTGCGCGGAATGACTTTTGAACAGGGCTTGGCGCCTTATTTGTCAAAAAGTCGACTTTTTGGCAAACCAGCCGCTTAGCCCAATTAAATTGCAGCTCTTGCCATCAGGCTGTTGAACATAAATGTCCGCCAGTAATGACCGCAATCATCCGCTGTTGAGACGGAAGCAGGACGGCGATTGCGTCATCGCAGCGATAATCTGCCACCTCACCAATGCATCCGGAGATGCCATGTTCGACCGCTCAACCATGTCAAAAGCGGCAGCGACGCTTGTCGCTACCTTCGCCGCCGCCCTGCCAGTAGTCGCCGGCGCGCAGCAAAAAGTCACCTTCCAGAGCAACTGGTTCGCCCAGGCCGAGCACGGCGGGCTGTATCAAGCGGTCGCCGAGGGTACTTACAAAAAGTACGGCCTCGATGTCACCGTCAAGATGGGCGGCCCGCAGGTCAACGGCCTGCAATTGCTCGCTGCGGGTCAGGTGGACATCTTCATGGGCTTTGACATCCAGAACTACAAGGCCTGGGAGCAGGGCATTCAGGCGGTGAGCGTCGGCACCTTCTTCCAGAAGGACCCGATCGTCGTCATCGCCCACAGCGATGTGAAGACCTTCTCCGACCTGAAGTCAAAGACAGTGCTCGTCTCCACCGACGGCCAGACCAACTGGTGGCCGTGGGCAAAGGCGAAGTACGGCTTCAAGGACGAGCAGACGCGGCCGTACACCTTCAACGTGCAGCCCTTCGTCGCCAACAAGAACTTCGCGCAGCAGGGCTATCTGACTTCCGAGACGCTGGCCGTGCAGAAGGCGGGCGTGAAGGACGCCAAGGTCTTCCTGCTCGCCGACCTCGGCTATCCGCCCTACACCGAGACGATCACCCTGCTCAAGAAGACGATTGACGCCAATCCAAAGATGGTCGAATCCTTTGTGAAAGCAACGATGGAAGGCTGGAAGAGTTACCTAAAAAATCCGGCACCGGGCAATGCGCTGATCAAGAAAGACAACCCGGCGATGACCGATGAGCTGCTCGCCTTCGGCCTGCAGAAGATGAAGGAAATGGGCATCGTCGACGGCGGCGACGCGGCGAAGATGGGCATCGGCATCATCACCGAAGCGCGCATGAAGCAGACCTGGGACATGATGGTGGCCAACAAGCTGGTTGACACGACGAAGGTGAAATTCACCGACGCATGGACCGACAAATTCGTCAAGGATGCGAAGGTGATGCCGTGATGAGTTCCCTCTCCCCTCGTGGGGAGAAGGCGGGGTTTCGGCTCGCATGCGAGCCGCCGCCGGAGCGGCGCGCGCATGCTTGCGCGAGCGCGGCCTGCAAGGCAGGGTCAGGGAGAGGGTGCAGGTTGGTGTTCCCGCCAACGTAGTCGCATGCAACCGCCACCCTCTCCCCCGCCCCTCTCCCCTCAAGGGAGAGGGGTGTCAGCAGCGCACTTATCTCCCAATCCCGTCATCGCGATCCGCGCCGCCGAAAAGACCTATCCCAGCGGCGTCCGTGCGCTGCTGCCGGTCGAGCTGACGGTCGCGGCGGGCGAATTCGTCACCCTCCTCGGGCCGTCGGGCTGCGGCAAGAGCACGCTGCTCAACATGGTGGCGGGTTTGCTCGCGCCGTCCGCCGGGCAGGTGCAAGTGGGCGAGGGCGAGCGGGTGTCATTCGTGTTTCAGGAGGCAACGTTGATGCCCTGGGCTCGCGTGGCGGCCAACGTGCGCTTGCCGCTGGACCTTGCGGGCACCGTACGTGACGCCGGGGATCGGCGAGTCTCCGAGGCGCTGCAACTGGTGGGCCTCGACAAGTTCGCCAACGCATGGCCGCGCGAACTTTCCGGCGGCATGCAGATGCGGGCGTCCATCGCGCGCAGCCTCGTCACCGAGCCGACGCTGCTGTTGATGGACGAACCGTTTGGCGCGCTCGACGAAATCACCCGCAACCGGCTGGATGACGAACTGCTGCGCTTGCGGCGAGAGCGCAATCTCACCGTGCTGTTCGTGACGCATTCCATTCACGAGGCGGTGTATCTCTCGGATCGCGTGGTCGTAATGGCCGCGCGGCCGGGCCGCGTCGTCGATGAAATTGCTATCAAACCCGCCGCCGGACGCAACGACGATTTTCGTGTGTCCATCGAATTTGCCACGTACGCCAAGCAGTTGCAGGATGCGCTATTGGCCGCATCCCGCAATGCAGACGAGGCACTGGCATGAAGCGTTTGCTGCCGCCCGTCATGGTCGCGATTCTGTTGCTCGGTCTGTGGCAGTGGTGGGTCATGGCGTATGACATTCCGCCGTTTCTGGTGCCGAGCCCGCTGCTGGTGATGAAGACGCTGGCGAAGGACTGGCCACTGCTCAGCGGCTCGCTGCTGGTCACGCTGAAGGTAACCTTCCTCGCGCTGGTCGCCTCGGTGGTGATTGGCGTTGCCGTCGCGTTTGCCTTCGTGCAAAGCCGCTGGATCGAGACCGCGTTTTTTCCCTACGCCGTATTGCTGCAGGTGACCCCGATCGTCGCCATCGCGCCGCTGATCATCATCTGGGTGCAAAGCCCGACGCTGTCGCTGGTGATTTGCGCCACTATCGTTGCCATCTTCCCGGTGATCGCCAACACCACCCTCGGCCTGCGCAGCGTCAACCCCGGGCTGGCGAGCCTGTTTCGCATGCACGGCGCGTCGCGCTGGCAGACACTGATGCGCCTGCGGGTACCAAGCGCGCTGCCCTACTTCTTCGGCGGGCTGCGCATCGCCTCCGGCCTGTCCCTGATCGGCGCGGTGGTAGCGGAGTTTGTCGCCGGCACCGGCGGCACCGGCACCGGGCTCGCCTACCAAATCCTGCAGGCGGGCTACCAGCTGAACATTCCACGCATGTTCGCGGCGCTGGTGCTGATCGCTGCCACCGGCGTCGCACTGTTCGTGCTGATGGGCGCGTTGTCGCGCCGCGCACTGGGCGGCTGGCACGAGAGCGCATTGCGCACCAGCGAGGAGGCCGCGTAACCACGCGGAACGATGCCTCTCTCCGCCTTCGCGCTGGTGCTCGTAGCAGCGCTGCTGCATGCCACCTGGAATCTTGCCGCCAAGCGGGCGGCGCACGCGACGCACTTCATGTGGCTGTCGGCGGTGTTTGCTGCGGCGCTGTACATACCGGTCGTTGGCTGGATACTGCTGACCACACCGGTCAACTTTGGCTGGCGGGAGGCGTTCGCCTGCAGCGCCAGTGCAGTGGTGCACTTTGGCTACAACGTGGCGCGGCAGACGGCGTACCGGGTGGCCGATTTTTCGGTGGTTTACCCGATCGCTCGCGGGTCCGGGCCCTTGCTGTCGTTCACGGCCGCCGTGCTGCTGCTCGGCGAACAGCCGAGCTTGCTGGCGTTGCTGGGGCTGCTGTTGATCGTTGTTGGCGTGCTGGCGATTTCGGGCGGGCGTGCGTGGTTTTCGGCGCATCGCGGCGGCGTCGAGTTGCGCGGCGTGATGTGGGGTTTGATCGCCGGCGCCTTCGTGGCGGGCTACACCGTAATCGATGGCTGGGCTGTGCGCTATCTGCTCATGTCACCGTTTGTGGTGGACATCTGCGGCAACCTGTTCGCTTCGGTAGTGCTGTCGCGACGGGCGTTGCGCGAACCCGGCGAGGTGCGCGCGCAATGGCGGCAGTTCTGGCCGCAGATCGTCACGGTGGCAACGCTCGGCCCGATCGGCTATATCGCCGTGCTGTTCGCGATGAAACTGGCACCGGTATCGCACGTGGCTCCCGCGCGCGAAGTGTCGATGCTGATTGCGGCGTTCTTTGGCGCGAAATTGCTGGACGAGGGCGATGTCGTGCGACGCGTTGCCTATGCTGGGCTCATCGCGACCGGGGTGGTTTGCCTGGTTTGGACGTAGTACCGCTGCCACGAGGCAAACGCGACGTGCCATGTCGTGCGTGCGCGGAATTGCCCGTCCGAAAACGGCCGGAATGCGATGAACCTGCGTGATGCAATGCCGTCATCGCCCGCACGTCGGGCAGCATGAACGGAATAATTGCGATGAAGATGATGGTTCGTGGCATACCGACCGACTATGTGTCGGCCATTCGCAACGGTGGGGTTGACGCCAATGGCCAGCCAGCGTTGCGGCGACCAGCGGAAGGCAGCGGCAATCCGTGCCGGCACTGCCTCGGCCTGATTCCGGCGGGCGAAGAAAAACTGGTGTTGTCGTACCGGCCGTTCCCACACGCCCAGCCGTATGCCGAGACGGGACCGATCTTTCTGCATCGGGACGCCTGCGAGCGCTACGAGGACTCGCGATTGCCGGCGTGGTTTGTGTATTTGCAGCCGGCCATTGTGCGCGGCTACAACCGCGGCGACTGGATTGTTTACGAGACGGGCAACGTGGTTCAGGGGCAGGATCTCGATGCCACCTGCCGAACCATACTCGCCCGCGACGACGTGGCCTATGTGCACATCCGCTCAAAGTTCAACTGCTTCCAGTGCCGCGTGGAACGGGCGTCGCAGGACGAGTGCGACGATCACGCGTTGAGGTAACCGCGACACTGCGGACTTCCGCACCTGCAGGCGAGGCGTTCTTCACTGCGCATTTTGTAGTCGAGCAGCAGCTCCTCGCCAGCGGCAATGGCTCGGCGGCTCACAAACCAGGCGTGGCCGTCGCTGATTTCGACAGCAACGTTGGGCTCGCAACTGTGATTGACGAACTCGGCGCCACTGCCACCCACCGAGCCGTCAATAACGCGGCCTGGCGCGACCCACAGCAGATAATTGATCGGTTGCTGGCTTCGCCGCGCTGCCTCCCGGTACGAGATGCGTTCGCCGGCGTACTCGATCACACGCTCGCCGGCTGGAATCGTTTCGCCTGCGAACATGCCAAAGCGATGAATAGCCGAGGGACGAATCTCGAGTGCGAAACGTGCAGAACCGCCGGCGATGCGTGGCGAAGGTGGTGGCGGTTCAAAGTCTGCTGACATCTCGGTGGTGCAGAAGCATTGCGTAGTGGGAGTAAAGGGATGACAGGACTGGCCGGTGCCGCGCCGCTGACGCCGCACCGGGCTTGCAGGTAAACTACAGCCCATGAACGCTTTGGTCAACCACCCTTTCCTCGCCGTACCGCCCGCCGCGTACCGCGTGGGTGCGTTCGTGCATCAGGGCGCATTCAGCCGCTCCTCCCGCTCCCGCTAGGCGGGACAGTCTCTTTTCCTCCCGTCTTCGCCTGCGCGTGTCTGCGCCATCGTGCTGTCACGTCCGCAACCCTATTCCTTTCTGACACGAGAAAACATCATGTTTGACATCAATCTTCTGCGCAATGATCTCGCCGCCACGGCCGAGCGGATGCAGGCACGCCACTACGTCATCGACACCGCAGCATTTGAAGCGCTGGAAGCCGAGCGCAAGGCGCTGCAAATTCAGACGCAGGACCTGCAGCAACAACGCAACACGCTGAGCAAGGCCGTCGGTCAGGCCAAGGCCGCCAAGGATGAGGCGAAAGCCCAGATGTTGCTCGCCGAGGTCGCGGCATTGCCGGAAAAGGTGAAGGCCAATGAGGCCGCGCTGGCTGCCATTCAGGAGAACGTCAACGCTCTCTTGATGACCATCCCGAACCTGCCGCAAGCGACCGTTCCAGTGGGCAAAGACAGCGACGAGAATGTCGAGCAGCGCCGTTGGGGCACACCTCGCGCATTCGACTTTGAGGTGAAAGACCATGTCGCGCTGGGCGAGGCGCTGGTCTCGAATGCTGGCTCGCAGCTCGACTTTGAGGCGGGCGTCAAACTCTCGGGCGCACGCTTCACCGTGATGAAGGGGCAGCTCGCGCGCCTGCATCGTGCGCTGGCGGCGTTCATGCTGGATACGCACGTCAACGAACATGGCTTCACCGAGTGTTACGTGCCCTACATCGTGAATGCCGAGACGATGACCGGCACCGGCCAATTGCCGAAGTTTGAGGAAGACCTGTTCAAGGTGCCGATGCAGGCGGAAGAAGGCGGTGAGGTCAAGAATCGTTACCTGATTCCGACCTCGGAGGTGTCGCTGACCAACTTCGTGCGCGATACGATGGTTGACGCCGCCAAGCTGCCGATGCGCCTGACGGCACACACGCCCTGCTTTCGCTCGGAAGCCGGCAGCTATGGTCGCGACACCCGCGGCATGATTCGCCAGCATCAGTTCGACAAGGTCGAAATGGTCTACATCTGCAAGCCGGAAGAATCGAACGCGATGCTGGAGGAGATGACCGGCAACGCCGAGAAGATCCTGCAGAAGCTGGGCCTGCCGTACCGCGTCATGCTGCTGTGCACAGGTGACATGGGCTTCGGCGCCACGAAGACCTACGATCTGGAAGTGTGGCTGCCCGCGCAGAACACTTACCGCGAAATCTCGAGCTGCTCGAACTGCGAAGCGTTCCAGGCGCGCCGCATGGGCGCTCGCTACAAGAATGCTTCCGGCAAGAACGAGCCGGTGCACACACTGAACGGCTCGGGTCTCGCCGTCGGCCGCACGCTGGTGGCGATTCTGGAGAACTACCAGAATGCCGATGGTTCGATTACCGTGCCCGAGGCGCTGCGCGGGTACATGGGGGGCGTCGAAGTCATTCGATAACTCGTCCGTTGAGACTGAGGGTGCGTACCAAAGTGCGCACCATTCGGTAGTTGCATCAACGGAATGACGGGCGCAGCGATGGCGCGTGCTCAGTGACGCAACTTACCTACTCAGTCTTTCGAGTAGAGCTCATGCCTTAGAGCATATCGGGCGCGTAGTTCAGTGAGCCCATCTTCATCCTTGCAGAACTGTTTGTCCAGTGAGTCGAGAAGCGTAGACGCTTGTGATGATGCGTCATCCTCCTCTGAGTTGGTGAGCATTTTGTTGAAACGATCTTGTCGATCCAGCGGCACCAAACCGTCCCCGAAAATCGCACGCTTGGCCTCGGCCAGCAGCGCAACTGACTTTGCCGCGCCAAGCTCGACCAATCCGTCCAGTGCGTATCCGTATAGCGAACCCGAACTGTTGGAGAAAAACTGTTCAAAGCCGCCGTTGTAGACCTCGCCGATCAAGCAGGACACCGCGAAATATGTCCTTTCTGCTGAATTCAATTGGTCAAAACCACCCGGCGTTCCGTGAACGCGATCAACAAGCGCCAACCAGTGTTTGCGCTCTGCGCTTTGCTCCTGCTTTCGTTGTTCTGCGTGAAAGAGCTTGCTCTCTTCGATACTTTTTCGGTATCCACGTTTGCAAGGCATGCAAAGGCCGCCATTCTTGGTGGCTGTATCTGGCAATATCAAAGCTCCGCAACTAGAACAAGGCTGGCGTTGGGTCATGACGGCGGTGTAGCAGTGGGAAGGCGGTTCGGCGGCCAACATCAAGTGGATCTTGACCGCGCATAAGCCGCTACGATACCAATATGGATCAAGTCGACACCCTCGTCATCGGCGCCGGCGCAGTCGGCCTCGCCATCTCACGAGCGCTTGCGCTCGACGGACGCGAAGTGATGGTGCTGGAGGCGGCGGACGCGATCGGCACCGGCACCAGCTCGCGCAACAGCGAGGTAATTCACGCTGGGATCTATTACCCGGCGGGATCGCTCAAGGCGAAGTTCTGTATCGAAGGCAAGGCGCTGCTCTATCGCTACTGTGACGAGCGTGGCATTGCACATCGTCGTTGCGGCAAATTGCTGGTTGCGACGGCGGACGATGAGGTCGCGCAGATCGACTGCATCATCGCGAAGGCGGCCGCGAACGGGGTGCATGATCTGGTGCGCCTGAGCGCGGCCGAGGCGCGGGCGATGGAACCGGCGCTGTCATGTGTCGCCGCCATTCACTCGCCGAGCACGGGCATTGTCGATAGCCACGCACTGATGCTCGCGTTGCAGGGCGATCTGGAAAACGCGGGTGGACTTGTGGCGTTCAACACACCCGTCGTCTCGCTTGCGTTCACCCGCGATGGCATTGTGGTGCGCACGGGTGACGGCACCGAGCTGCTCGCCCAGCGCGTGGTGAACTCGGCCGGGCACGGCGCACCGCTGCTGGCGGCGAGGACAGCTGGTCTGCGCGCGGTGCACGTGCCGAAGCAGCACTACGCCAAGGGCAATTACTTCACCCTGGCGGGCCGTTCGCCGTTCAGTCGCTTGATTTATCCCGTTCCGCAGCATGCCGGCCTTGGGGTTCACCTGACCATCGACCTTGGCGGTCAAGCCAAATTCGGACCGGACGTGGAATGGGTTAAGTCCGCCGACGATCTGGTGGTTGATCCGCGCCGGGGCGATGCGTTTTACGCCGAGGTGCGCAAGTATTGGCCTGCGCTGCCGGACGGTGCGCTGCAGGCCGGTTACGCCGGCATCCGCCCGAAGATTTCCGGTCCGGACGAAGCCGCGGCCGACTTCGTCATCATGGGGCCGAGCGTGCATGGCGTGCGCGGCCTGGTCAATCTGTTTGGCATCGAATCGCCCGGTCTGACCAGTTCGCTGGCCATCGGCGTTCATGTCGCGGGACTGTTGCACGAGTAGTCCAGCCACGTTACAGCCTGTTACATCGGCCGCTCCGCCGGTGGTCTTCCGCGCTACAGTTCGCCCCAGAAGAACGCGAGGTGGCAGAGGATGGTGCAGGACGGCAATTTGATCCGCAACGAGCTGGAACGGCTGCTGGCCAGCGATTTTCTGCGCCGCTCACCCAGCCATCTGCGCCTGCTGCGCTATCTGGTCGAGCGCCGGCTGGCCAACGACGATGGCGCGCTGCGCGAAATGTCGATCGGCATCGAGGTGTTCCACCGCAACCCGTCCACCTACGACCCGAAGAGCGATCCCATCGTCCGCGTCAACGTAAGCCGGCTGCGCGAGCGGCTGGTGAAGCACTACGCGATGTTCGAAGCGCCGCCGCAGGTGCGCATCGAATTGCCGAAAGGCCGCTATGTGCCGGAGTTTGTCGAGCTCGGTGCACGCCAGCTCGCAGCGCCGCGCTTTCTGGTGTTGCCATTCGTCAGCGAGAGCCGCGACGATGCGCTGGCGACGTTGCTGTTTGAATCCACCATCGGTGAGCTGCAGGCGATGCTGCAGGTGCTGGTACTCGGGTCGCGCTCAGCACGAGCGGTGGCCGACGATGAGCCGCTCGATTCGGCGCGGCGCGTCAACGCGCAGGCGGTGCTGTCTTCGCGCATCGTCCGTCTCGCCGAAGGCGCCGGCAAGGGCGAGTCGCAGCATGTGCATACGATGCTGCTGTCGGCGCCGTATGGCCAGATGCTGGCCAGCAAGCGCTACTCGCGCACGGCGGAGGAATCCGACGCCGGCTTTATCGACCGCGTGTCCAGGCAGATTCGTGAAGACAGCTTGCGTGCGCTGGCCGATCTGCTGCCGGGTGAGTACACCCTGCCAGCGCAGCGCAAAGGCTTCAGTGGTGTGTCGCGCGAGGCGGCGGATGCTTTTGTGCAGTCGCGTCGCGCCAGTGCGCTGGGCACGGCGGACGGCCATCGCGAAGCGCGTCGCCTGCTGGAGTCCGCGATCACCGCAGCGCCGGATTTCGCGATGGCACATGCCTATCTCGCTGCCACGATGGGCAACCTCTCGATGTATGAACAGGTGACGCCGGAGGAAGCCTGGCGCGTCGGCAGCGCGGCGTCTCGGCGCGCGCTGGAGATTGACCCGCTGGAGCCCGGTGCCTATCTCAATCTGGCGGCGGACAAGATCTATTACGAGTACGACTTCGCTGCCGCCAACGATCTGCTGCTGCAGGCCCGCAAGCTTGCCCCGCGGCACCCGGGCGTGCACATGCTGATGGGCACCGCTGCATCATATTGCGGCGAGCTGGATGATGCGCTGAATCATCTCGACGCCGCGCAGGAGGTGGACCCGCTGTTCCCGGCGATCCGCGCCAATCGCGGCGTGGCGTATTACTTCTGCAAGCATTTTGACGACGCCAATCGCGTGTTCCTCGAACTGCTCACCGAGTACCCGCAGCGCACCTCGACGCGCGTCTCGTTTGCCAATTCGCTGGCGCTATCCGGCGCTTATGCAGCGGCCCGCAACGAGCTGAACGCCGTGATCGAGCACGACCCGGACGATGCCGGCGCCCGCCTCTCACTCGCGATCGTCACCGCGCGCGAGGGCGACAAGCGGCAGGCAAAGAAGATCGTGAACTCGGTGCGCGGCGGCGGCGAGATTGAAAAAACCAATCCGTCGGCGCTGGCGGCCGTGTATGCGCAACTCGGCGAGCCGGACGAAGCGCTGGCCTGGCTCGCTCGCGCAGCAGCCGCGCACGAAGGCGGCTTTGCCGAGTGCCAGGTAGATCCGATGCTGGAACCGCTCGCGGCGGCGGATGGCTTCCGCGCCCTGCTGGCGCAACACGGGCTCTACTGGCGGCACGGTTAGGGAACCGCCAGGCTGCCGCATTTTCCAGAAGCCGACAACGCCGCGCCGCCCATCAGCTTTTCCTTGAAAAGCCCATTCCATGAGGGCTTAGGCGTTCATTCTGCCGAATACCGGAAAGTCACCAAATGACCTTCTGAGCCCAGCTTGGGTGCGGGTTTCCACGCAAAGCTGTATTGCCGAGCGCCTGGTTTTGCTCGCCACGAAGCGCTGCTGGCAGTCGCAATGGGGTTGCTGACGGCGCCGCATGAGTTCGATATTCAATGAGCAAATCTAAAATATTCATTCCTGCCATTCATCGGGAGTTATCTGGCAATGGCGCTGAATGCTATGGATCAATATTCGCCACGACTATCGAGCAATTCTGAATAAACAATGAACAAAACTAATGAATTGCTGGCCAGCGAAGCGCCCCGACGCTCGCTGCCACCGCTGTCGATGTTGCGCGCTTTCGAGGCCGTGGCGCGGCATCAAAGTGTCACGCTTGCCGCAGCCGAGCTGCATGTCACGCAAGGGGCGGTGAGTCATCAGGTCAAGGCGCTCGAACACTGGCTCGACGCCAAGCTGGTGCAGCGCGAAGGTCGCCGCATTGTGCTGACGACGGCGGGCGCGGCGTACGCGCCGAGCCTGTCCACGGCGCTCGACCTGATGGCGGACGCCACGCGCAGCCTGCAGCGTCGCGCCCGTCGCGAGCGCATCACGGTGAGCGCCTTCTCGACGCTGGCGACTTACTGGCTGATTCCGCGGCTGGCGGACTTCTGCGCCGAAAACCCCGCGGTTGATGTCGATCTGTCGACCAACTACGCCCGCTACGACTTTGACCCGGCCGCGTCGGATGTATCGATCCGCTGCTACACCAGCGATGAGCTGCGCAGCCAGTTGCAGCGCCGCGACTGGCGTGGCGTCGAGGCGGGGCGCTTCCTTGGCGAGACGATGACGCTGGTGTGCAGCCCCGCGCTGGTGACGCCCACGCGGCCGCTCGCAGCGCTTGATGACATCGGGCAACACGCGATGCTGGAGAGCCGCTCAACGCCAACGGTCTGGGCGGAATGGTTGCAGGCAGCCGGCCTCGACGAAGCGCACTGGCCGCGCACCCGGCTCAGCTTCGACCATGTGCATCTCGCCCTCAATGCGGCGTTGCAGGGCGCCGGCATGGCGCTGGCACCTACCTCGCTGCTGGCCGAGCTGATCGCAGAAGGGGCGTTGCGACAACCGTTTCCGCACATTGTGGTCGGCCCCAAGGACAACTACTGGATACGCGCGCCGCGCACCCAGGGCAACGCTGCAGTGGCTGCATTCTGCGCGTGGCTGGAGCGCTGCGGGCTCGCTAACATGCAAGCCATTGCGGACTAACTTTCCGCCCGTCTGGAGCGTGCGATGCTGCGCATCACCGAACTCAAATTGCCGCTTGACCACGTCGAGGCGGCGCTGCCGGCGGCCATCCTGGCGCGGCTTGCCATCAAGGCCGAGGATTTGCTCGGTTTCACCGTGTTCCGGCGCGGCTACGATTCACGCAAGAAAGCGGACATCCAGCTCGTCTACACGCTGGACGTGGAATTGCCCAAGTCGCTGGAGGCGGCGCTGCTGAAGCGCTTCCGCAAGGATGTTCACATCACGCCGACGCCGGACACTTCGTACAAGTACGTCGCCGCGCCGGGTTCATTTGCCGCCGGTACGCCGCGTCCGATCGTCATCGGCTTCGGCCCCTGCGGCATTCTCGCGGCGCTGATCCTCGCGCAGATGGGACTGAAACCCATCATCCTCGAGCGTGGCAAGGTTGTTCGTGAGCGAACGAAAGACACCTGGGGCTTCTGGCGCAAGCGTGAGCTGAATACCGAGTCCAACGTGCAGTTCGGCGAGGGCGGCGCTGGCACCTTCAGCGACGGCAAACTGTGGACGCAGGTGAAAGACCCGAAACACTACGGCCGCAAGGTGCTTGAGGAGTTCGTCAAGGCCGGTGCGCCCGAGGAAATCCTCTACGTCAGCAAGCCGCACATCGGCACCTTTCGCCTGGTGAAGATGGTGGAGCACATCCGCGCGACAATCGAATCGCTGGGCGGTGAATTCCGCTTTCAACACAAGGTGGTTGATCTTGTGCTGGAGGAGCAAACCAACGCAGCCGACCCGGCGCGAACGCGGCGCATTCGCGGCGTGGTGCTCGACAACGGCGAAACGCTCACTGCCGATCAGGTCATCCTCGCCATCGGCCACAGCGCGCGCGACACTTTCAAGATGCTGCATGAACGCGGTGTCTACATCGAGCCGAAGCCGTTCTCGATTGGCTTTCGCATCGAGCATCCGCAGGGCCTGATCGACCGCGCCCGCTTCGGCCCGAACGCGGGCAACGCGATCCTCGGTGCTGCGGACTACAAGCTCGTTCATCACGCGTCGAACGGTCGCGCGGTCTACAGCTTCTGCATGTGCCCTGGCGGCACGGTGGTCGCGGCGACATCGGAAGAAGGCCGTGTGGTCACCAACGGCATGAGCCAGTATTCCCGCAACGAGCGCAACGCCAATGCCGGCGTTGTGGTCGGTATCGAACCGGCTGACTTTCCGGCCGACATGCAGAACCCGCTCGGTGGCATCGACTTCCAGCGCCACTGGGAAAGCCGTGCCTACGAGCTCGGCGGCGGCAACTACAACGCGCCGGGGCAGCTGGTCGGAGATTTCGTCGCCGGGCGCGCTTCCACCGCGTTCGGCAGCGTCGAGCCCAGCTTCAAGCCCGGCGTGCATCTGACCGATCTGGCGACCGCGCTGCCGGACTACGCGGTGGTCGCCATGCGTGAGGCCTTGCCCGCGTTCGACAAGACGATTCCCGGCTTCTTCATGCCCGACGCCGTGCTGACGGCGGTGGAGACGCGCACCAGTTCGCCGATCCGCATCAAGCGCCGCGACGACGACCTGCAGAGCCTCAACGTCGCCGGCCTGTATCCGGCGGGTGAAGGCGCAGGCTATGCCGGCGGCATCATGTCGGCGGGTATTGATGGCATCCGGGTCGCCGAAGCTGCGGCCCGTGCGATCGCCGCCAGCGCCGCTGCACGCCAGTAGCCAGCAGCCCGCACCTTCCGAGCGCAGTGCGCCACGCGTGACGCACGGACCACCTGTCTGTAACGAACGGCCGTTGGCAGGATTGCTCGCGTTTCTTAGCTGACTCAGATTATGCTGACGTCATTAAACGACAAGAAAAATGACACAATACGGTGACAGAGTTCGCCGTAGAGCGTTCCGCTGCGTCGAGTCGAAAAAACTGCTGCCTCCTCATGCCCGAACTGATCCTCGAGATCGCTGCGCTGGACTACGTGTTCCCGGCCCCGCATCGCCGCTGCGTGATTGCCGGTGAGGGCGGCACCATCGGGCGCGACGTACGCAACACCCTGGTGCTGGACGACCGCTTTTGCCGCGTTTCGCGCATTCATGCCGAGGTCACCTTCGTCCGCGGCGTGCCAATCCTCAGCAACCGCTCGGCCAGCCTCGCAGTGAATGTTGGCGAGCATGAGGTGCTGCCCGGTGAGAGCGCCATCGTGCAGGACGACGATGTGATCGAAATCGGCCCTTATCTGCTCGCTGCCCACGTGCTTGACGAGCGGGGCGTAGTGCCGTCGCCGGTCGCCGTTGCGCCGGCGCGCGAACGGCCCGCGACCACCACCGCCGCGCTGGGGGCGGCGTTCGCCGAGGGCGCCCGACTGCCAGCCGATGCGCTGGCGCCGGAAGGTCTCACCGGCGAGACAGCAGAACTGCTCGGTGCGATGCTGCGTCATGCCGTGCAGGGCACCATGGACCTGCTCGCCGCGCGCGCCATCACGCAGCGCGAAGTGCGGCTGGGCGCCGCCATGCTCACCGATCAGTCAAACAATCCGCTCGCCTTCTTGCCCAACGCGGATGCTGCCATGGTGCAACTGCTGAGCGGGCATCTGCCCGGATTCATGCACGCCACGCGTGCCATGCCCGATGCCTTTGCGGATCTGCTGGCACACGACGCCGGTGTGATGGCAGGGATGCGCGCGGCACTGACCGACATGCTGTCCCGGCTTGATCCCCGGCAGGTTGATGAGTCGCTGCGCGAAACGCAGATCGCCAGCGCACAGATCGCTGCCAGCACCGTCAAGGCGCGCTGGTGGGATGTGCAAAGCATGCGTATCGCCGAGCTGCAGACCGCTGCCGAGGACGACTTTCAGCAGGCCTGGGGCCGTGTGTTTGCCGAGGCGTACGCAGGGGCGGCCGATGGTGCGCGCGAAATTGCGCTGGCCAGTTTGCAGTCGGGCGGCAACGCGGCTGCGCGGCTGCAGGCCACGGGATACGAAGGTATCGCGGCCGGTCTGTTTGCCGCGCCGCGGCAAGGTGAGCCATGCCCCGCCTGGTAGAAGCCACCACGCCGCTCGGACCGGAAGCGCTGCAGTTTCTCGAAGCGCATGGCAGCGAAGCGCTGTCCACGCTATTTGACCTGCGCGTGTCACTGCTGTCGAAGCAGGTTGGCATCGCAGCGAAGGCACTGCTCGGCAAGGACATCACGCTCGCCATCGAGACCGAAAACGGTGGTCCGCCGCGCTATCTGAACGGTATCTGCACGCGTTTTGCCATGAACGGGCGCAGCGGTGACTACCATCTCTACGAAGCACGGCTGCGGCCGTGGCTGTGGCTCGCGTCGCGCCGCTCCGACAGCAAAATTTTTCAGCAGCAGAAAGTGCCCGACATCGTCGAGGCAGTGCTCGGCAAGTATGGCTTTCCGATCAAGCGCAAGCTTTCCGGCAGCTATCGGATCTGGGACTACTGCGTGCAATATCACGAGACCGATCTCAATTTCGTCTCGCGGATCATGGAGCACGAAGGGATCTACTACTTCTTCGAGCATGCTGCCGGCAAACACACGCTGGTACTGGCCGACGGCATTGCGTCGCACGCTGCGTTGCCGGGCCGCTCGACGGTGAACTACATCGGGCTTGATGCAGCGACGGTGGCTGACGAAGAGCATTTCTACGCCTGGCGACCGCGTGAGGAGCTTGATTCCGGCGAATACCTGACCACCGACTACGACTTCAAGCGACCGAAGGCTGACCTCTCGACCCGCAACAAGCACCCGGCTGGCCACACGTTTGATGCCTGGGAGCGCTACCAGTGGCCCGGCGGTTACGTCGACGTTGGTGACGGTGAAAACTATGCCCGCGCTCGCATGGAGGCATTGCAGGCGGAGCAGGCCCGCGCCAGCGGTGATGGCACGCTGCGCACGCTGGCGCCCGGCTACCTGATGACGCTGGCGCGCTGCCCGCGTGGTGACCAGAACCGCGAACATCTGATTGTCGGTGTCACCTATCACCTGAAGGACAACCCGTACGGCTCGACCGCCTCGACCACGGCCGGCGCCGAGTGGAATTTCGCGGTGCTTGCGCAGCCCACGTCGATCACGTATCGGCCGCAGCGAACGACAGAAAAGCCGCGCAGCAATGGCCCGCAAGTGGCGGTGGTCGTCGGCCCGCCCGGAGAAGAAATCTACACCGACGAGTACGGTCGCGTGAAGGTGCAGTTTCCATGGGACCGCTACGGCAGTAACGACGAGAACTCGTCGTGCTGGATGCGCGTGTCGCATCCCTGGGCCGGGTCGAATTACGGCGCCATCCACATCCCGCGCATCGGCCAGGAGGTGATCGTCGATCACATCGATGGCGACCCCGACTATCCGATCATCACTGGCCGGGTCTACAACGCCGACCAGATGCCGCCGTGGGCGCTGCCGGACAACAAGACGCAGTCGGGCATCCTGACCCGCAGCAGCAAGGGCGGCGCGCCTGGCGCCGGTATGAAGAATGGCGCCGGTGACGCCAACGCCATCCGCTTCGAGGACAAGAAAGGCGAAGAGCAACTCTGGCTGCACGCCCAGAAAGACCAGCTGACCGAGGTCGAGAACGACGAGACCAAGTGGGTCGGCCGTGACCGCCGCAAAACCATCGACCGTGACGAACTGAACCACATCCAGCGCGACCGCACCGAGACGGTTGACCGCAACGAGACGATCACGGTGCACGGCCAACGCGATGAAGAGGTCGGCAAGAACGAGACCATCACCATCCACCAGAACCGCACGCGCACTGTCGATCTCAACGAGACAGTCAGCATCGGCAAGACGCGCAGCAAGTCGGTCGGCAACAACGAGATCGACAAGATCGGCAAGACCTGGTCGATCAACGTCGGCCGCTTCAAGACCGAGACCATCGGCATGGCCTACATGCAGAACGTGGGGCTGGGTCGCATGGAAAACGTGGGCGCTGGCTACAACCTCAACGTCGGTGCCGTGATGGCCACGGTGGTTGGTCTCAGCCAGTTCGAGCAGATCGGCCAGAACAAGTCGGTCAAGGTGGGCAAGAGTTTCAAGCTAGAGGCCGGCGAGACGATCGAACTGGTCGTCGGCAACAGCGTGCTGGTCATGAAGAAAGATGGCAGCGTCACGGTCAATGGCAAGGACATCGACATCGTGGGCAGCAAGCACATCCAGCTCGACTCCAAACGCATCGACCTCAACTGAGATGAACGGTCCCGACAAGCTGCTGTCTGCCCCGATCGAAGCGGCACCCGTGCCGGAGGTGCGCAATCACACGCCATTCCCGAGTCAGTACTTCCAGATGATGGACGCGGCCGACGAGGTGTTTCATGTGATGGTCACGCGCATCACCTACGACCTGCGCGCGCTCGAAGGCGACGGCACGCCCGCGCTCGCTGCCGTGCAGGACGAGCTGCGCGAGGTCGACGAGTTCTACGACGCCGACAACATTTCGAGCGTTGTGCAGGAGAGCGACTTCGCGCCGTTCAAGCCCAAGTGCGACGTGCTGCTGGTTAACGCCAGCGCGCATGCCCCACCGAATGGCGACGGCAAGCGCAAGCCGATGCCGCGGTTTCCGGCAGGGCTGCGCATCGACAGCGCCGATGGCAGGCAGATCGTGCAGAAGCTCGTCACGGTGACCGGCCCGCGCACGCTGGGCCGCGGCCTGATGGGCGGCTACAGCCTCAGCGAGCCGGAGCCGGTGCTCGCGGTGCCGATCCGCTACGAGCAGGCGTACGGCGGCACCAATCAGTGGTGGAAGGGCTGGCCCGCGCGCATTGAGGACGATCAGCGCATGGAGATCGACCTGCACGAGGCGCACAACCCGATCGGTTGCGGGCTCATCGAGTCGAACTGGCAGAAGAAGACGGGCCTCAGCCAGTTTCCGGCGCCGCAGATCGAGGCCTTTGACAAGCCGTTCACCTCGGCCCACGCCGAGGCCGCTGCGCGCAACGCGGGCAACCCGGATGCCGATCCGGCTTACCCAGTCGTCGGCTTCGGTGCGGTAGGCCGCTGGTGGCAGACGCGCCGTGCGCTCGCGGGCAGCTACGACGAGATATGGAAGGCGACGCGCTGGCCGCGCCTGCCCGACGACTTCGACTTTGCGTACTGGAACTGCGCGCCAGACGATCAGCAGATTGACTATCCCCACGGCGGCGAGCTGGTGAAGCTGGTCAACCTGGTCGCGCCCGCACACTCGGCGGAGGGCAGCCTTGCGTTCCGGCTGCCGCGCAACGAGCTGAAGCTGCTGCTGCATCTCGATGCCGGCATCCCGCTGTTCAAGGCGATGAACGTCGACACGCTGATCATCGATGCCGAGGCGATGAAGCTCACGATCGTCGCGCGTTGCACGGTGGCGGCGGCGAGCGGTATAGAAGTGCTCGAACTGGGCACCTGGGACGTTGCGGCTGCGCGCGCACGCAACGCGACCACGCTGGCCGAACAGCAGAAGGCGCGCGATGCCGCAAGCGTTGCGGCGCCAGAGGAAGCGATCAATGGCTAACGAAGCGGCGACCGCCAGGGACAAGCAGTTCGTGCTGGTCTGTCTGCTGCCCGACATCTGCTTCACGCCGAAGAAGCCGGGCTACCCGATTCCCTACCCGATCACGCACACGATGGACCAGAGCGAGCACTGCTCGCCGAATGTGTACTTTCGCGGCAAGGCGGCTTTTTTGCACAACGAGAGCTTCGTCGACAACGTGAAAGGCGACGAGCCCGGCAAGGGCAAGGGCATCGTGAGCCAGACCCACATGAAGATCAGCCATTCGATCCGTCACAGCCGCGACGTCTACGTCAACGGCAAGGCCATCGTGCGCACCGCCGATCAGGTGTGGATGAACTGGAAGAAGCCCTGACGCGCAGGCGTCGGCACGTCCCCAGGGTAATGCGAGTCAGCGAGTGAGCAACATCCCGGCCAACGCCAAGACCTTCGTCAACGAGGCCGGCGAGATCATTGGCTTTCAGGCGCCGGGCGGTCCGCTCAATATCTGTATCCCGAATTGCGGCCGCGTTCAGCCCAACGGCCGCACCGCGCCGGGACCAATTGCCAATACGACCGGCATCATCCTGCCCAAGACCAGCCCGAACCTGTCGGGTAGCAGCGCGCCGACGCCCAAGGCCGAAGGTAAAGGCGAGGGTGGCTGGTGGTCGTCCTGGGGCAGCGCGGCGACCCACGGCGTGCTTGATGTCATCGGGCTGATCCCGGTCGTCGGCGAGGCGGCTAACCTTGCGGGCGCTGGCATCTACGCGCTCGAGGGGGATTACGCCAGCGCGGCGCTCGATCTCGCAGCGATGTGGCCCGCCGGTGGTCAGGCGGCGACGGCAGCGAAGTACGGCACCAAGGCCGCAGAAAAGGTCGCCAAAGAGGCGGCACAGGCCGCCGAGAAGCGCGCTGCGCAGGCGGCCGAGCGCAAGGCTGCAGAGGAAGCGGAGAAGAAAACGGCGCAGCGCGGCGGCGGTGAAGGTGGCCACGTCAAGGGCGACCCGCGCTGCGTGTTGCGACCGTACAAGCCCGACACCTGCAAGCCGAACCGCACCGGCCACCACGTTGTGCCCGATCGCGTGTTCCGCGTTGGCGGCCGTGGCAGCGCGCGCATCAAGGGAGGGGTGGGCGAAAACGATGGTCTGGTGATCTGCGTGGACGGACCCAATCTCGACAGCTCAAAGGAGCACGGCAAGATTCACCGCATCTATGACCCGCTGGAGCTTGCCGCCGGGGTTGCGGGAAGCCCGCGCGGCACGGCACCGCTGGGCGTGCTTGAGGCCGCCGGTGCTTTCGCTGCCGGCAAGGTGACCGGCTGCAATCCGCTGCTGCTCGAAGCGCAGTTGCGTGCGTATCATCAGGCGAAGGGGCTCGGCCCCGGCACGGTGGTACGCGCGGATCCGACAGGAAAAATCCCGATCGATTTCACCAAAATTGGTGTCGGTGCATCGCCGCCGGCGCTACCGCCACGATAGGAACAACCATGGCTACGAAGACAGTGCGGACGGAACCGGTGCGCTTTCAGGCGGCATGCGCGATCGAGAGCGACTATGTGTTCATCGCGGCGAAGCCGGAAAGCCTCGATGAAGATCAGGCCTTCACGCGAATTTTCTATTTCGATCAGCAAAACGCGACGCCCTGGCGGCATGTGGACATCCCTGACTTTACGGTCGCGGGCGTCTGCGTGGCACAGCATGCCCTTGGTCCCGTTCGCAGCTACGTCAGCATTTCAAACAATGGCGTGCTGCATATCGCGAATCCACAGGGCATTCGTCAGGAGCGCATTGCTGAGGCAGGGCTGGAGCGCAGCGAGCCGCCGATCTATGGCTATATCAACGCGCTGCGCGAAATTGGCGAGCAGCTTTACGCCTGCGGCGGCGGCGGGCAGATCTATCGGCGCGATGCGGGCGACTGGGTGAATATCGCCGGCGACTTGCGTCAGCCGGTGGCGGCACCCGCAGCCAACCTTGCGCTGAACACGATTGAGCTGGCTGACGACTTCTCGGACATTGACGGCACCTCCGCTAATGATCTTTACGTGGTTGGCGATGGCGCGGTGCACCACTACGACGGCACCACCTGGTCACCCTGCGTTGTCAATACCGACGAGAGTCTCACTCGCGTTCGCTGTGTTGACTCGGCGCTGGTCTGGGTCTGCGGCTTCAACGGCACCTTGCTGCGCGGCAATGCGGGCAGCGGCTTTGTTGAAGTCAGCCAGTACGACCTCAACGTGATCTTTCACGATCTGTGCGTCTTTCGCGATCAACCCTACCTCGCGTCCAACGACGGTCTGTTCCGCTACGACGGCCAGCGCGTTGTGCCGGTGCCCCTGCAGTTCGCCGACGGCGACACGGCGGTTTGCGCCGTCGATGTCCGCGACGGGGTACTGTGGTGCTTCGGCTACCGTTCGCTGGCGACGTTTGATGGCGACACCTGGCAGCACATCCGCCATCCGGACAACGTTTGATGTCGCAGCGCGGTGGATCGCGCGGTGCCCGACAAGCGCACTCCCAACCATCAACTTTCCAGGAAAATGGCGTCCGTAATGGGCTCGGCGGTGCAAATACTGTCAAGTCGACTTACGGTGTTTTAAGGCATCTAGCCCTTATTTAATAAGGATTTCGATAGAAAGATATAAGTGCTTCAGCGTCCGTGATGCTGGCGCACATCCCGGCCTTGCCGCGTTCTTACAATGGTGATGGGTGGCAGTCGCGCCGCCTTGCAGCGGGACCGGGGGCGACGGGATGGACGGCTGGTGTCTTGAGGGCTTGACGGTGAACGGCGACAGCACGCTGCTGCCGATGCTGCGCTTTCCGTTCGTGGTCGGCCGCGATCCGTCCTGCGACCTCGCCATCGCCTCCGCCGAGACCTCGCGCCAGCATGCGCGCATCGAGCAGGACATCGGCGGCCTGCTGCGCCTCACCGACCTCAACAGCGGCAATGGCACTTTCGTCAACCGTGCACCGATCCACGGCTCGGTGTTGGTCCGTGATGGCGATGTGCTGCATTTCGGCGTGACGGAGTACCGGTTGCGGCGAATGGACGAGCGCCTGCTCGCGCTGGCGGCGCCACCGGAGGACATGAAGACCGTCATCGTGGGGCGCAGCCCGGCGCTGAGCGAACACTTTGTGGTGGAAGAGCGCGCGTTTGACCAGATGCTGCGGGCGCGCAATGTTGCCGCCGCACTGCAGCCGATTGTGCGAGTGACCGACGGGCGACTGCGCGCCTTCGAGGTGCTTGGGCGTGGCCGGGCGGAAGGTTTGCCGGATTCGCCGATGGGCCTGTTCGGTCTCGCCATGCGCCTGGGCCGGGAAGTGGAGCTGAGCGAGGCGTTTCGCTGGGCTGGTCTTACGACGGCAGCGGCGCTGGCGCCAGAGGCGACGCTGTTTGTCAACGCCCACCCGAAGGAGATGTTCCAGGAGGCGTTCTACCGATCCATTGCCCTGCTGCGCGCGATGGTGCCGACGGCCAGTCTGGTGGTCGAAGTCCACGAAAGCGCGGTGACGCAGATTGCCGACGTGCGGGCAATGGCTGACCGCCTGGCTGGCTACGGCGTGCAGTTTGCCTACGACGACTTCGGCGCCGGGCAGGGGCGCCTGCTGGAGCTGGCCGAGGTGCCACCGCATTTCGTCAAATTCGACATGGGGCTGATTCGCGGCCTGGATCGCGCCAGCCCGAAAAAGCAGCAGCTGGTCGCGCAGCTGGTCAACATCGTGCATTACGTTGGCTCCACCGCGCTGGCCGAAGGCGTTGAAACCCGCGACGAAGCGGCTTGTTGCGCGCAGATGCATTTCGACTTGATCCAGGGTTACTGGACCGGACGCCCGGCGTCCGGCGACGACATCCGGCAATATCATCCGCACTATGTGGCGCCCGGCATGGCGGCGGTGTCCGCCGTGCTGCGCGACCGTCGCATCGCTTAGCCCGGCTGACGCTTGCGCAGAAAGCGATGGCGGCCCTAGCCCATCGCCTGATCACGCCCGGCGTGCTTGGCGTCATACATGCGGCGATCGGCCTCGGACAGGGCGGCGTCGACACTGGCGTGCCGGGTTGCCGCAGTCCAGCCCAGGCTCGCCGTGACACGCAGGCCGGCCCCAATCTCATCCCAGTTTGACTGACGGATCGCCTGCAGGGTCCGCGCCGCCAGCGCTGCCATCGTCTCGCGGCTATCCACGCGGCACCAGGCGACAAATTCCTCGCCACCAAAACGTCCCGTCGCGCGGGGCTCCCCGATGCTGCCCACCACGCAGCGCG
>Ga0208564_1000868_pt1 | contig 26631 bp, 23 predicted proteins | sample AD_UKC073_MetaG_FD_184439 | JGI IMG/M metagenome (GOLD analysis project Ga0208564, IMG submission 184439) | Active sludge microbial communities of municipal wastewater-treating anaerobic digesters from USA - AD_UKC073_MetaG (SPAdes) (version 2) | ecosystem: Engineered > Bioreactor > Anaerobic >... | reverse complement strand
TGCGCGGCTGCGCAAAGCGGCCAAGCGCGGCGCGAAGATCTTCGTGGTCGGGCCGGAATGGGACACGACCTATCCGGTCACCTTCCTCGGCAACGATCTCGCCGTGCTGAACAAGCTGCCCAAGGAAGCCGACGCGGCGCTGAAGGCGGCGGAGCGTCCGGCGCTGATCATTGGCGGCGCGGGTCTCGCCAAGGGCGCGCTCGATGCCTGCCTCGCGCTCAGCGAGAAGTACGGCATGGTCCGCGAGGGCTGGAACGGCTTCAACGCGCTGCACTTCTCGGCCTCGCGGATGGGCGGGCTGATGCTCGGTTACTTCCAGCAGGGCGGTATTGCCGACCTGGTGGCCGCCAAGCCGAAGATGGTGATCTCGCTGGGCGCGGACGAGGTGGACTACACCCGCTTTGCCGGCTCGATGATCGTCTACATCGGCCATCACGGCGACAAGGGCGCCCACGCGGCGGACGTGATCCTGCCCGCTGCCGCCTTCACCGAGAAGGCCGGCACCTACGTCAACACCGAAGGCCGCGTGCAGCGCGCCGACAAGGCGGTGTTCGCGCCGGGTGACGCGCGCGAGGACTGGACGATCCTGCGGGCCATGGCCGACGCGCTGGGCGTGACGGTCGGCTTCGACAGCTTTGACGAACTGCGCGCCGCGATGGCGGCCGAGGTTCCGGCTCTGGGCCGCGAGGGCCTCGCTGATTACGGCGCACTGCCCAAGGCCGGCAAGGGTGCAGGCAAGATCGGGGCCGAAGGCGTGATCGAGGCCTATCCGGTCAAGGACTTCTATCTCACCAACCCGATCGCTCGGGCGAGCGAGACCATGCAGCGCTGCTCGGCGGAACTGCTGCACGGTGAAGACTTCGCGGAGGCGGCGGAATGACCGAATTCTTCGGGCAATGGATGCCCTATGACTGGGCCTGGCTGACCGCGACCATTGCCGGCATCCTGCTGATCGCGCTGCCGCTGATGCTCAGCGTGGCGATGATCATTTATGCCGACCGCAAGATCTGGGCGGCGATGGCGTTGCGGCGCGGGCCGAACGTGGTCGGGCCCTGGGGCCTGCTGCAGAGCTTCGCCGACGGCCTCAAGGTCATGCTGCAGGAAACGATCATTCCGGCAGCCGCGAACAAGGGTCTGTTCCTGATCGCGCCGATCATCACCTTCACCGTCGCGCTGATGGCCTGGGCGGTGATCCCGTTCAATTCGGGCGCGATCCTGGCGGACATCAACGTCGGCCTGCTCTATGTCCTCGCGATCTCGTCGCTCGGGGTCTACGGCACGGTAATCGCGGGCTGGGCGTCGAACTCCAAGTATCCGTTCTTCTCCGCGATGCGCGCCTCGGCGCAGATGATCTCCTACGAAGTGTCGATCGGTTTCATCCTGATCTGCGTCGTGCTGTGGGCGGATTCGTTCAACATGAACGCGATTGTCCTGGCCCAGCGCGAGCATAACATCCTGGGTATTTTCAACGGCTTCGGTTTCAATCCGTTGCTGTTCCCGATGGCCGTGATGTTCCTGATCTCGGGCATGGCTGAAACCCAGCGCGCGCCCTTCGACCTGACCGAGGCGGAGAGCGAACTGGTCGCCGGCTACCAGACCGAATATTCGTCGATGGCCTTCGCGCTCTACTGGCTTGGCGAATATGCCAACGTCCTGCTGATGTGCGCGCTCAACGCCACGCTGTTCTGGGGCGGGTGGCTGCCCCCGGTCGAATGGGCGCCGCTCTACCTGATTCCGGGCTGGCTGTGGCTGTTCATCAAGATCTTCGTCTTCTTCTTCATCTTCTCCTGGGTGAAGGCCACGGTGCCGCGCTATCGCTATGACCAGCTGATGCGCCTGGGTTGGAAGGTGTTTCTCCCCGTTTCGCTGCTGTTCGTCGTCCTGGTGAGCGGCTACCTGATGTTCACGAGGTACGGCGCATGACACTCGCGCAGCTCGTCAAGAGCTTCACCCTCTGGGAATTCGTGAAGGCGCACTGGCTGACCCTGAAGTACTTCTTCAGGCCCAAGGCGACCATCAACTATCCCTTTGAGAAGAACCCGCTTTCGCCCCGCTTCCGCGGCGAGCATGCGCTGCGCCGCTATCCCAACGGGGAAGAACGCTGCATCGCCTGTAAGCTGTGCGAGGCGACCTGCCCGGCGCAGGCGATCACCATCGAATCCGAACCGCGCGAGGACGGCAGCCGCCGCACCACGCGCTACGACATCGACATGACCAAGTGCATCTTCTGCGGCTTCTGCCAGGAAGCCTGCCCGGTCGATGCCATCGTCGAGGGGCCGAACTTCGAATACGCGACCGAAACGCGCGAGGAACTGCTCTACGACAAGGCCAAATTGCTGGCGAACGGGGACAAGTGGGAGCGCGCTCTGGCCGCTAACCTTGAAGCCGACGCACCGTACCGGTAGGGGCGCGCAGCCATGATCCAGTTCTTCGCTTTCTATCTGTTCGCCGCGATCATGCTCGTGGCGGCCAGCCTGACGATCCTGTCGCGCAATCCGGTTCACTCGGTGCTGTGGCTGATCGTCGCCTTCTTCAACGCGGCGGGTCTGATGGTCCTGCTTGGCGCCGAATTCATCGCCATGCTGCTGGTGATCGTCTACGTCGGCGCGGTCGCGGTGCTGTTCCTGTTCGTGGTGATGATGCTCGACATCGATTTCGCCGAACTGCGCGCCGGGTTCATCCGCAACTTCCCGCTCGGACTGCTGCTTGCAGCCGTGCTGGCGGGTGAACTGCGGCTGGGCCTTGGCGCGGTGGGGCAGGGCGGGATTGCGCTCGGCACGCCCGATGGCTCGGCCACGCCGCCCTCGGATGTCAGCAATATCCAGGCGATCGGGCAGTTGCTCTACACCAAGTACCTGTTCCTGTTCGAAGCGGCGGGCGTCATCCTGCTGGTCGCCATGGTCGGCGCGATTGTGCTGACCCACCGCAAGCGCCCCGGCGTGCGCGGCCAGAACGTGCCGCGCCAGAATGCGCGCCGGCCGGAAGAGGCGACAGTCAACATGCAGCCTGAAGTCGGCAAGGGGGTTCAGCTGTGATCGGAATTGAACATTATGTCGCGGTCAGCTCGATCCTGTTCGTGCTGGGCGTGCTGGGGATCTTCCTCAACCGCAAGAACGTGATCGTCATCCTGATGGCGATCGAACTGATCCTGCTCGCGGTGAACCTCAACCTGGTCGCTTTCAGTAGCTTCCTGCACGACCTGACCGGTCAGATCTTCGCGATGTTCGTGCTCACCGTTGCGGCGGGCGAAGCGGCCATCGGCTTGGCGATCCTCGTCATCTACTTCCGCGATCGCGGCACCATTGCCGTCGACGACGTCAACCGGATGAAGGGGTAAGGCCTCGTGGATCCGATCCTCCTCATCGTATTTCTGCCGCTGCTGGCCTCGGTCATTGCCGGGCTCGGCAACCGCGCGCTGGGCAACACGGTTGCCAAGTCGCTGACGACCGGCGCGCTGTTCATTGCCTGCGGCCTGTCCTGGCCGATCTTCCTGGGTTTCTTCGGCGGCCATGCCGAAGCGCACGTCGTGCCGGTGCTCCAGTGGGTGCAGTCGGGCAGCCTCAGCTTCGACTGGGCGCTGCGGGTCGACACCCTGACCGCAATCATGCTGGTGGTGATCACCACCGTCTCGGCGCTGGTCCACCTCTATTCCTGGGGCTACATGTCCGAGGATCCGGACCAGCCGCGGTTCTTCGCCTACCTGTCGCTGTTCACCTTCGCCATGCTGATGCTGGTGACGGCGGACAATCTTGTGCAGATGTTCTTTGGCTGGGAAGGGGTAGGCCTCGCCTCATACCTCCTGATCGGTTTCTGGTTCCGCAAGCCTTCGGCCAGCGCTGCCGCGATCAAGGCCTTCGTGGTAAACCGCGTCGGTGATCTTGGCTTCATGCTCGGCATCTTCGGGACTTTCCTGGTGTTCAACACCGTGTCGATCCCGGAAATCCTCGTCCGCGCGCCGGGCATGGCGGGTTCGACGATCCATTTCCTGGGCATGCAGTGGGACACGATGACGATCCTGTGCGTGCTGCTGTTCATCGGCGCGATGGGCAAGTCGGCACAGCTTGGCCTGCACACCTGGCTGCCCGACGCGATGGAAGGCCCGACACCGGTTTCGGCGCTGATCCACGCGGCGACGATGGTCACCGCCGGCGTCTTCATGGTCTGCCGCCTCTCGCCGATGTTCGCTGCCAGCGAAACCGCGATGAACGTGGTGACCTATGTCGGCGCGGCAACTCTGTTCTTCGCGGCGACTGTCGGCACGACGCAGTGGGACATCAAGCGAGTCATCGCCTATTCGACCTGTTCGCAGCTGGGCTACATGTTCGTGGCTGCGGGCGTCGGCGCCCCGGGTGCGGCGATGTTCCACCTGTTCACCCACGCCTTCTTCAAGGCGCTGCTGTTCCTTGGCGCCGGTTCGGTGATCCATGCCATGCATCACGAGCAGGATATGCGGTACTATGGTGGCCTCAGGAAGAAGATCCCGCTCACCTACTGGGCGATGATGATGGGTACGCTGGCCATCACTGGCGTTGGCGTTGTCGGGGTGTTCGGCTTTGCAGGCTTCTATTCGAAGGATTCGATCCTTGAGGCAGCCTATGGCAGCGCGACTGTCAGCGGCAGCGTGGGCTTCTGGCTTGGCATCACTGCCGCGCTGCTGACCAGCTTCTATTCCTGGCGTCTGATGTTCCTGACCTTCTTCGGCAAGCCGCGCTGGGACCAGTCGGAGCATATCCAGCACGCTGTGCATGACGATCACCACGGGCATGGCGACCATGCGCATGGTCATGACCATGCGAAGCATGACGACGGCACTGCGGGCTATCACCCGCACGAAAGCCCGCTGCCGATGCTGGTGCCGCTGATCGTGCTTTCGCTTGGTGCGGTCTTCGCCGGCTACCTGTTCCACCATTCGTTCATCAGCGAGGGGACGGGACATTTCTGGCAGGGCAGCATCGCCTTCAGCGAACACCTGATCCACGAACTCCATTCGGTTCCGACCTGGGTGAAGTGGGCGCCGTTCGCGGTGATGATCACCGGCCTTGCGGTGGCCTGGTATGCCTACATCGCCAACCCCGGCTTCCCGGCGAAGTTCGCGGCGGCGATCCGTCCGCTGCACCTGTTCTTCTTCAACAAGTGGTACTTCGACGAGCTGTACAACCTCGTGTTCGTGCGGCCCTCGTTCTGGCTGGGACGGCAGTTCTGGAAGCTGGGCGACATCGGCTTCATCGACCGCTTCGGCCCCAACGGCTCGGCCTGGCTGGTGCTTCAGGGCACCAAGGCCGCGCAGCGGGTCCAGTCGGGCTACCTCTATTCCTATGCACTGGTCATGCTTCTGGGCCTGACCGCCGCGATCACCTGGGCGATGGTGAACTGATATGTCCGGATTTCCCATCCTCTCGGTAATGCTGGCGGTTCCGCTGGTGGCGGCCTTGGCCTGTCTCTTTTCCGGAGCGGCGGCGGCGCGTACCATCGCGCTTGCCGCGACGCTGATCGACCTTGTCCTCGGAGCCGCGCTCTGGGCGCAGTATGACATCGGCGGCGCGCAGTGGCAGTTCCAGGAAAACGTCGCGCTGTTCCAGGGTTTCGCCTGGAAGCTGGGCATCGATGGCATCGCGTTGATGCTGATCATGCTCTCGGTGTTCCTGATGCCGATCTGCATCCTGGCCAGCCAGTCGATCGAAAAGCGCGTCAGCGAATACATGGCCGCGTTCCTGCTGATGGAAACGCTGATGATCGGCGTTTTCGCGGCGCAGGATCTGCTGCTGTTCTACATCTTCTTCGAAGCCGGCCTGATCCCGATGTACCTGATCATCGGTATCTGGGGCGGGGCGGAGCGGATCTACGCCAGCTACAAGTTCTTCCTCTACACGCTGCTCGGATCGGTGCTGATGCTGATCGCCATGCTGTGGATGATCAACGAAGCCGGCACGACCGACATCCCGACCCTGATGGCATATGACTTCCCGGCGGATGCCCAGAAGTGGCTGTGGCTGGCCTTCTTCGCCAGCTTCGCGGTGAAGATGCCGATGTGGCCGGTCCACACCTGGCTGCCCGATGCCCACGTGCAGGCGCCGACCGCCGGTTCGGTGATCCTCGCGGGCGTGCTGCTGAAGATGGGGGGCTACGGCTTCATCCGCTTCTCGCTGCCGATGTTCCCCCAGGCGAGCGCCGACTTTGCCTGGCTGGTTTTCGCCCTGTCGATGGTCGCGGTGGTCTACACCAGCCTCGTCGCGCTGGTGCAGCAGGACATGAAGAAGCTGATTGCCTATTCGTCGGTCGCGCACATGGCGATCGTCACGGTTGGCCTGTTCGCCTTCAACGTCCAGGGCCTCGAAGGCTCGATGGTCGTGATGCTGAGCCACGGGCTGGTCTCGGGCGCGCTGTTCCTGTGCGTCGGCGTGATCTATGACCGGCTGCACACCCGCGAGATCGACCGTTACGGCGGCCTGTCGATCAACATGCCGAAGTATGCGCTGCTGTTCATGCTGTTCACCATGGCCTCGGTCGGCCTGCCCGGCACCAGCGGCTTCGTGGGCGAATTCCTGGCGCTGACCGGCATCTACAAGATGTCGAGCTGGGTCGCGCTGGTCGCGGGTTCCGGTATCATCCTGGGCGCGGGCTACATGCTCTACCTCTATCGCCGGGTTGCGTTCGGCGAGCAGAAGAACGCCGATGCAGCCGCCATGCCGGACCTCAGCGTTCGCGAATGGCTGATGCTGGCGCCGATTGCAGCCGTCGTGCTGTGGATGGGCGTCTATCCCGAAAGCTTCCTGGCGCCGATGCGTGCCGATATCGCCGCGCTCGACGCGCGCCTTGCCTCGGCCCGTCCCGAGGGTGATGCGCGCCTGACCGCTGGGGATCCGACTACCGCCAAGACCCACGAAGCCCAATCCCATGAAACTTCCGCGCACGGGGGAGCGCACTGATGGACTGGTTGCAGTCTCTGCGCCTTGCTGCGCCTGAACTTCTCTTCACCATTGCCGGGTTGGCGATCCTGCTCGTCTCGGCATGGGCCAATGGCAAGACCGCCGCGCGCCTGGCCAACTGGGCCGTTGTTGCGGTGTTGGCCGCAGGTGCCGCGCTGACGGCCCCGGTGCTGTTCAGCGGCGCCAAGGGGCCTGAAACGCTGGCGTTTGGCGGCCTGTTCGCGGCGGACGCCTTCGCGGCTGCTGCCAAGCTGCTGATCTATGCCGCAGCCGGCGCCTCGCTGCTGGTGGCCCCGGCGTTCTTCGAGCGGTTCCGCGCAATGCGGGCCGAATACCCGGTGCTGGTGCTGTTCGCGGTGCTGGGCATGAGCATGATGGTCTCCGCGACCAACCTGCTCACGCTCTACATCGGGCTCGAACTGAACTCGCTGGCCGCCTATGTCCTCGCCGCCTTCCTCAAGACGGACGACCGCTCGGCCGAAGCTGGCCTGAAGTATTTCGTGCTCGGCTCGCTGGCGAGTGGCATCCTGCTGTTCGGCATGAGCCTGACCTATGGCTTCACCGGCACGACCGACTTTGCCGGCATTGCCGCCGCGTTCAAGGATGGTCTGCCTGCGGGCGCAGCCTTCGCGCTGGTGTTCGTGTTGGCGGGCCTGGCCTTCAAGATCAGCGCCGTGCCGTTCCACATGTGGACGCCGGACGTCTATGAAGGTGCGCCGACCCCGGTGACGACCTTCTTCGCCTCGGCTCCCAAGGTGGCGGCCCTGGCCCTTACCATGATCGTTACGTTGAAGGCGTTCGGCACCCAGGCTCCGGCCTGGCAGCCGATCGTGATCTTCGCGGCGCTGGCCTCGGTGTTCTGGGGCGCGCTGGGCGCGATCGGGCAGACCAATATCAAGCGTCTGCTGGCTTATTCGTCGATCAACAACGTCGGCTTCCTGCTGATCGGCCTTGCCACGGCCACCCCGGCGGGCGCTTCGGCCATGCTGATCTACCTCGCGATCTATGTCGCGATGACGATTGGCGGCTTTGTTGCCGTGCTGATGCTCAAGGACAGCGATGGCAATCCGGTCGAGAACATCGCCGATTTCGCGGGCCTCTCGCGTGAGCGCAAGGTGCTCGCCGCCAGCCTCGCGGTCGTGATGTTCAGCCTTGCGGGGATTCCGCCGCTGCTCGGCTTCTGGGGCAAGCTGGTGGTGTTCCAGGCTGCGGTTCAGGCTGGGATGTTCTGGGTCGCGGTGCTGGGCGTGCTGGGCAGCGTGGTCGGCGCGTTCTACTACCTCAAGGTCGTCAAGGTCATGTACTTCGACGAACCGGCGGGCAAGGCGCTGGGCAAGAGCGACTGGGTGCACCAGGCGATCCTGGCTCTGTGCGTCCTGTTCCTCTCGCCGCTCGGCTACCTGGTGGTGAAGTGCCTGACGGCGCTGTCCGACCTGGCCGTCGCCGCGCTCATGACGGCGGCTTGATCCGCTACCTGGCCCAAACCGGCTCGACGAATGCCGACCTCGCCGCTGCACTCGGTGCCGGCGAGGCGGTTGGCGAGGGGGATTGGCTCGTTGCCGACCGGCAAAGCGCGGGGCGGGGCAGGCAGGGCCGGACCTGGTTCGATGGGTTCGGCAACTTCATGGGGTCAACCATCGTTCGGCCCCGGGCAGGTGATCCACCTGCGCCCAGCCTGGCGCTGCTGGCTGGACTTGCCTTGCACGAGGTCGTCTCGCGCCATGTTCCGCCGCCACATCTGGCGCTGCTCAAATGGCCCAACGACCTGCTGGTCGGCGGTGCCAAGCTCAGCGGCATCCTGCTGGAAGCGAGCGCCGGGGCGGTAGTCGTCGGCATCGGGGTAAACCTTGCCGTCGCGCCTGACCTGCCGGACCGCCGCACCATCGCCCTGTCGGTTTTCGGCCCCGCGCCGGACCGGAATGCCTTTGCAGAAAATCTGGCGCGCAGTTTTGCCGCAGAGCTTCAGGCCTGGCGCAGCTACGGACTTGAACCCATGATCCGGCGCTGGCTTGGTGCGGCCCACCCCCCGGGCACCCCCTTGCGGGTCGGAGAGCCGGGCGAGGCCGCGCTGGAGGGAACTTTCGCCGGACTGGCCAGCGATGGAGCCTTGCAACTGCGGCTCGCTGACGGCACGACCCGCACCGTGCATGCAGGCGAAGTGCGCCTTGGGGCAATTGAGGAAGACGGATGCTGATTGCGATCGACAATGGCAACACCAACGTGAAGTTCGCGCTGGTGGACGATGCGGGAAAGATCCTGCAGCGCTGGAGCATCGCCACCGATCCCAAGCGAACCGCCGATGAATATGCGGTCTGGCTTGACCAGTTGCTGCGCATGGAAGGCTATTCGCGCACCGATATCGGCGATGTGATCATCGCCACCGTGGTCCCGCGGGCGCTGCATAACCTTCAGGTGCTCTCGCAGAAGTATTTCGGTACCGATGCACTGATCGCGGGCAAGCCGCCGATCACGTGGGGCATCGCGCTGAAAGTTGACGAGCCGCGGGCGCTGGGGGCGGACCGCGCCGTCAATGCGATTGCCGCCCACGCGCTGGAGCCGGGCGACAAGATCGTCATCAGCTTCGGCACGGCGACGACTTTCGATCATATCGGTGCTGATGGTGCCTACATGGGCGGCAGTATCGCGACCGGGGTCAGCCTGTCGCTCGACGCTCTGTACGAGGCTGCGGCCATGCTGCCGCGCATCGCCATCGAGCCGCCGCCCGGATCGAGCGTGATCGGCCGCGACACCGTGGGGCAGATGCAGATCGGTATCTACTGGGGCTATGTCAGCATGATCGAGGGCATGATCCGCCGCATGAAGGAAGAGATCGGTCGCCCGGTAAAGGTGATCGCCACGGGCGGACTGGCCGTGCTGTTCCAGCGCCATGCCGACCTGTTCGACCGGGTTGAACCGGAACTTACACTGCAGGGTTTGGCCCGGCTCTATGCAACACGATCGGACCGGACATGAAGCCTGGCAAGGAACTGCTTTTCTGCGCGCTCGGGGGGTCGGGCGAGATCGGGATGAACGTCAATCTCTACGGCTGCGAGGGCAAGTGGCTGATGGTCGACCTTGGCATGACCTTCGGGGCGGCTGAGTATCCCGGGATCGAACTGGTCTTTGCGGACCTCGATTTCATCGAGGAACGGCGCAAGGATCTGCTCGGCATTGTCCTGACCCACGCGCACGAGGATCACATCGGCGCCGTGCCCTACTTCGCGAAGGAACTGGGCGTTCCGCTCTATGCCACTCCCTTCACCGCGCGCCTGGTTGCCGAAAAGCTGGAAGAGGCGGGCATCCAGGGCAGCGTCGAACTGCGGGTGATCGACCATCTCGAGCGGTTCGAACTGGGCGCGTTCGGCATCCGCTACGTGCCGCTGGCCCACTCAATTGCCGAGGGTAATGCCCTGCTGATCGATACGCCTTATGGCCGCGTGTTCCACACCGGTGACTGGAAGCTGGATGACGAGCCGCTGGTCGGCGTGCCCGCCAGCGTCGAGGAACTGACGGCGATCGGTGACGAGGGCGTGCTGGCGCTGGTCTGCGATTCGACCAACGTGTTCAACCCGTCCGCCTCCGGCTCGGAGGGTGAAGTCCGCCGCGCCCTGATCGAGGAAGTGAAGCGCCACCACGGCAAGCGGGTGCTGGTCACCACCTTTGCCTCCAACGTCGCTCGGCTCGAGACGCTGGGCGAGGTCGCGCGCGCCTCTCGTCGCCAGCTGTGCGTTGCCGGGCGCTCGCTCGACCGCATCATTCGCACCGGCCAGGCCTCGGGCTATCTCAAGGACCTGCCGGACGTGATCGATTTCGACACGGCGATGGGCCTGCCTCGCGGCGAAGTGCTGATCGTGGCGACCGGCGGGCAAGGCGAACCCCGCGCCGCTCTCGGCCGGATCGCGGAGGACAATCACCCGCTCGCGCTGGAAGCCGGCGATGTCGTCCTGTTTTCCAGCCGCCAGATTCCCGGGAACGAGATTGCCATCGGCCGGATCCAGAACCGGCTCGCCGCGCGCGATGTCACGCTGGTGACCGACCGGCAGAGCCCGATCCACGTCTCGGGACACCCGGGGCGTCCGGAACTGCAGGCGCTTTATGGCTGGATTCGGCCGGAGATCCTGCTGCCGGTGCACGGAGAGGTCCGGCACATGCGCGAACAGGCGCGCTTTGGCCGCGCCTGCGGGATCCCCAAGACGGTGGCTCAGGAGAACGGCGATCTCGTCCGCCTTGCCCCCGGCAAGCCGGGCAAGATCGACGAGGTGCGGGCCGGACGGCTCGTTCTCGATGGCGACATCATTACGCCGGCAGATGGCGAAGCGATGGTCATGCGCCGCCGCCTTGCCGCCAACGGGCTGGTGATCGTCGTGCTGGATGGCAAGGGGCGCGTCCATGTCGAAAGCATCGGCTTGCCGCTCGACGAGGACCAGGAGGACTTCGTCAGCGAAGCCTGCGCCGATGTGAAGGCCGCGCTCGCCAGGCTCAAGGGCGGCCAGCGCCACGACCGCGATGCCATTACTGAAGCCGCCCGCCTTGCCGCGCGCCGCGCCGCGACGCGCTGGTCGGGCAAGAAGCCGCAAGTGCGGGTGATCCTGCCGGAGCATTGAGATCCATGAAACTCACCTCGATTATCGCGATCTTCAGTCTGTTCTGGGTGATGAGCGCCTTCCTGGTCATGCCGTTCGGCGTGCGCACCCATGACGAGGCAGGCATTCCCAAGGTGCCCGGGCAGGCCGACAGCGCACCGGCGCATTTCCAGCCGGGCAAGATCGCCAAGCGGGCCACCGTGCTCGCGCTGGTCCTGTTCGGGCTCTTCTATGCCAACTACACCTTCGGGTGGATCAGCCCGGGGATGCTGGACTTCACGGGTGGGCCGCCGAACTTCGACGGCTCGCACTCCTAGCCGCGCAGCCGCTCGATCGCCTGGGCGAGCGCCACGTAGAGCTTGCCCATGTCGGACGACAGCAGGGTAACGCCAAGCGCGTGCCCGTCGCGGGTCGACAGCAGTTGCCGGAGCATCGCCTCGAAATCGTGGATGTAGCGGCTGACGTGTTCGCGGAAGGCCGCATCGCTTTCGTAGAGTTGCACGACGGCCCTGGCTTCGGGTGCTTCCAGCAGGCGGACCGCGCGCCGGGTGAAGATGCCCCGGTCGCCCCTGAGGTAGGCCGCCCAGGCCGTGTCGGTGACCTCGGTATCCATCGCCCGGGCGATATCGACCGCATTCGAATTGAGCGCTTCGGTGATCAGCGCGACCCGGCGGGCGAAATCGTTGTCGACCTGTTCTTCGGCGCGTTGGCGCGCATGGGCAACCCGGCTTTCAAGGTGCGTGGTCAGTTCGCTGACCTTGGCCAGCTGGTCGCGCAGCTGGATCGCCGCCTCGCGGCTGACCCCGGCGGCATGGGCGGCCGCCTGTTCAAGCTGGCCTGATACCTCGGCCGTCCGCTGGCGCACCGCGCGGTCGATCGCACTGGCGCTTTCTTCGCCCAGCCGGGCGGCGAGGGCGGACAGCGCAGCCGCGCTTTCCCCTTCGATCCCGGAGACCGCACGGCGACTTGCTTCCGCCAGTTCGTCGATGGCGCGGGCCAGGGCTGACTGCGCTGTCTCGGCCTGGGCCAGGGTCTCCTCGCGCACCGATTCGAGCGAGGCGCGCAGGGCGTCCACCGCTTCGGCCTGGCTGGCACTGCGCGCGGCCAGTTCCGTCTGCAGTTCGTCCAGGTCGACCATTGAGCGGCGCAGCACCTGGTGTCCACGATCGACATGGCCGGTCAGGGCTGCCCCCGCCGCCTCGGCCGCGCTGACGGTTGCCCGCAGGTTGTCGGCGCGTCGCTCAAGCTCGGCCAGCTTGCCTTCGCCTTGCCCGATCGCCTCGGGCAGATCGGTTGCCGAATGCCGCGCGCTCGCCTGGATCAGTTCGAGCAGGCGCACGCTGTCGTCGGTCAGCCTGGCAACGGCCGCGTCGGTGCCGTCCAGGGCCTCGCGGCTGCTGGCCAGCTTGGCACCAAGCGCCTCGAGGCTGGCAGCGATCCGCTGTTCGGCCTCGCTGCCCAGCCGCGAGGCGGCGTCGAGATGGTGGGCGATGTCCGCCAGCCGCGCGGCGGCGGCATCGCTGGCCGAGGCCATCTGGCGCGCGTGCAGTTCCAGTTCGGCACTGCGCTGGTTGGTCAGGGCATCGAGCCGGGCCATCCGCTCGGCAAGAACCTCGGTGAATTCGGTCTGGCTGGCCTCAAGCGCCACGCGGCGCTGCTCCAGTTCCTGGATGAACAGCTGGTCGCGCTCGGCCATGTAGTCGCGAACTTCCGCGGATTCATCTGCCAGCGCGGCGATCCGGCTGCGTGCGGAGGCGATGGCATGCTCGTCAAGCTCGGCCAGGCGGGCGACTGCTGCGGCAACGTCCGTTTCGAGCCGCCGCACGGCCAGTCCCCAGGTCTCAAGCGCCGCATCCTCGCCATCCCGGACCGCCCGGGTGATGTTGACGCTCTCGTCGCGCACGGCGACCAGCCTTGCCCGTAGCGAGGTGAGGCTCTGCGCCTCCTGCTCGTCAAGCGCCGCGCGGCTTGCCTGGAGTTCATCGGCCAGCGCGGTGGCGCGGTTGCGGATCGCGGCGAGTGCTTCGATCTCGTGTCCGTCGAGCTGGGTGCGGAATTCCTGGCTGCGGGCCCCCAGCGCCGCGAACCGCTGGGCGGCGATCGTCTCGATCTGTTCGGCCTGCCTGGTAAAGCCCGCAAGAGTTTCCTCGACCAGCCCCCGCAGAGCGGTGACCTGCCGCTCGCTCGCCTGCCCGAACTGGTTCAATCGGTTGAACCCGGTGACCATGTCTTCGAGCTGCGCCTGGGCCGTGCGGCCGGCCGCCCCGATATTGTTGGTCACGTCCTTCGCGGAGCTGGCGATCACGGGCAGCTGGCCGCGCAGGCGTTCCATGTTTTCAAGGGCGGCAGAGCTGACGGATCCGATCGTGTCGAGTCGCGACCCGTTGTCGCGGATCAGTTCGGCCAGCCGATCGGCATTCTGGCTCAGCCGCTCGGTCGCGATCCGGCCCAGCGAGTCTAGATCGCGCGTCTGGGAGGCCAGGAATTCGCGCGCCAGGCTGATTTCCCGGTTCATCCCGGTCAGGCGCGCTTCGAGCTGCGCGGATTCGGTGCGGAGCAAGCGCGCCGCATCGCCGAAACGGGTGGCTTCGCGGCGGCTGTTGCGCATTGCCAGCAGCCACGCGATCCCGATCAGGATCACGGGGATCGACCAGTCACGGATCCCGCCTGTCCATTCGCCGGGCGTCCCGCCCCGGATCAGGCCCGGGTTGGCGAGTGCGAACAGCGCGGTCCACCCGCCCACTGCCACAATGCCCAGGCCCGCTGCGATCCTGCCAGGCCAGCGGGCCGGTGCGGGCCGGTCAGCCTCGCCGTCAATCTCGTCCACGCCTTCGAACGGAGCCTGCGCGAACGCAGGCGGCTGCGGCGCATCGGCCGCAGCATCGCTGGCGGAAGGATCGATCGAAACGATGCGCGAAGTTCCTGTCATGCGCCGCGTTTACCATGATCCCGGCCGCATTAAACCGTGTTTAACCAAATCCGCCTAATCGGATTGGCATGGCATACGAAGCCGGAGCCCTTGACGCGACTCTCGCCGCTGCTGCTGGCGAGGATGCCGCGCTGTTTGCCGAATTGCGGCAGGCATTTGCGGAAAGCCTTGCCCGGCAGGTCGACCTGCTGCGCCGGTCGCGCTGCGATGGCAATTGGCAGATGGCGGCACTGCGCCTCAAGGGCCTGGCGGCGAGCTTTCATGCCGATCAGCTGATTGCCCTGGCGGATGAAGCCCTGGAAGCCGCACCGGGCGAGCCCGGCGTGGTGCGCCGCCTGCAGGCGTTTCTCGACGACTTCGCCCACGGCTGATTGCCGGGTGGGCTTGCGCCACCGCCGGACATCCCTACATTGCGCGCTTCCCTGATTGGCGCGGAGAAAGACGCTGCGGGTCGCCTTGTTGACCATGCTGGAACCTGCTTCCGAAGGCAGCACGATGCCCCGTGCGGCCTTGCGCGTGGGCGGGCTCAGCATCGGCCGCCAGCAACTCGGGCTGGTTCTGGCGCTTGAGTGCGAGCGAGTCGTCTGCATCGCTGCGGGAGTGACGCCGGCAATCATCGACCTGCAGCACGCCGCTGAGGCCGCCGGGGCGCAATTCCATGTCGTTTCCAGTGCGCGCGCGCTGGTTGGCCTGGTTACCGCGGGCGACGAACTGATCGCGCTTGGTGACGGCCTGTTCACCTCGGCGCAGCCGGCGATCGATCTGCTTTCGCAGGGCCAGGCAGTGCTCGTCCAGCCGATCGAACAGGGGCTGGCCGCCGGGTTCGAACGGATCGACATCAACCACGCCTCCGCAGGAGGCTTGCGCATCCCGGGCCGGCTCGTGGAGCCGCTGGGGGAATTGCCGCCCGATTGCGACGCGCTGTCCGCCTTGCAGCGCATCGCGCTGCAGGCCGGCGTTCGGCAGCGTGCGATCCCGCCGCTCGCCGATGGCAAGCTGTTCTGGACCATGGTCCGCAGCGAGGACGAGGCCCACGCGCTGGAGCCGCTCTGGATCCGTCAGCGGACCAGCGAGGATGGTCCGCTTGGTCCGGCCCGAATGCTGGGGCGCGTCGCAGTGCGGGGATTTGGTCCGGCCCTGCTGCATTCCGGCAGTGGCGGACGGGTCGTCGCTGCCGCGGCGGCGATTTCAGCGCTGATCGCGCTGGTTGCCGGATGGTTCGGTCTGGCGGTGCTGGGGCTGGCGATCTGCGCCCTTGGCTGGGTGCTGCGCGAAGCTGCTGCACTGTTGGCGCGGGTCGAGGCGGAGCATGCACCGATCCGGCGCGGCGTGGACAGTCATGCGGCCTATGGCTGGCTGCTCGACGGGGTGATGGTCCTGCTGATGGGGTGGGGGATGCAGACGCATGCCGCTCTTCCGTTCTGGGACAGGTACTTTCCGCCGCTCATGCTGGTCGGGTTGCTGCGCATCCTGCCCCGGGCCCTTGGTGAACGGTGGCGTGCCTGGTCAGAGGACAGGGCCCTGCTGGCGATTGCACTGGCCGCAGCGCTGCTGTCCGGGTTCGGCAGTCTGGCGGTGCACGCTGGTGCCGTGCTCGTCCTGTTTGCCTGCATAGTCATTCCGCGCGGTGAGAAGCGGCTAACGCGCCCTTAACCACCCAGTGCTAAATCATTTGCCATGAATGATAGTGCTGCCTCAGTCGTGACCGGTGAGACGGTGGAAGCCGTTATGCGCGTCGAACTGGCCCATGGCGATGCGCTGGTCGGCACGATCGCGCCGATTCTGCGCCATTTGCTGGCCAACGACGAGCATTCCGTGTTCTCTGACGAGATCATCGCGCGGGTGCGCGGCATGCTGAGCGATCTCGCCGTCCAGTTGCTGGATGCGCAGGCCAGGGCTTCGGGAGCTCCGGAAGCGCGCGATCACGATAGCACGCAGATCGAGGCGCTGGTCGCCGGCATCGTCGGTCACGCGGGCTTTCTTGCCCATCTTCACGCGCTGGCGCTGGAATGGCAATTGACCGAGCGGCTTCAGGCGCGCCTTGCGGTCGATCCGGTGCTGTCGCCGCTCCTTCAGGCGCTGATCGCATCGCAGGATACCGCTACCGCCGCTGCTGCGGTGGCGCTGCTGGCGGCACAGGCCCGCTTCGCGCAGTCCCAGCGCCGGATGCAGCTGCCGATTGGCGAGCTTCCCGGCGATCTGGTTCATGCCGCGCTGCTGGTGCTGCGCAGCCATGCCGCACACGATCCGGCTCACCAGGCCGAATCCGAGGCGGCCGAAGCGGCAATTCGCGCCCGCTATGACGAAAGCCGCAACCGGCTTGGGCTGATGACCCGACTCGTCGCCGGGATGGGTGGGGGCGCCAGTGCGGCGCTTTCCGTGACCCATGCGGGCGCAGGGCTGTTCCTGACTGCGCTCGGGCTTGGCTCCGGGCAGGAGCGCGACATGGCGGTGCTCGCCACCAACGAAGGGCAGCTTGCCCGGCTCGCGCTGGCATTGCGGGCCTGTGGCCTCAAGCACAAGGCCATCGAGGAGCAATTCGCAGCCCTCCATCCCGATGTCTCGTTGCCCGAAGGGTTCGATCAACTCGGTTCCGATCGCGCGGCAGCTTTGCTGGCCCTCTCGTCCGTCTATCCAGGTCTCTGACCGGTGAGCAGCGGCAGCCCTTTCCTGGCCGAGGCGCGGACCGATGCGACCGACTGCCTGATCACGGCAGGCGAACCGCTGGCCGGGCTGCAGATACGTTGCGGCGGGGCGATCCCCGGCACCGTTGCCATCCCGGCCTTGCTGGAACTGGTGCGCAAGGCCCGCGCCTATGATCTGAAGCTCGCCCGCCTGATCCGCGCCAGCGATGGCAACGAAGCGGTCACGGCCTGGGTGGCCGTGGAACCTGACGGTGAGGGGGGGTGCCGCATTGCCGTCCAGAACTGGCAGACCGCTCCGTTGCCTCCAGAAGATGTTGGCGCGGTGGCGGCGCATCGCACGGCAATCGACCGGACCGTTGCCGAGTTGGTTGCGCGCCTTGATGCCCACCAGGCAGTCCTGGCGGTAGAAAGCAGCGCTCCGGACCTGGCCGAGCTGGCCGCCGCGATGAAGGCCGGCACGGGCAAGCCCTGGACGGAGTTCGTCGGCGTTGAAGGAAGCGAGCACCTCCAGCCGCTGCACTGGCGCCTGCTCGACGGCGCGAACGTGACCGTGCCGGGATCGCAGCGCCACTGGCGCGCAGCCTTGTTGCCGCAGGCAGTGCCGGCAGGACCGCCCGCCGGCTTCGAATTGTGCCTGACCGCCGAAGCCCCTTTGCCGCCCCCGCCTCCAGCGCCGCCGCCGCAGACCGCTAGCGGCATGCCCAGCAATCCGCCCGGGCTGGTCGGGCGTGACATCGCGCCCGTGCTGCGCCAGCCCATCGCCCGGATCATCGCCAACGCGGAGACGATCCGGACCCGGATGGCGGGCCCGCTGGCGGAGGAATACAGCCAGTATGCAGCCGACATTGCCGCTGCGGGCCAGCACCTCCTGTCGCTGGTGGAGGATCTGGCCGATCTGGAAGTGGTCGAGGCAGAAGACTTCAACACCGCACCCGACCGGATCGATCTGGCCGACGTGGCGCGCCGCGCGGCGGGAATTCTGGGCGTGCGGGCACAGGAGCGCGGGATCACGATCGACGCACCGAAGCTGGGCGAACACCTGCCCGCCATCGCGGAATTCCGCCGGGTGCTCCAGGTCCTGCTCAACCTGGTCGGCAATGCGATCCGCTATTCGCCCGATAAATCGCAGATCTGGATTCGCCTTGAGGATGCCGGGGCGCGGGCGCGGGTCGTCGTCGCGGACCAGGGCCCGGGCCTGACCGACGAGCAACAGGCCAGGCTGTTCGAGAAGTTCGAACGACTCGGCCGCAGCGACGAAACCGGATCGGGGCTGGGGCTCTACATCTCGCGGCGCCTGGCCCGCGCCATGGGCGGGGAATTGACAGTCGAAAGCGCACCCGGCCAGGGTGCGCGTTTCAATCTCGATGTGCCGGCCGACCTGCTCGCGTCAGCTCCGACGACCGCGCAGCAGCAGCAAAACGATCACCCCGACTCCCGCGAGGATTGAGCCGTTCACCGCCCACTTTGGCTGGGCGAGCATGAAACTGGAACTGGGCCACAGGATCAGGCCGGTTCCCTGGCCGATCCACAGCAAACCCATGAGAATCGCCAAGATGGCAATTATTCTCAGCAGCCAGCGCAGGACTTGCATGAAGTATCTCCCCCGGGCGGCCGCCTGATGCGGCGTGGCCCGGGCGGAGGATTACCGATTGCTCAGCGCTTGTCGATGGCGACGTAATCGCGCTGCGTCGGACCGGTGTAGAGCTGGCGCGGACGGCCGATCTTCTGGTTGGGGTCAGAGATCATCTCGTTCCACTGCGCGACCCAGCCGACCGTGCGGGCGAGGGCGAAGAGCACGGTGAACATGTCGGTCGGGAAACCGATCGCCGAGAGGATGATGCCCGAGTAGAAATCGACGTTCGGGAACAGCTTCTTGTCGATGAAGTAGGGATCGTTGAGCGCCAGATGCTCAAGCTCCAGCGCGGTTTCGAACAGCGGGTCGTTGACCTTCAGCGCGTCGAACACCTCGCGCACGGTCTGCTGCATGACCGTCGCGCGCGGATCGTAGTTCTTGTAGACGCGGTGGCCGAAGCCCATCAGGCGGAACGGATCGTTCTTGTCCTTGGCGCGGGCGATGTACTCGGGGATCTTGTCGGGGGTGCCGATTTCCTTGAGCATATTGAGCGCCGCTTCGTTCGCGCCGCCATGCGCCGGACCCCACAGGCAGGCGATGCCGGCCGCGATGCAGGCGAACGGATTCGCGCCGGACGAACCGGCAAGCCGCACGGTCGAGGTCGAGGCGTTCTGTTCGTGGTCGGCGTGAAGGATGAAGATGCGGTCCATCGCGGCTTCGACCGCCGGGATCACTTCGTACTGCTCCGCCGGAACGCCGAAGGTCATCTTCAGGAAGTTGCCGGTGTAGGACAGGTTATTGTCCGGATAGACGAACGGCTGGCCGACCGAATACTTGTAGGCCATCGCCGCGATGGTCGGCATCTTGGCGATCAGGCGGTGGCTGGCGATGCGGCGCTGCACCGGATCGGAAATGTCGGTGGAATCGTGGTAGAACGCCGACAGGGCGCCGACCACGCCGCACATGATCGCCATCGGGTGGGCATCACGGCGGAAGCCCTTGTAGAAGCTGCTCAGCTGCTCGTGCACCATGGTGTGGCGGCTGATGGTGCGGGTGAAGCTGGCGAGTTCGTCCTTGCTCGGCAGTTCGCCGTTGAGCAGCAGGTAGGACACTTCCATGAACGAAGAGTTCTCTGCCAGCTGGCCGATCGGATAGCCGCGGTGCAGCAGCACGCCTTCATCGCCGTCGATGTAGGTCAGCGCGCTTTCGCAGCTGGCGGTCGAGGTGAAGCCGGGATCGAAAGTGAACATCCCGGTCTGGCCATAGAGCTTGCGGATGTCGACCACGTCCGGGCCGACGCTGCCCGAGAGGACCGGATAGTCGAATTCACCGTTGCCGGTGCTGAGTTTAACGTTGCCCACCTGTGTGCCTCCTCAAATCTGCTCTGCCGCGGCCGCCTGGTCGGCAATCCGCGCCAAACTTTCCTCCCGCCCGAGCAGGACCAGAACGTCGAAAATGCCCGGGGAAGTTGTCTGCCCGGTTAGCGCAGCCCTGAGGGGTTGCGCAAGCTTGCCCAGACCAAGGCCGAGTTCGACGGCCATGGCCTTGAGTTCGGTTTCCAGTGCCTCGGCGGTCCAATCCGGCGATCCGGCGAGTCGATCGTGGATCTGTCCGAGCAGGCCGCGCGCATCAGGGGTCAGCAGTGCTTCGGCCTTGGCATCGGGTGCCAGCGGGCGCTGTGCGAACAGGAATGCCGCGCCCGCCGCAAGGTCGTTCAGATCCTTGGCGCGGACCTTCAGGAACGGCATGGCCTGCTCCAGAAGCGCGGCGTTGCCGGCGCTTTCCATTCGCTCGCCGACCAGCCCCGCCAGCCGCGCATCCTCGGCCTCGCGCAGGTAATGACCATTGAGGTTCTGCAGCTTGGCCAGATCGAAGCGCGAGGGGCTCTTGCCGACATGGCCGATGTCGAACCATTCGACCGCCTGGTCGCGCGCGATGATCTCGTCATCGCCGTGCCCCCAGCCCAGCCGAAGCAGGTAATTGAACAGCGCCTCGGGCAGGATGCCAAGCTCGTCGCGATAGGAATCGACGCCCAGCGCGCCGTGGCGCTTGGAAAGCTTCGCTCCGTCCGCCCCGTGGATCAGCGGCACGTGGGCATAGACCGGATCGGGCCAGCCGCCCTCGATTGCGTGCATCGCCCTGATGATCACCAGCTGGCGGAAGGCGTTGTTGAGGTGGTCGTCGCCCCGGATCACATGGGTCACGCCCATGTCGTGATCGTCGACCACCACCGCGAGCATGTAGGTGGGGGTGCCGTCGGAACGCAGCAGCACGAAATCGTCCAGCTCGGCATTGGCGACCCTGACCTGGCCCTGGACCTGGTCCTCGATCTCCGTCTCGCCCTCGCGCGGGGCCTTGATGCGGACGACGTAGGGCTGGCCCTCCGGCCAGGTCGAAGCGTCGGCATCGCGCCATTCGCTGTCGATCCGGAAAGTCCGGCGTTCAGCCTGCGCCTGCTCGCGCCGCGCACCGAGTTCCTCCTGGGTGAGGTAACAGCGATAGGCCTGCCCGGCCTCCAGCAGCTGGTGGGCCACCTGCGCGTGTCGGTCCGAGCGCGCGAACTGGAAAACGGCCGGTTCGTCGCCGGCCAGACCCAGCCACTCCAGCCCGTCGAAGATCGCGCCGATGGCCGCTTCGGTCGAACGGGCGCGGTCGGTATCCTCGATCCGCAGCAGGTACTTGCCGCCGTGGTGGCGGGCGTAGAGCCAGTTGAACAACGCGGTCCGCGCGCCGCCGATGTGCAGGAATCCGGTGGGGGAGGGGGCGAAGCGGGTGACGACGCCGCGGCCCTCGGCCACTGCCCCGTTGCCTGCGCTTGCGCTTGCCATTGCCCGTTCCTTCCTGTCTTGTCGCGCCATGGCCAGCGTGGTGCCGCCCGACGTACCGATCGATAGTCCAGCGCCGCTGGGCGCTGCAGTGCAACATGGCCATTGGCGCAAGCGCACGGACTTGTCCAGCGGCCTTGCAAGCGTCGAACATTTCCTCGAAACGGCCGGCTTCGACCGGGCGCCCTGGCTGGTAGTGGCCTTCGCCGGGGGGATAGCCGCCTGGTTTGCACTACCCGGCCCGGGCGAGTGGTTGGTACTGATCGCAGGAGCGCTGCTTGCCGCCCTGGCCGCGCTGGCAGTGCTGGGGCGCGACGGACACTATCCGTACCTGCGCCAGGCCGTGCTTTTCACCGCCCTGGCTCTGGCCGCCGGATGCGGGCTTGCCTGGGGCAAGTCGGAGATGGTTGGCACCGGCGGGATCGCCCGGCCGCTTGTCACCGAGCTTGAGGGACGTTTGCTCGAGCGAGCGGATCAGCCCGCCCAGCACCGTGTCCGGCTGCTGCTTGCGGCGCGCGAGCCCGGGACAGGCCGGGCGATCAAGGTGCGGGTCAACCTCGATTCGGAGGCCGACAGGCCAGAGCTGGGCGAGGGCGCCCTGCTGCGCATGCGTGTCCGCCTGGTTCCCCCGGCTCCACCGATGCTGCCGGGTGGTTATGATTTTGCCCGGACCGCCTGGTTCGAGGGAATCGCCGCGACGGGCAGCGTGCTTGGTCCGGTGACAGTGGTCCGGGCAGGCGGCGGCGGGGGCAGGCTTGCGGCCATGCAGCGCAGCCTTTCGCAGCACGTGCGCTCGCGGCTCGGCGGTTCGGCGGGGACCATCGCCGCCGCCTTTGCCAGCGGCGATAGGGGTGCGATCGCTGAGGCGGACGAGGAGGCCATGCGCAATTCCGGACTGACGCACCTGCTGTCGATCAGCGGCCTGCACGTCAGCGCGGTGATTGCGGCGGCCTATTTTCTGGCGATGAAGCTGCTGGCCGCCTGGCCGTGGCTGGCGCTGCGGGTCAGGGTGCCCCTGCTGGCCGCGAGCTGGGGGGCGATCGCCGGGATCGGATATACCCTGCTGACCGGGGCGGAAGTGCCGACGATCCGATCCTGCGTGGCGGCCTTGCTGGTGCTGGGGGCGATGGCGATCGGGCGCGAGCCGCTCAGCCTGCGGATGGTAGCGGTGGCCGCGTTGGTGGTACTGCTGCTGTGGCCTGAAGCGCTGGCCGGGCCGAGCTTCCAGATGAGTTTCGCGGCTGTGATCGCAATCGTTGCGTTGCACGGAGCGGCGCCGTTGCGGCGCTTTACCGCACCGCGCGATGAGCCCTGGTGGGCGCGCGGGCTGCGGCAGGCGGGATTGCTGCTGCTGACCGGGATCGTGATCGAGCTGGCGCTGATGCCGATCGGACTGTTCCATTTCCACCGCGCCGGGGTCTACGGCGCCCTGGCGAACGTCATCGCGATCCCGCTGACGACTTTCATTTCGATGCCGCTGATCGCCCTGGCGCTGCTGGCCGATATCGTTGGTGCCGGAGCGCCTGTCTGGTGGCTGGTGGGCCTCTCGCTCGATGGATTGCTGGTGCTTGCACACTGGACAGCGGCCATCCCCGGAGCTGTGACGACCCTGCCCTCGATGGGGCGCGGGGCCTTCGCGCTGTTTGTTGCGGGCGGGTTGTGGCTGGCGCTGTGGCAAGGGCGGGTGCGGCTTTGGGGGCTCGTGCCCGCCGCAATCGGACTGGCACTGCTGGGCAGCGTCCGCGCACCCGACGTGCTGGTTTCGGGCGATGGCCGCCATGTCGGGATCACCGGGGCCGGAGAGGAGCTGCTGGTCCTGCGGGAAACCCGGTCCGGTTTCGCGCGCGACAACCTGACCGAACTGGCCGGCATGGCCGGCGAAACCCGCGCGCTTGCCGACTGGCCGGGAGCGCGCTGCAATGCCGACTTCTGCGCACTTGCGCTGGAGCGGGGCGGGCGGACCTGGCACTTCCTGATCGCTCGCGGCAGGGACAGGGTTGAACTGCGGGCGCTGGCAGCGGCCTGCGAGCGCGCCGACGTTGTCATTGCCGACCGCCGCCTGCCCCAATCCTGCCAGCCGCGCTGGATCAAGGCCGACCGGGCAATGCTGGATCGCACCGGAGGCCTGGCGTTCGATCTCAGCGGCCTGGACCTGCGCACCGTGGCGCAGGACCAGGGCGAGCATGGCTGGTGGCGCCCCACCGTCCGGCTGCCCCGCCGCGACCGGGCGGATGGCATGGAGCGCCCAAAACCTCAGTGATAGCGGCGCAGCAACCCGGCCAGCTTGCCCTGGACCACCACTTCGCGCGGATCATAGATCTGCGGTTCGTAGGCCGAGTTGGCGGGATCGAGCCGAACCCGGCCATTCTCGCGGCGCAGATACTTGAGCGTCGCTTCCTCACCCCGGACCAGCGCAACCACAATTTCGCCGTCGCGCGCGCTGTCGGTGCGGCGGATCAGGGCATAGTCGCCGTCGAGTATGCCTGCCTCGATCATCGAATCACCCGAAACCTCCAGCGCATAGTGCTCGCCAGCGCCAAGCAGTGCGGCGGGAACGGGCAGGGTTGCGGATGTTTCGAGCGCCTCGATCGGAACGCCGGCCGCGATCCGGCCGTGGAGCGGCACCTCGATCACGTCGTTCGCCGGAGCCGGCCTTGCCTCGGGCGGGCGGATCACCGCCGCAGTCGGAGTGTTGACGTTCGCCGCAGCCGGCGACGCCTTGCTGTTCACGTCCTCGGGCTGGCGCAGCACTTCCAGCGCGCGCGCGCGGTTGGGCAGGCGGCGGATGAAGCCGCGTTCCTCAAGCGCCGAGATCAGGCGGTGCACGCCCGACTTCGACTTGAGGTCCAGCGCCTCCTTCATTTCCTCGAACGAGGGGGAAACGCCGGTCTCTTCCAGGCGAGCCTGGATGAAGCGGATCAACTCGTGCTGCTTGCGGGTCAGCATGCGCGCATCACTCCGATGGAGCGGGGCAGGGTGGATGTTCCTGCACCGTTCAGTGAACGAATGCGGAACAAGTAAGCAACTTCGCGAATCGCGTCAAGCCATTCCGCCATTTCCGATCAAATAGATCGGGACCAGCAGGGCCGCTGTCAGTCTGCTTTCCAGTGGCCTGACTTGCCGCCGCGCTTTTCGATCAGGCGCACGCTTTCGATCACCATGCCCTTGTCGATCGCCTTGGCCATGTCATAGACCGTGAGCAGTGCCACCGAGACGGCGGTCAGCGCCTCCATCTCGACGCCGGTGCGCCCGGTGAGAGAAGCAGTGGCCGTTACCCGCACACCCTGCGCCTCGATCGTGAAATCCAGCGTCACCGTATCCAGCGCCAGCGGGTGGCACAGCGGGATCAGATCGGCGGTTTTCTTGGCGGCCATGATGCCGGCGATGCGGGCGGCGGCGAGTACGTCGCCCTTGGGCACGCTGCCATCGCGGATCGCCGTCAGAGCGGCGGCGGACATGAGTATCCGCCCCTCGGCCACCGCCACGCGCTGCGTGTCGGCCTTGCCGCCGACGTCGACCATCCGCGCCTTGCCCTGCGAATCGAGATGGGTGAGCTTGTTCATCGAGGGGCCTTGATTGCTGAATGGATGGACACAGTGGACATAGTCCATGGCAGAATGCCCGAACCTGTCGAGCCGGCCTGAACACAGACTGCGGATTTGGGGGAGAATGAAGGTGCCATGCCCGCATCATGGCAGAACCCGGGCAGTTAGGACAGCAGCGGAAGGCGCCGCGCTAGCGCCGTTTCGCGGGCTGCAGGACCTGGGTGCCGCAGGTCGCTTCCTGATCCGGCGCGAGGCCGACCCGGAACCTGGGATCGGCCAGAAGCGCGCGCAGGTTTTCCGGGGTCAGGCTTCCCGACATGCGCGCATGATCGAAGAGAATGCCATGCCGCGCGCCTGCCGCGCTTCTGTTTTCGCGGACCAGGCTCGCCAGCGTGGCGGAGAATTGCGGATCGGACAGGCAGATGCCCGTCAGGAGAAGCGTGCCGCCGCGATCCCTGCTGACCATGGAGAAGGTGTAACCATCGCCCCCCTGCACGTTGGTCCCATCCGCGCCCCGCGAAGGCTCGGATATGCCGAGCCAGCTGGCGCCGGTCCCCAATGGCAGCAGATGCAAGCGGGTTGACCAGCTTTCCCGCGCCGAGCCGACCGGCGGGTAGACCACCGCGAAGCTGCCGTCTGCCTGCGCCACGAGGTTAACCGGCCGCTTGTCCCAGGCATAGCGCCCCGCAATCCCCTTGGGCTGGACCTGTTCTGCCCGTGCGAGGGTGAAGGGATCGCCGGACAGCTGGCTCGTATAGGCATCGCTCCACCAGGCGGAGCCGTCCTCCTGAGCGGGCAGTTTCGCCAGTCGCGCCGGGAACAGCCGCTTGCCGTCCTTTGCATCGAGTTGCAGTCCGGTCAGGAAGTCCGGGTCGGAAAACAGCGCGTCGAGGGCCGTAGGTGCAGGGCGCCCCGTGATCTGCAGTTCGCCCGCAGTGCCATCGAACTTCAGCTCCAGACCGTGGCGGCGGGCAATCTGTGCCAGATACTTCTCGCGCAGTCCGGCTTCCGGCTGATCGACCCCGCCGATGAAGGGGAAGAGCAGCCAGGTCCCGCCCCGCGAGGCGAAGGCCAGACTGTAGAGCGTCCGCTCGTCCACCTGCATCATCACCACGTCGATGCCGGGATGGCGGGTGCGGATCACCTCGGCGGCGGCGCCGTCCTCGTCGCTCGACCAGGAGACGTCTCCGGACTCGTCACGATAGACGAAGTGATAGCGGTTGTCCGCGTCGCGGGAGATCGTCGCGACCTCGAACCGGGCATCGCCATCCGGGCCTTCCGGGAGCCAGAAATCGCCCTCCAGCCCCGGTTCGATGGCGCGGGCTTCCCGCGGTAGGGTCGTCGTATCGCTCGTCAGCGTGGGCGGAAAAATGCATCCGCACAGGGCAAGCGTCAGGCTGCCCGCAAGCGCGGCGCGGACCGCACTGGCTACTCCCGCCCGCCAAGAGATCGCTTTTCGCATCACGCCTCCCGCGTGACGACCTGCGCGTAATGAACCGGCTTGTCGTTGCGCGAGGTCAATCGGGGGAAGCGGGCGTTCAACCTTCCAGCAGGGCGCGCGTTGCGGCGGCAACGTCGGCCTGGCGCATCAGGCTTTCGCCAACC
>Ga0208564_1000863_pt1 | contig 26695 bp, 23 predicted proteins | sample AD_UKC073_MetaG_FD_184439 | JGI IMG/M metagenome (GOLD analysis project Ga0208564, IMG submission 184439) | Active sludge microbial communities of municipal wastewater-treating anaerobic digesters from USA - AD_UKC073_MetaG (SPAdes) (version 2) | ecosystem: Engineered > Bioreactor > Anaerobic >... | reverse complement strand
TAACGAAAATAGCCGGAGGCGGCAGGGACAGTATTCATCTGCGGAACACTACCGTAGGCGCGGTGCTGGTGAATGCACCGAGCCGTCGGCTCGTGCGGTTACTAGCGCAAGGCAGTACGGACGTGGGCACTTTGGAAGCACGGACCCCGGCGATATTAGAGGAAGACGAACTAACGGGAGCTGGTTTTACCAAGGTGGTTATTAAAGCACAGGAGGGTTCTTCCCAAGGAACTAAAGCGGCGATTACCATAGAACTCGCAGGCGAATTTAGCGATGTCGAAATACAGGAAGCAACAGTACAGCTTGACCTGCAAAGTGGCAGTATAGCCAATTTAAGCTTGTCTTCATCCGCCCAAGGGGCCCAAATTAATCTGGCTGCTCAGACTACCGTGGATACTTTGACTGCCGATACGGCGGCCACCATCCAGGGACAGGGCACTGTGGAAACAGCCCAGGCCAACGTGGACGGCGTAGTGATTGAGGCACTGGCGAAGAAGGTGTTCCTTTACTTGGAGCGTAACAAACGGCACCGGAAGCGCCACTATTGATAGCAACGGGTTACTGACCGGAACAGGCAATGGGACAGTTACGGTAATAGCAACAGCTAATGACGGCTCGGGCATCACCGGTACTTTAGAGGTAACCGTAATCATTCCGGTGACCGGCGTCAGCCTCGATCAAGAAACGGTGACGTTGGCTGTGGGGGAAGAAGAAACCCTTATCGCAACGGTTCTACCTGTAGATGCCAGCAATCAAACGGTAAACTGGGCAAGCAGCGAGACAGATGTTGCCACTGTGGATGATAACGGGGTGGTAACAGCGGTGGGGGTAGGGGAGGCGACCATCACCGTAACCACAGAAGACGGCAATAAGACTGACACTTGTACGGTAACGGTTAATCCTGCTCCGATAGATGATTTTACCTGCAGCGAAGATGACGGATCCGGCGCTACTTTCAGTTGGACGGCAGCGGCTGGAGCCACAGGTATCGAGATTAAGCAGTCTACATATAACAGTGCTGATGAAACATGGACAGAATGGACAACGGCATATACCGCGCCGCTAGAGGCTACGGCAAATACGGCAAAAGTAGTAGGCTTAACAGCCGGGGCAACGTACAAATTCAAGCTGGTGGTTACCGGCGGCAATAACGCCGGGGATTCTAATATAGTAGATGTGACAACGAGTGTAGATGATGAAGCGGCTAGCTATGGAGCTTCCTGGGATAGCAGTACAGATACTACAGAAATGACCAGACTGGGTGATGCCGAGGGCAAAACGGCCGGGGCAGACTTCAACGGTTTTGCTCCTTGGAGCGAGATGAAGCTATGTAATGTGGCGGATAATGGGGCGATTAATGCCTATATCGGGGATGCTGGTTTTAAACGTGACGGCAGTAACGGACAGGTCATGGTAAAGATTCCGAAATTCTACTACAAGCATACTTATGATGAAGGAACGAAGAAGCACGAATTTTGGGTGGCTGACGGGCCCGCCGAAGGCTTTAAGCTGCACCCGGCCTTTCTGCGGGCAGGGGTAGAAAAGGAATATATCCTGCTGGGAGCATATAAGGCGAGTTTGGGTCGCAATCAGACTGATACGGTCGACGCCTTGGCTTCTGTCTCGGGGGCGTTTCCTGCCGTATCGAAAAATATAACCCAGTTCAGAACGTTAGCGGAGGCTAGAGGGACAGAGACAGGGGCGAACTGGACACAGGTCGATGCGCTGACTCGTAATGCGGTAGCTTTACTGTATCTTGTGGAATATGCGGATACGAATAGCCAAAGCAGTACCGTTGGTATTGGCAAGGGGATTACGGAATTGAGGTTGAGTACAGACGATAAAGTAACCGTGGCTTCGACAAATGCCAATACGATCATTGTATCTACTACTACGGCGGGATATTACAGTATAGGGCAGATCATCGGGGTAGGCACATCGCTGGGTAACGGCTCAGTGTGTACAAACAGGATGATTACAGGAATTGCCGCTACGGTGGATGGTAATGTAACAATCACGGTAGACGGCACAGAGTTTAGTACTACTACTGATCCTGTAAACTATATTTATCACGTCGGGCAAAAGACAGGCGGCTGTGACGGCAAAGACGGGGTTTCCGGTAGTGCTGCCATGTATTCTGATGGTGTAACACCGGGGGTAGACGGCAAAGTATCAATTAATTACCGGGGTCTAGAAGACCTGTGGGGCAATGTGTGGGAGTTTGTCGATGGGATTAACATTAAAGCTAATCATCGCCCATATGTGGCTGACCATGGTTTTGCGAGCGATGTCTTTGACGAACCATATACGGATGCCGGATTTAATTTACCTTCAGTCAATGGATATGTGAGCAATTTTGCCTGTTCAGCGGGGGCGGATTGGCTGTTGATGCCTTTAGCAGCGGGGGAAGCAGGTACTGGTTCTGGTGCATATATCCCTGATTATTATTATCAGGCTACAGGTAATAGGGTTGCCCTGGTGGGTGGTTACTGGAATAATGGACCTTATGCCGGCCTGTTCCGCTGGGCTGTTACTCATGTTTCTTCTTCTGCGGCCCTGGATGTGGGCGCCCGCCTCCTTCAAATTCCTTAGAGGGGGGGACCGGGGGTGCCCAACCCCCGCCCTTTTGCATTATTGGATCGGGCAAACAGAAGGATTTTAAGTAGGCTAGAGGGGAGAACAAAAGGGGGTTTGGGGGAATTTTCCCCCAAACATAACGATTTTAAAAAAGTTTTTTCATCATGTGTATATACAAAAAAACAAAATAGGTTGAGATTGCTTGCAATTCGAATTTCTAATTGCAAGCAGGGGGTACGAGGTGAGAGGTTGCCCTGGTGGGTGGTAACTGGAATAATGGTGTTGTGAAAGAACGAATTATTTACAAGCCGAGGTATTATCCCGATCAGATTATTCACTGGTGCTTAATGCAGCAAATAGAAGAGATAATTAAGCGGGGAATGTACTGCTATTGTTGTGCGAGTATTTCCGGCAGAGGTATTCATTATGCTTTAAAAGCAGTAAAAAAGTGGTTGCGGGAGGATCGTAAGCATACTAAATATTGCGTTAAAATGGACATTGTGAAGTTTTATCCTTCTATAGACAAAAAAGTATTGAAGGAGCAGTCCCGAAGAAAAATTAAGGATCAGGATACCTTGTGGTTGATTGATACCATTATTGACAGTCATCAGCAGGGGTTACCTATTGGTAATTATACCAGTCAATGGTTCAGCAATTTTTATCTGGAAGGCTTTGACCATTATGTGAAGGAAACGCTCGGGGTAAAGTACTATGTGCGGTATATGGACGATTTCTGTTTGTTTGGCAACAACAAGAAAAAGCTGCATCAGGCGAGAAAAAAGGCGGAGCAATACTTAAACGAGGTCTTGCATGTGCGGGTAAAGGATAATTGGCAGCTTTTTCGGGTGGATGACCGCGGCGTTGATTTCGTCGGATACAGAACATTCCGGGATTATTGTCTGCTTAGGAAGAGTACTTCATTGCGGATAGCACGCCGAACCCGTAAGATGCGGGCAAGGGGAAAGCCGGTGTTTGCGGATGCCGCGGCCATGATGAGTTACCGGGGTTGGTTGAAGCATTGTGAAGCGCATAACTTTATGCGGAAGCATCTTTTGCCGGTGGGGAAAACTCAAAAAATGAAACAGATTGTTAGTGCAGAAAGCAAAAAGAACCTTACGAGGTTCTTTTTACATTGATAAACATAGCCTATTTTTGTTATAATTGATAATCAGGGCGGCGAAGTATATAATAATGACAAGCAAAGAAGCAGGCGAGCGGAGGAGTTGATTGCAATGATTCTGGAAGAAACAGAGGAAATTGGGGAATTAATAAAACAAATAAAAGGCGTTGCTCCGGTAAAAAATATACTTATTTGGCTCTTATGCATATGGGAAACCAAATAAGGATAGCGATATTGATTTATGCATTATTATTAACGATAATAAGACTAGAAAAAGGGATATAATTAAAAACATTAGAAAGTCTATCTCTGAAGTTGCTAAAAAGCCTGTTGATATCTTGGTATATGATCAAGAGCAATTTTTACAAAGGGCAAAAGTAAAGGTTACTATTGAATATAAAATATTCAATGAGGGAGTAAGTATTTATGGATAATAAATTTGTTGCAAATGAATGGTTTGAATAACTTATCATTGACAAAGGGATAACGCAGTGCATATACTATGTTTGAATTAATTTCCTCAAGAAAGAATAATACTTAATTGCAAAGAAGGGGAGAAGTAATCTTTGTAGCCCGCAGAGAGGATGGGCCATCGGCTGAGAGCCCGTTCGGGAAAAAACGAGATGAAATGCGCCCCAGAGCTGTAAATCCGAACCATTGGGTGGACGACGTTGTGAAAACGACGCCGGGGTCATGCCTTTGAGGTAGGATTATACCGTATGCGCCGCGTTAAGGCAGAATAAGTTGGAGTAGATTAAGTTATTCAGGTGTTTACGTTATGTTTAGTTTACTGCCAAACAGAGTGGAACCGCGGAATCTTCGCCTCTGTCATGAGACGAAGATTTTTTATATATAGTTTGCATTATAGGATGAAGCAAAGGTACTAAGGGGGAAGAAAAATGTTTAAAGCCTTAAAAAAACATATTCAGGTGGTATATGAGCGTGATCCGGCTGTAAAAAGCCCTTTGGAGGTCATTCTCTGTTATCCCGGCTTTCATGCGATCATCATGCATCGAATCGCCCATTGGTTTTATAAAAAAAGGCTATTTTTAATTGCCCGTGTTATTTCGCAAATCAACAGGTTTTTTACGCAGATTGAAATACACCCGGGGGCCAAGATCGGGGAAGGGTTTTTTATTGATCACGGGGCAGGAATAGTGATCGGCGAAACCGCGGAAGTAGGCGATAATGTGACCCTCTATCAGGGTGTGACGCTGGGAGGAACCGGGAAGGAGAAAGGGAAACGTCATCCGACGATCGGCAATAATGTGGTAATCAGTTCAGGGGCTAAGGTATTGGGCTCTTTTAAAGTAGGGGATAATGTGAAGATAGGAGCCGGTTCGGTGGTTCTGAAAGAGGTCCCGCCCAATTCGACGGTAGTAGGCGTGCCGGGTCGCGTCGTGAAAAGGGAAGGAGCAGCCATAGAAGTAGCGGATCTGGAACATAACAAATTACCGGATCCGGTAGCGGATACTATTCTGGCTTTACAGAAACGGGTTGAAGAGTTGGAGAAAAAAATCGCGGAAAAGGAGCGGCAAAATCATGAATAAGGAAGAGTTAAGAGTATTTAATACCCTTTCCGGGCAAAAAGAAGAATTCCGGCCCCTGGAAGCCGGACGGGTAAAAATGTACACTTGCGGGCCCACCACCTATAACTATATTCATTTGGGGAACGCCCGGCCCCTGGTGGTCTTTGACACGGTCCGCCGCTATTTGGAATATTTGGGTTATGAGGTCACCTACATTCAGAATTTCACCGATGTGGACGACAAGATTATCAAGCGTGCCCAGGAGGAGCAAATGCACCCCCTGGATTTGGCGGAAAAATACATTGCGGAATATTTTGCCGACGCCGATGCCTTAAATGTGCGGAGGGCCACCGTGCATCCCCGGGTCAGCCGGTTAATGGAGGATATTATCAAGTTTGTGGACGGCCTGGTGAAAAAAGGATATGCTTATGTGGTAGATGGGGATGTTTATTTTGAGGTTAGTAAATTTAAAGATTACGGAAAACTCTCGAAAAGATCCCTGGATGATATGCAGGCCGGCGCACGGGTGGAGGTGGATAGCCGCAAAAGGCACCCGGGTGATTTTGCCCTCTGGAAAGCCGCCAAAGAGGGGGAACTATGGTGGGACAGCCCCTGGGGCAAAGGACGCCCCGGCTGGCATATTGAATGTTCCACCATGTCGACGAAATATTTAGGGTCGACCTTTGATATTCACGCGGGCGGCCTGGATCTGGTTTTCCCCCATCACGAAAATGAAATCGCCCAATCCGAAGCCTTGCATGATGCGCCCATGGCCCAATACTGGCTGCATAACGGCTTTATCACGGTCAATGAGCAAAAGATGTCCAAGTCTTTAGGCAACTTCTTCCTGCTCCGGGAAATCTTCCAAAAATATGCCCCGCAGGTGGTGCGCTTTTATTTGCTTTCTACCCACTACCGGAGCCCTCTGGATTTTGACGACCAAAAACTGCAGGAAGCGGAAAAAGGGCTGGAAAGGTTAGTAAACGCGGCCCGTTTGCTGGAAGAAACCTTAAAGAGGGAGGCCGGAGCAAAGGACCAATTGTCGCCGGAAACCTGGCAGGCCTTTAAAGAAGAGATTGCCAGGATTGAGGAAGCTTTCAGCGAGGCTATGAATGACGATTTTAATACGGCCTTGGCGATCGCGGCGCTCTTTGACCTGGCCAGAGCGGTGAATGGCTTTAATGCTTCTTTAGGGGAAGTGGCGATCCTTGGACCCCAGGAAAGAGCGGCTCTGGAGGAGGCCCAGACCAAATACCACCAACTGGCGGGGATTTTGGGTTTAGAGCTTCATTCCTCAAAGCAAGGGGGCAAGGAAGCTTCTGCGTTAACAGATTCCTTAATTGAGCTGTTGATTAAGGTGCGCCAGGAAGCCAGGCAGCGGAAGGATTACCAGACGGCCGATTTGATTAGGGATGACTTGAAGAAGCTGGGAGTAATCCTGGAGGATACCCCGCAAGGGGTGCGGTGGAGGTTTATGTAAAATGTGGTTTTATCCGCAACAAGAGCCCCGGGAGTTGTCGCCGCTGGTTTTGGCCTATATCGGGGATGCTGTTTATGAATTATACGTCCGGTCTTTTATCGTCAGTCAGGGCCGGGTGAAAGTGGACCAACTCCACCGGGAGGCTACGGCCCTGGTTAATGCCGGCGCCCAGGCTCGCTGTTTTCACCGGCTGGAGGAACTGCTTACCGACGAGGAAAAGAATATTGTGCGCAGGGGGCGTAATGCCAAAACGAGTCATGTCCCGAAAAATGCCGAAATGATTGATTATCATCTGAGCACGGGCTTTGAAGCCCTCCTCGGCTACTTGTTTTTGACCGGACAAGAGGAGCGGCTCAAGGCGCTCATCACCCGCTTGCTTTCGACGCAGAATCCGGATGTTCCGGAGCGCCCTTAGAAGTACAAGGATAGGAAGGTGAAAAAGCCAGGAAAGGTGAAGACGGTGGAAGAACAAAAAAAGACGCAAGACCAATTCATTATCGGGAAGAATCCGCTGCTGGAGGCCTTGAAAGCGGGAAGGCCCATTAATAAGATCTTGCTGGCGCAAGGCTTAAATCCTGCTTTCGTGAAAGAGATTAGCCAGTTGGCGAAAGAGCGCAACATTCCTTATCAATTCGTGGAGCGTAAGAAGCTTGATCTGTTGGCCGGAAAAAGGCCCCATCAGGGCGTCATGGCCCAAACAGGGGTAAAAGAGTATGTGGAATGGGAAGAGTTGCTGGCCCGGGCCGCACGACGGGGGGAGGACCCCTTACTGCTTATTTTGGACAACCTGGAGGACCCGCATAATTTAGGGGCGGTCTTACGCACGGCGGATGCCGTGGGTGCCCATGGCGTGATTATTTCCAAGCACCGCTCTGTCCCTTTAACGGCAGGAGTGGCGCGGGCCTCCGCCGGTGCGGTGGAACATGTGCCGGTGGCTCGGGTTACTAATCTTGCCACCACCCTGGAGCAGCTCAAAGAAAAAGGAGTTTGGATTGTAGGGACGGAGGCCGGAGCAAAACAATTCTATTTTCAGGCTGATTTAAAAGGGCCCTTGGCGGTGGTTTTAGGCAGTGAAGGGAAGGGCATGAGCAGGTTAGTCCGCGCAAAATGTGATTTTTTAGTGGGAATCCCCATGCTGGGACAGGTGAATTCCCTGAATGTTTCAGTAGCCGGAGCGCTTCTTTTGTATGAAGCGGCCAGGCAACGGGGGAAGTTTGGCGGAGGGGAGAGCCGCCGGTCCTAGCCGGATGAAGGCAAATGGCAGAAAACGGTATCAACAAGGCTTTTGTCCTCACCCTGCCAATCCTGCGGAAACGCTTGCTGCGTCTACTTGACGGGAAGTGGCAAGTTCAGTTATAATAATTTCAAAACAGGGGGACAAGTTCTAATTAGAAAAAGGATTTCAATGTTAACAATTCTAATGGTATGGAGGAGATAATTCCATGAGCTTGAGTGTGCAGCAAGAATCGCTGACCTCTTTTGATGTATTGGAAGATGAGTATGTTGTGGATTTGGCCAGAGAAGGGGATAGTGAGGCTCTTGAATATCTGATTCACAAGTACAAGCATTTTGTTCGCGCCAAAGCCCGGTCCTATTTTCTAATTGGAGCAGACCGGGAGGACATCATTCAGGAGGGCATGATTGGGCTTTATAAAGCCATCCGCGATTTTCGTTATGATAAGTTGTCGTCTTTTCGGGCTTTTGCGGAACTGTGCATTACCCGGCAAATCATTACGGCTATTAAAACGGCGACACGGCAGAAGCATATTCCTTTGAATTCATATGTATCTTTAAACAAACCGATCTATGATGAGGATTCCGACCGCACCCTCCTGGACGTGATTACCGGGACCAAAATCACGGACCCTGAAGAATTGATTATCAGCAGAGAAGAATTCTACGATATTGAGGAAAAAATGGGCGAGATTTTAAGCTCGCTGGAATGGCGTGTCCTGATGTCTTATTTAGACGGCAAAACCTATCAGGAAATCGCGGTGGAATTGAAACGGCACGTTAAATCCATTGATAATGCCTTGCAGCGGGTCAAAAGAAAGCTGGAACGCTATTTAGAAAAGCGCAACAAGTAAAAAGCCGCTGAACCATACTAATAATATGAAAAGTATTATTATAGAAGGTATTTTTTCCGATCATCGGGAAGCGGCTTTGGGAAAAGGGATAAATAACCACAAAAAAGAGGCGAGAAAAGACTTGCCTCATCATTGTTTTTATTATATAATGAATTTCGCTGGCTGTTTTGAGGAGCCGGTATTTTACGACGCGGGATGGAGCAGCTGGTAGCTCGTCGGGCTCATAACCCGAAGGTCGGAGGTTCAAATCCTCCTCCCGCAACCAAAAAATCATGCTGACGTAGCTCAGTCGGTAGAGCGTATCCTTGGTAAGGATAAGGTCACCGGTTCAATCCCGGTCGTCAGCTCCATCATATTTTTTGGCGGCGTAGCTCAGCTGGCTAGAGCATGCGGGTTCATACCCGCAGTGTCCGGGGTTCAAGTCCCTGCGCCGCCACCATTTCTGAGGACTTTTTAAGATGGCGGGACGGGTTTTGGTTTTGCCAGGAGAAAACCGGCCGGGAGGGTGGTTTTTTTGTGCCTCTTTTTCTTTTTTATTCTTGGGCAAAAGCCCCGTTAAAATGGCCGGGAGGGCCTATTAAAAGGGCTGAAAAGCCCACGGCGGCGGGGGAATGTATATATTTGACAGAGCTCTTGAAATATTGTAGAATATGTTGAGCGGAATGTGTTCTTTTAGGAATACATAGATTTTAATTGTGAAGGGTTTTTAATTATGTAAAGGAGGAAAGAATTACAGATGGCCAAGGCAAAATTTGAAAGAACGAAACCCCATGTTAATATTGGGACGATTGGTCACGTTGACCACGGTAAAACCACATTGACGGCGGCAATCACTTCGGTCTTGTCCAAGCAGGGACTTTCCCAATCCATCGCTTACGACCAGATCGACAAAGCGCCGGAGGAAAAAGCAAGAGGAATCACGATTTCGACCTCCCACGTTGAATACGAAACCGACAAACGGCACTATGCCCACGTGGACTGCCCGGGTCACGCCGACTACGTCAAGAATATGATCACCGGTGCGGCGCAAATGGACGGAGCGATTCTGGTTGTATCGGCTACCGACGGTCCGATGCCCCAGACCCGCGAGCATATCCTGCTGGCGCGCCAGGTCGGGGTTCCCTATATTGTTGTTTTCCTGAACAAGGTAGACATGGTCGACGACGAAGAATTATTAGAGCTCGTGGAGATGGAATTAAGAGAACTGCTTAACGAATACGAATTCCCCGGGGACGACATCCCGATCATCAGGGGTTCGGCCTTAAAGGCTTTGGAAGAGCCCGACAGCGAATGGGCGCAAAAGGTTGTAGAATTAATGGATGCGGTAGACACTTATGTTCCGGAGCCGGAGCGTCCTGTAGACAAACCCTTCCTGATGCCCATTGAAGACGTTTTCTCCATCACGGGTCGTGGTACCGTAACGACCGGTCGTGTGGAGAGAGGCGTAGTCAAAGTAGGGGACGAAGTAGAGATCGTCGGTTTGGCGGACGAGCCGCGCAAGACCGTGGTAACGGGGGTTGAGATGTTCCGGAAGCTCCTGGATCAGGCGCAGGCGGGCGATAACATCGGGACCCTGTTAAGAGGGATTGACAAGAAGGAAGTACAGCGGGGTCAGGTCCTGGCGAAACCGGGTTCAATCAAACCCCATACCAAGTTCACGGCGGAAGTCTATGTCTTAACGAAGGAAGAAGGCGGACGGCACACCCCGTTCTTTAACGGATACAGACCGCAGTTCTATTTTCGGACCACCGACGTGACCGGCGTGGCTACTCTGCCGGAGGGTGTGGAAATGTGTATGCCTGGGGATAACGTCAAGATGACGATTGAACTAATCACCCCGATTGCCATTGAAGAAGGCTTGCGGTTCGCGATTCGTGAAGGCGGACGGACTGTAGGAGCCGGTGTGGTATCGTCGGTTATCGAATAGACTACTCGTCAAAATTAGTGAATTGCTTTGAAGGGTAAGAAAAGCAGGATTTTCCTGCTTTTCTTAACTTATTATTGACATCCGCTGGTGATTATGATAAAGTATTAATGTTGTTTGTAAACTACGTGAAATGTGGGTTTTTCAGGAGGTGGCAAGAATGCGGGTGATGGTTACACTAGCTTGTACGGAATGTAAACAAAGAAACTATACATCAACGAAGAACAAGAAGAACGATCCGGACCGGATCGAGATGAAGAAATACTGCAAGTTCTGCAGGACCCACACTGTTCATAAGGAGACGAAATAAGCGCAGAACCCTGTTGCTGTTTTGGTCATTATGAAAAATAAGTGAGGATGTGTGTTTAGATGAGCATTGCCAAAGGGGAAAAAGCGGGTATCCTGGGCAGCGTAAAAAGAGGCTACCGGGGTGTCATGGGAGAATTAAAAAAGGTCCATTGGCCCAGTAAAAAAGAGATTGCGGCCTACACCCTGGTTGTGGTTGTCGCTGTCTTGATCGTGGCCGCGGGGATCTGGGTAGTTGATGCCGGGATCAGCTATGTAATGAATATGCTTATTGGGCGCTAAATTTTGGCTATAATAATACTGGTTATGAAGGAGGATGGGCTCTGAAAGCAGAAAGCGAGAGCCCGGTGTGTTATGGAAAAAGGCTGGTATGTTATTCACACCTATTCAGGATATGAGAATAAAGTAAAAACGAACCTGGAAAAAAGAGTTGAGTCAATGAACGTCGGTGATAAAATCTTCCGCATTCTTGTCCCGATGGAGGATGAGGTGGAGATTAAAGACGGCAAGAAAAAGACCACCAAAAAAAAGGTTTTTCCAGGTTATGTTCTTGTGGAAATGATCCTGACTGATGAGTCCTGGTATGTGGTGAGAAACACACCGGGAGTTACCGGCTTTGTGGGCACCGGAGCTAAACCTATCCCCTTGCTGGAGTCGGAAATCAACGAAATCCTCAGGCATATGGGCATGGATGAAGCTAAACCGAAAGTGGTTTATCAAGTTGGGGAAAGCGTCCAGGTTAAAACCGGTCCGTTCCAGAACTTTATCGGCAGTATTGAGGAAGTATATCCGGACAAAGGAAAGATTAAGGTTCTTGTAGCCATGTTTGGGAGAGAGACCCCAGTTGAATTAGATTATGGGCAGGTCCAAAAGCTCGACTAAGGGCAAAGCAAGTCATGGCAAGAACAAGCGTTTAATTTGAGTGGGAGGGCTAACAACCCGTTTTGATACCACATTATGTGTCTAAGGAGGTGACCTACATGGCTAAAAAGGTCATAGGCTTTATTAAATTGCAGTGTCAGGCTGGAAAAGCAACCCCCGCTCCTCCTGTTGGTCCTGCCTTAGGTCAACACGGTGTTAATATTATGCAGTTTTGCAAAGAGTTTAATGAAAGAACTGCAAAACAGGCGGGAATGGTAATACCCGTGGAGATAACGGTTTATGCCGACCGTTCCTTTACTTTTGTATGTAAAACGCCTCCTGCTGCGATTTTGCTGAAAAAAGCGGCGGGAATCGAGACTGCTTCCGGCGAACCGAACAAGAATAAGGTTGCCAAAGTGCCTCGGGCCAAAATACGGGAGATTGCCGAAATCAAAATGCAGGATTTGAATGCCGCTTCCCTGGAAGCTGCAATGAGAATGGTCGAAGGAACAGCCCGCAGTATGGGTATTGAAGTTGTCGAAGGGTAATGTTCCGGTGGGAGGAGAAATCCGACAATACCACAAAGGAGGAAAGGTGGATGTCCAAAAAAGGTAAAAGATATGAAGAGGCCGCCCAACAAATTAAAAACGAATTGTATGAAGTCGAGGCTGCCTTGGAATTAGTGAAAAATTTGGCCAAAGCCAAATTTGACGAAACCGTCGATGTAGCTTTCCGCTTGAACCTGGATCCGCGGCATGCGGATCAGCAAGTGCGCGGTGCGGTAGTGTTGCCCCATGGTTCCGGGAAGACCCGTTCGGTTCTGGTCTTTGCGAAAGGCGAAAAGGCCAAGGAAGCCGAGGAAGCCGGCGCCGATTTTGTAGGGGCCGAAGAGCTGGTGGAAAAAATCCAGGGCGGATGGTTCGGTTTCGATGTGGCCGTAGCCACCCCCGATATGATGGGTGTGGTCGGTCGCTTGGGTAAACTCTTGGGACCCAAAGGGCTCATGCCCAACCCGAAGGTAGGCACCGTTACTTTTGAGGTAGGCAAAGCCGTCAAGGAAATCAAAGCCGGGAAGGTGGAATACCGGGTCGACAAGACCGGGATTATCCACGCGCCCGTGGGGAAAGCTTCCTTTACGGTTGAGAAGCTGCGGGATAATTTCCAAACTTTAGCGGAAGCGATTATTAAGGCCAAACCTTCCGGGGCCAAGGGACAGTATATTAAAAGTGTCACCGTCTCTTCAACGATGGGACCTTCGGTGAAGATCAATCCCTTGAAACTCCTTTCTTAAAAGGTGGACATAATATATAAAGGGAAATAGTCATCCTGAAAAATCCGACTGTAGAAAGCAGGTGCCGCCTAAGGCTTAAACCGAAAGGCCTGCCGAGGTTGAATTAACGGAGGATCGTTTACGTTTCAACGATTAATTCTAATCCTCGCTTTTCTACGGGGGTTAGAATTTTTGCTTATTATACAGAATGAGAAGGGAGGCGTTGAATCTTGCAGACACTTGAACAAAAGAAACAAGTGGTGGCCGAAATCAAAGATGATTTTAGCAAGGCGCAGTCGGTTACGATTTTGCAATACCGCGGCCTGACCGTTAGCGAGATGACGGAGTTACGGGCTAAGTTCCGGGCTTCCGGGGTCAAAATGAAAGTGTTGAAAAACACTCTGGTCAAAAGGGCCGCCGATGATTATGGCATTGCCGAAATCGATCAATTAATGGAGGGACCTACCGCCTGGGCGTTCAGCTTAAATGACCCGGTGGCCGCGCCCAAAATCGTGACCGAATTCATAAAAGACCACCCCAAATTAGAAATTAAAGGTGGCATTCTGGAAAAGAAAGTGATTAATGTGGACGGAGTCAAGGCCCTGGCGAATCTGCCGTCGCGGGAAGTGCTCCTGGCCCAGGTTCTGGCCGGGATGCAAGCGCCCCTTGTGGGCATGGCCAATGTCCTGCAGGGCCCGCTGCGCAAGTGGGTGTACGTGTTGGAAGCCGTCCGCAAAGCCAAAGAACAGGCTTAATGCTGGTTTTTTGTTTCAACTGAATCATCATTAACAATATTAATGAAAAGGAATTTTAAGGAGGTATTTTTCAATGTCAAAAATTAACGAGATTATCGAAGCTGTAAAGGGTTTAACCGTATTAGAATTAGCCGAACTGGTTAAAGCTTTTGAGGAAGAGTTTGGGGTAACCGCAGCCGCTCCCGCGGCAGTCGCCGTTCCTGCTGCCGGTGCCGCTCCTGCTGCTGGTGCTGCTCCTGCTGCTGAAGAACAATCCGAATTTGATGTGGTTCTGACGAGTGCCGGAGAAAAGAAAATCAACGTGATCAAAGTTGTCCGTGAAATCACCGGCTTAGGGCTGAAAGAAGCGAAAGACCTGGTTGACGGGGCGCCCAAACCGGTCAAAGAAAAAGTGACCAAAGAGGAAGCCGAAGCCATTAAGGCTAAGCTGACCGAGGCCGGCGCCACGGTAGAACTCAAATAAGGACCGTTTACAAAAAAACAAAGGCATCGAGAGGGGGAAAGGGGTACTGGATTCCTTAAGGTACTGCCTTTCCTTTTGCCTTCTTTTTCAAAAAACTGCTTTTTCCAAAGATGTAGGTTTGTCAAACAAGTTGGACACGATGTAAAGCAAGATAAGATAGTGGAGAATTGTAATTAAGCGTGCGCATCGGTATCTTGTTAGACCTAGTTAAATATTTCTTAAGCTGATTTTGATAGTCGGCGAAACTGTAAAAAGTATGGGTGTTATAGAATCGTTTTTGATCTTCTCTATGGCTGCGTTCGACTTTACCATTATGCCTTGGTGTAAAGGGTCTAATTGTCTTATGTATAATGCCTAGACGAGCAGCAGTGATTTGAAAAAGCGTTGGTTTATCATTCTTACAATTGGTAAAGCGATTAGTAAATTCGATGCCATTATCCGTTTGAACACAACGAATTTGGATGCCCTGTTTGGCGAAGAAGGCGACAGCAGCTTCTAAAAAAACGCTGGAAGAATAAGAGCTATGTTCCTTAAAACCCATTATAAAACGGAGCCTAGAGAACTCATCAATAGTGGTATATTGATAATAACATTCTCCTGGAAGAAGGTTGGGGCAGCACGCTTTAGGAACAAATTTCACATCGATCTGAACCTTTTCTCCAGGGTAAGTCATTTGTGTATATGGCTTAGGGATGTAAGGCTTTTTTAAGGGCTTTTTAACCAAATTCAACCGTCTTAATACACGATAAAGGCTGACAATATGGCGGTTATAGCCCCGGTCTACTAAACGACACCAAAACTCTACAAGACCTAAAGATGGATTTCGTCGACGCATATCTTTAATAAGCTTGATTTCTGCTGGAGTATGTTGATTAGGATGAGAATGAGGCCGTTTAGATTTACAGGCCAAGGATTCGATAGAACCATCATAGCGACTAAGCCAGAAATAGATATAGGAACGAGCCTTATTGTATTTTCTTGATGCTTTAGAAACGCCATACTTTAGAGCAAAACGAATCAAAGAGTGGCGGTATTTCATGTCTTGTGTTATTCTATTCATGAGAAATGAGTGCCTCCTTCGATGATATTGTTTTGTGGTGATAACTTAACAATAACCGAAGCGCGCTCATTTCTCACTATATTTTTTTAGACTTTGTCCAATATGTATTGTAGTCCTACAAAGTTGACACCGTCTTTTTCCAAAGAATTGTTGACAGCAATCGAAATACGTGCTACAATTTAAAAATGTGATTCTTATAGAAAACCCACAGTGGCTACATAATGTAATTTAAAGGTAATTATGGGGAATATTAGATTTATGGTTCGGATAAACTATTAAAATCGGATTACACAGCAAGGTATAGGCCTTGCTTTAGGTGTTTTCACTGAATACATAGTATAGGCTGAGGGGTGAGGGTTTTAATGCGCCATCCGGTACAGGTCGGAAGAAGAACCAGGGAAAGCTTTGCCGAAATCAAAGAAGTGCTCAAAATGCCCAATCTTATTGAAATTCAAACGAATTCTTACCAGTGGTTTTTGAACGAAGGAATCCGGGAAATGTTCCGCGACATTTCACCCATCCAGGATTTTACCGGAAATCTTGTTTTGGAGTTTGTGGATTACAGTTTAGGGGAACCCAAGTATTCGGTTGAGGAAAGTAAGGAACGGGATGTCACTTACGCGGCTCCTTTAAAAGTGAAAGTAAGGTTGATTAACAAAGAAACCGGTGAAGTAAAAGAGCAGGAAGTTTTCATGGGGGACTTCCCCTTAATGACGGAAAAAGGGACCTTTATTATTAATGGGGCGGAAAGAGTAATTGTCAGCCAGTTGGTTCGTTCTCCCGGTGTTTACTATGCGGAGGAGATTGATCCCAGCGGCAAAAAGATTTACGGCGCGACGATTATTCCCAACCGGGGAGCCTGGTTGGAGTTTGAAACGGATATTAATGAAAATATTTATGTGCGTGTGGATCGGACCCGTAAGCTGCTGGTTACGGTTTTGTTGCGTGCGTTAGGTTATGGCAGTAACGGTCAAATCGCCGAATTATTCCATGACGATGAGCGGATTCGCTTGACTTTGGAAAGGGATCATACGGAATCGGAAGAAGAGGCTTTGGTCGAAATCTATAAAAGACTACGGCCTGGCGAGCCCCCGACGGTGGAGAGCGCCAAAACCTTACTGCAGACCTTATTCTTCGATCCCAAGCGATACGATCTGGCGAAGGTGGGCCGGTATAAACTCAACAAAAAGCTGAAACTGAACGTTTCTCCTGACATCAGGTGTTTAACCAAAGAAGATATTGTGGCCACCATCAACCAGTTGATCCAATTAATGCAAGGAAACGGGAGGCCCGATGACATCGATCATTTGGGCAACCGTCGTTTGCGTTCGGTGGGTGAATTATTGCAGAATCAATTCCGGATTGGCCTGTCCCGTATGGAGAGAGTGGTCAGAGAAAGAATGACCATCCAGGACGTGGATGTGATTACGCCGCAGGTTTTAATCAACATTCGCCCCGTGGTGGCGGCCATCAAGGAGTTTTTCGGTTCCAGCCAGCTCTCGCAATTTATGGACCAGACCAATCCGCTGGCCGAATTAACCCATAAGAGAAGATTGAGTGCCTTGGGTCCGGGGGGTCTTTCCAGAGAAAGAGCCGGGTTTGAAGTGCGGGACGTCCATTATTCCCACTACGGCCGGATGTGCCCCATCGAGACGCCGGAAGGGCCAAACATCGGCTTGATTGGTTCTTTAAGTTGTTATGCGCGGGTTAACGAATATGGCTTTATCGAAACGCCTTACCGCAAAGTGGATAAGGAAAACGGCCGGGTCACCGAAGAAATCGTTTACATGTCGGCGGACGAAGAAGATAATTACGTTATTGCCCAGGCAAACGCGCCTTTGGATGAGGACGGCTACTTTGTCAATCCGAAAGTCAATGTTCGTTATGCTGATGAGATCCTGGAAGTGCCCATTTCCCAGGTTGATTATATGGACGTGTCGCCGAAGCAGGTTGTTTCCATTGCTACGGCCATGATTCCCTTTTTAGAGCATGATGACGCCAACCGTGCGCTGATGGGCGCCAACATGCAGCGGCAAGCGGTTCCCTTGTTGAGAACCGAAGCGCCCCTGGTGGGCACGGGAGAAGAGTACAAGGCGGCCCGGGATTCGGGAGTTGTGCTCATCGCCCGTAATCCCGGAGTTGTGGAACGGGTTACGGCCAGTGAAATTGTGGTGCGGACCGATGACGGGGAAAATGATCGCTATAAATTAATTAAGTTTGCCCGTTCCAATCAAGGGACCTGTATCAATCAGAAACCCATCGTGAAAAAAGGCGAGCGGGTGGAAAAAGACCAGGTCATTGCCGACGGGCCTTCCACCGACCAGGGCGAACTGGCTTTGGGGAAAAATGTTCTGGTCGCCTTTATGACCTGGGAAGGCTACAATTACGAAGATGCCATTTTAATCAGTCAAAAACTGGTGAAAGAAGATAGTTTTACCTCGATTCATATTGAGGAATACGAATGCGATTCCCGCGATACGAAACTGGGTCCGGAGGAAATCACCCGCGACATTCCCAACGTCGGGGAAGATGTGCTGAAGGATTTGGACGAAAATGGGATTATCCGGATCGGAGCTGAAGTACGTCCCGGCGACATTTTGGTAGGGAAAGTCACCCCGAAGGGGGAAACGGAACTCACCGCCGAAGAACGCCTGTTGAGGGCCATTTTCGGTGAAAAGGCCAGAGAAGTACGGGATACTTCTTTACGGGTGCCCCACGGTGAGGCCGGGAAAATCGTTGATGTGAAGATTTTTACCCGGGAGAACGGCGATGAGCTTTCGCCCGGCGTCAATAAGATCGTGCGGGTGTATATTGCCCAAAAGAGAAAAATCTCCGAAGGCGACAAAATGGCAGGTCGTCACGGGAACAAGGGTGTTATTTCCAAAATCCTGCCGGAAGCGGATATGCCCTTTTTACCCGACGGCACACCGGTGGAAATCATCTTAAATCCCCTGGGTGTTCCTTCCCGTATGAACATCGGGCAAGTCCTGGAAACCCATTTGGGTTGGGCGGCGAAGGCTTTGGGAATTCACGTGGCTACGCCGGTTTTTGACGGGGCCACCGAAACAGATATTAACGAGGTTCTTCAGGAAGCCGCTTTACCGCCTTCCGGTAAAACCATCCTCTATGACGGGAGAACCGGGCTGCCCTTTGACAATCCGGTTACCGTGGGCTATATGTATGTGCTGAAACTGGCGCACCTGGTGGATGACAAAATTCACGCCCGTTCTACCGGCCCCTATTCCCTGGTTACCCAGCAGCCCCTGGGCGGGAAAGCCCAGTTCGGCGGGCAGCGTTTCGGGGAAATGGAGGTTTGGGCACTGGAGGCCTATGGGGCTTCTTACACCTTACAGGAAATCCTTACGGTAAAATCGGACGATATTGTCGGGCGCGTCAAGACCTACGAGGCGATTGTGAAAGGCGAAAACGTGCCTGAACCGGGCGTGCCGGAGTCCTTTAAGGTATTGATTAAGGAATTACAGAGTCTGGGTCTGGATATTAAGGTGCTGTCCGAGGATGACGAAGAAATAGAAATCCGGGAAAATGATGAAGATATTAGTGAAGCAGCGAAAGAACTAGGGCTGGATATCCACGCGCCGGAAGTCTTCACGGGGAAGGAAGGGACGGAGAGCTCCGATGAAGAGGAAGAAGAGGACCTGAACCAGGGCTTTACGGAATATGAAACCGATGAGTTGGAAGACAAAACAAAGCCGGAAGAAACAGATGCCCAAGAGGATTACGAAGAAACGGATCAAAAGGATGAACCGGAAGATGATTACTAAATCCGATTAAATCAAACAATTGCCATGGTGACGAAATTATACGGAGAAGGGAGAGAGACCCTTGTTGGATGTAAATAATTTTGACAGAATGAGAATCGGTTTGGCTTCTCCTGAGCAGATTCGTGCTTGGTCAAGCGGTGAGGTGAAAAAACCGGAAACCATCAATTACCGCACCTTAAAACCGGAACGGGAAGGCTTGTTTTGTGAAAAGATTTTCGGACCGACCCGGGACTGGGAATGTCATTGCGGTAAATACAAACGGGTCAGGTATAAGGGCATTGTCTGTGACCGTTGCGGTGTGGAGGTTACAAAATCAAAGGTGCGTCGGGAAAGGCTCGGGCATATCGAGCTGGCCGCGCCCTGTTCACATATTTGGTACTTTAAAGGAATCCCCAGTCGGATGGGTTTGATTCTGGACATCTCTCCCCGTTCTTTGGAGAAGGTTTTGTATTTTGTATCCTATATTGTGACCGATCCCGGCGATACCCCGTTGATGAAGAAGCAACTGCTGACGGAACTGGAATACCGGGAGAAAAAGGAGAAGTATGGGAACAGGTTCCAGGCAGGAATGGGTGCTGAAGCCATTAAGATTCTGCTGCAGGAATTGGACATGGATGCCCTGGAAGCCGAGTTGAGGACGGAATTGCGTGAAGCAACCGGACAGCGGAAGGTCAGGGCGATCCGGCGGCTGGAAGTGGTGGAAGCCTTCAAAATATCCGGCAATCGTCCGGAATGGATGATTATGGACGTCATCCCGGTAATTCCGCCGGAACTGCGCCCGATGGTGCAACTGGACGGTGGTCGTTTTGCCACTTCGGACCTGAATGACCTTTATCGCCGGGTTATTAACCGTAACAACCGTTTAAAAAGGCTGTTGGATTTGGGCGCGCCGGATATCATTGTCCGCAATGAAAAGAGAATGCTGCAGGAAGCGGTGGATGCCTTAATTGATAACGGCCGCCGGGGAAGACCGGTGACCGGACCCGGCAATCGTCCGCTCAAATCCTTAAGTGATATGTTGAAAGGGAAGCAAGGGCGCTTCCGTCAGAACTTGCTTGGGAAACGTGTCGACTACTCCGGCCGTTCCGTAATTGTGGTGGGGCCGTCGCTGAAACTGCATCAGTGCGGCTTGCCCCGGGAAATGGCCCTGGAGTTGTTCAAACCTTTTGTCATGAAAAAGCTGGTGGAGGGCAGCTTCGCCCATAACATCAAAAGCGCCAAACGCATGGTGGAAAGGATGCGCAATGAGGTTTGGGACGTCCTGGAAGAAGTGATTAAGGAACATCCGGTTCTCTTAAACCGTGCTCCTACTTTGCACCGTTTGGGCATCCAGTCTTTTGAGCCGGTTTTGGTAGAAGGACGCGCTTTGCAGATTCACCCTCTGGTTTGTACCGCTTACAACGCGGACTTTGACGGTGACCAGATGGCGGTTCACGTACCCCTGTCGGCTGAAGCCCAGGCCGAAGCCCGTTTATTAATGCTTTCCACGAACAATATTCTGAATCCGAAAGACGGGCGGCCGGTAGTTACACCGACCCAGGACATGGTTTTAGGTTCCTATTACCTGACCATGACTAAACCCCTCGAGCGAGAAAAAATGCGGGTCTTCTGCTCGGACAGCGAAGCGATCTTTGCCTACAACAGCGGCGCGGTAACCCTCCATGAACCGGTGAAGCTCAGAAAAGACGGCACAACTATCGAAACAACCACCGGACGGATCATCTTTAATCAGGCCATTCCCGATGAATTGGGCTTTTATAACGAAGTAATCGGGAAAAAACAACTGGGGCAAATCGTGGCTAAGTGTTTTTACACCTTAGGCAACGAAGCGACCGCGAGGATGTTGGACGAAATCAAGCGGCTCGGCTTTTCCTTCTCTACTCAAGCGGGGATTACCATCGGGGTTACAGATATCGTCATCCCGGAAAGGAAAAAGGAGATCCTGGACGAGGCGGAAGGACAGGTTGAGACCATTGAAAACCAGTTCAGACGTGGTTTAATCACCGAAGAGGAAAGATACCAATTAGTTATTGGTGTTTGGAATAAAGCGACCGATGAGGTCACAGAAGCGTTGTTAGAGACCCTGGATCATTTCAATCCGGTGTACATGATGGCCAATTCAGGCGCCCGCGGTAATATCCAACAGATCCGGCAGCTGGCCGGGATACGTGGTTTAATGGCCGATCCCTCCGGACGGACCATTGAGTTACCGATTAAATCCAATTTCCGCGAAGGGCTGGCCGTCCTGGAATACTTTATTTCTACTCACGGGGCCCGTAAAGGGCTGGCGGATACGGCTTTAAGAACAGCCGACTCCGGCTATCTCACCCGCCGTCTGGTGGACGTGGCGCAGGATGTGATTGTCCGTGAGGACGACTGCGGGACCAATGCAGGAATTTATGTGACGGAAATCAAGGATGGCACAGAAGTAATCGAGACTTTTGCCGAAAGAATCATTGGCCGCTATACCATGGAGGATGTTCTTCATCCGGAGACGGGTGAAGTCATCGTGCCCGCCCAAACCGAAATTACGGAGAAGATCGCCGAGGAGCTCATCGCGGCGGGGATCACCAGGCTTTATATCCGTTCCGTCTTAAGTTGCAAATCCCGCTACGGGGTCTGCCGGAAATGCTATGGCCGCAACCTGGCCACCGGGAGAATGGTGGAAATCGGCGAAGCGGTTGGGATTATCGCGGCCCAATCCATTGGCGAGCCCGGTACCCAGTTGACCATGAGAACCTTCCATACCGGTGGGGTAGCGGGTGAGGATATCACCCAGGGTCTGCCCCGGGTCGAGGAATTATTCGAAGCCCGGAAACCGAGAGGGCAGGCGATTATTGCGGAAGTGGACGGAGTCGTGAGGATTAAGGACCAGAAGGGCCGTAAAGAAGTCGAAGTGATCCGGGCGGATGATGAAAAATACATTTATCAGATTCCCTTTGGCTCCCGTGTTAAAGTGAAGGACGGGCAGGAGGTCGAAGCGGGGGATGAGTTAACCGAAGGTTCCATTAATCCCCATGAACTGCTTAAGATTAAAGGAATCAAAGGCGTTCAGGCGTACCTGCTCCGGGAAGTGCAGCGGGTGTACCGCTTGCAGGGTGTGGATATTAACGATAAGCATATTGAAGTAATGATCCGGCAAATCATGCGCAAGGTCAAGGTGGAAGATTCGGGCGACACCCAGCTCTTACCGGGCGGGCTGATTGACGTCTTTGAATTTGAGGAGGAAAACGCCAGGGTCTTTGCCAAAGGCGGCCAGCCGGCGACGGCGAAGCCGGTCCTGCTGGGGATTACGAAAGCTTCGCTGGCCACCGATTCCTTCTTATCGGCTGCTTCCTTCCAGGAAACCACCCGGGTTTTGACGGAAGCCGCCATTAAAGGGAAAGTGGATCCCTTGCTGGGCTTAAAGGAAAATGTCATTATCGGTAAATTAATACCGGCTGGCACAGGAATGTCCAGGTATCGCAATATTAAAATTGACGTGATTCCTCCGGAAACCCCGAACGAAGCCGAGGTCGGCGATGTCCAGGAAGCCGGCGGGGAAAATGAGGCAGAGCATAAAGGGGAAGTTCCGGCAGGAGACCTGGAAGCAAACAGCGGTGTTAATGCCGGAGCCAAAGAGGAAACGGAAGCCGGGGCCGAAGGCAAAGGAGAAGGACCGGGCGAACCGGTGGTGCTTGCGGAAACCGAACAAGAGGGAAAGCAAGACGGCGATTTTCAGGCCACTGACCTTTAGTCAGGGCAAGGCCTTGACAAGGCTGGAAAAAAGTTCTGTCAAGGCCTGCCTGGAAAACAGCTTTGTGAAGACTATGACAAGGGAAAGAATAATCTTGACAGTGAAGGGCCGACAATGATAAAATGCATGAGTGTGCATATTTTCAAAGTGTGTGAAGGAGGTTAAATCCTAATGCACAGACTAAAAGATGCCGAAGAAAAGGTGGTTGGCTATAAACAAGCGCTGAAGGCCATCGAAAGGGGCCGGGCGCAACTGGTGTTTCTAGCTGACAATGCCCCTGAAAACCTTCGTGTGTCGATTTTGGAAATGTGCCAAAACCGGGGGGTAGCCATTGTTGAAGTTGCTTCGATGACGGATTTGGGGAAAGCTTGCGGGATTCAGGTGGATGCCTCCGTAGCAGCCATTTTAAACCCCCATCATCATAATTCTTAACCAGGTTTTCCGAAAGGAAAAGAGATTAGTAATCATGGTGTGATTTGATGACAGCTTGGGAAGGAGGTGGGTTTCATGCCAACCATTAGCCAGTTAGTGAAAAAGGGTAGGAAAAAAGTTGAGAAAAAGTCAACAGCTCCGGCGTTAAAAGGATGTCCGCAAAAACGGGGCGTTTGCACGAGAGTGTATACGACTACACCCAAAAAACCGAACTCTGCTTTGCGGAAGGTTGCCAGGGTCAGATTGACTCACGGGATTGAGGTTACTGCTTATATCCCCGGGATCGGTCATAACCTGCAAGAGCACTCCGTGGTCTTAGTTCGTGGAGGCAGGGTGAAAGACATCCCTGGTGTCAGATACCATATCGTCAGAGGTGCTTTGGATACCGCCGGTGTCCAAAAGAGAAATCAAGGGCGTTCCAAGTATGGAGCGAAAAAGCCCAAAACTGCCGCTGCGAAATAATAGTAGTTATGAGCAGCTTTGATCATTATAGAGCATTTTGCTAACAGATGTTGAAAAGAAGGGGGGAAGAAGATGCCTAGAAGAGTGAATGTGCCCAAAAGAGAAGTTCTGGCTGATCCGATTTACGGCTCCAAGCTGGTCACTAAGATCATCAATAAAGTGATGTACGACGGCAAAAAGGGAGTCGCGGAGAAAGCTTTTTATAATGCCATGGAAATCGTCGGAGAAAAAACCAAGAAGGATCCCATGGAAGTTTTGGAACAAGCCTTAAAAAACGTTATGCCTGTGCTCGAGGTTAAAGCACGCCGGGTCGGGGGCGCTAACTATCAAGTGCCGGTGGAAGTTCGTTCCGATCGGAAAGAAGCTTTAGGAATCAGATGGCTGGTGACCTTTGCGCGCAAGCGTGGCGAAAGGACTTTCGAGCAAAAAATTGCAGCAGAGATTATCGATGCTTATAACAATACCGGCGGTGCGGTAAAGAAAAAAGAAGATACCCACAAGATGGCGGAAGCGAACAAGGCTTTTGCGCATTATCGCTGGTAGGCAGCAAATACGGAAACGGCCATGCAGCCTAGAAAGGGGGTTACAGATATGGCAAGGCAATTTCCACTTGATAAGATTAGAAATATTGGAATCATGGCGCATATTGATGCCGGAAAGACGACGACAACGGAAAGAATCCTCTTTTACACTGGCCGCGTCCACAAACTTGGTGAGGTTCATGACGGAGCTGCCACCATGGACTGGATGGTTCAAGAGCAGGAAAGAGGGATTACCATTACGTCAGCAGCTACTACTTGCCAATGGAAGGGCGTCAATATAAATATTATCGATACGCCAGGGCACGTTGATTTCACTGTGGAGGTAGAACGTTCCCTGCGCGTTTTAGACGGTGCTGTAGCAGTATTCTGTTCGGTCGGAGGTGTGGAGCCCCAATCCGAAACTGTATGGCGCCAAGCCGATAAATACGGGGTACCGCGGATTGCGTACATCAATAAAATGGACCGCGTCGGAGCCGATTTCTTCCGGGGCGTCAATATGATTAAGGAAAGATTAGGGGCCAATCCCGTGCCGATTCAGCTTCCCATTGGCTCTGAGGAAAACTTTAAAGGAATCATTGATTTAGTTAAAATGAATGCCCATATTTATCTTGACGAGTTGGGGAAAAAAAGCGAAGACATGGAAATCCCCGAGGAGATGCAAGGACTGGCCCAGGAATACCGGGAAAAAATGCTTGAGGCCATCGCGGAAACCGATGAGGAGATTCTGGCCAAATATCTGGAAGGAGAAGAGATTACCGAAGCGGAAATCAATCGCGCCCTGCGCAAGGCCACCAATAACGTGCAGCTTATTCCCGTGCTGTGTGGGTCTTCCTTCAAGAATAAAGGGATTCAGCTTTTGCTGGATGCGGTAGTGAGCTATCTTCCTTCCCCGCTTGATGTTCCTGCCGTGCGTGGAATTCATCCCACCACGAGCAATGAGTTGGAAAGGCACCCTAACGATGATGAACCTTTTTCGGCCTTAGTCTTCAAAATTATGGCCGATCCTTATGTGGGGAAACTGGCCTTTTTCAGGACTTATTCAGGCACCTTAAAGGCAGGCTCCTATGTTTTCAACTCCGTAACGCAAAAGCGGGAAAGAGTCGGACGGCTCTTAAAAATGCATGCCAATCACCGTGAAGAAGTTGACCAGGTCTATGCCGGGGATATTGCGGCGGTGGTTGGTTTAAAGGATATTTCCACCGGGGATACCCTGTGTGAGGAAGAAAACCTGATTATGCTGGAGTCCATGGAATTTCCCGAACCGGTTATTGATGTGGCCATTGAGCCCAAAACCAAAGCGGACCAGGATAAAATGGGGCTGGCCCTCTCCCGCCTGGCGGAAGAAGATCCTACTTTCCGGACCCATATTGATAGTGAAACAGGGCAGACGATTATTTCCGGGATGGGCGAACTCCACCTGGAGATTATCGTGGACCGCTTGCTGAGGGAATTCAAAGTGAACGCTAATGTGGGACGGCCGCAGGTTGCTTACAAGGAAACCATTACCGGCAAGGTAAAGGCCGAGGGCAAGTTTGTCCGGCAATCAGGCGGTCGCGGGCAATACGGACACTGCATGATTGAACTGGAGCCATTAGAACGTGGTCAGGGCTACGAATTTGTAAATAAAATCGTGGGTGGCGTTATTCCGAAAGAATACATTCCCGCTATTGATGCCGGGATTAGAGAAGCGATGGAATCCGGCGTGCTGGCCGGCTATCCCATGCTTGATATAAAAGTAACCCTGTATGACGGTTCTTTTCATGAAGTGGACTCTTCAGAAATGGCCTTTAAAATCGCCGGTTCGATGGCCTTGAAGGAAGGAGCGGCTAAGGCGACTCCGGTTTTGCTGGAGCCGGTCATGCGCGTGGAGGTTGTTGTTCCGGAAGATTATATGGGTGATGTCATCGGCGATATTAACTCCCGCCGTGGAAAAATAGAGGGAATGGAACCGCGCAATAACATGCAGGTAATCAGAGGTTTTGTTCCTTTAGCCCAGATGTTTGGTTATGCCACGGATTTGAGATCCAAAACGCAAGGGCGGGGGACTTACGTCATGCAGTTCTCGCATTATGAGGAACTACCGAAGAACCTTGCGGAGGAAATCATCGCCAAACGGCTGGGTAAATAAGCAAAGCTAAGGATGCAAAGCCAAGATATAAAAAGTAAGGATTGAAAAGAAAGAGTTTCAAAGGAGGAAAGAATTACAGATGGCCAAGGCAAAATTTGAAAGAACGAAACCCCATGTTAATATTGGGACGATTGGTCACGTTGACCACGGTAAAACCACATTGACGGCGGCAATCACTTCG
>Ga0208564_1000861_pt1 | contig 26726 bp, 17 predicted proteins | sample AD_UKC073_MetaG_FD_184439 | JGI IMG/M metagenome (GOLD analysis project Ga0208564, IMG submission 184439) | Active sludge microbial communities of municipal wastewater-treating anaerobic digesters from USA - AD_UKC073_MetaG (SPAdes) (version 2) | ecosystem: Engineered > Bioreactor > Anaerobic >... | reverse complement strand
CCGACGTGAGGAAATGCAGCAGCGTCTGCAGGCGATGGGCGTGCCCACGGCGGTGCACTATCCGAAGCCCCTGCACCTGCAGCCAGCCTATGCCGACCAGTGCTGCCCTGACTGCTGTCCGGTCAGCGTGCGTGCAGGCGAGCGTGTGATGAGCCTGCCGATGAGCGCCGACATCTCGGAGGCCGACATGCGGCGCGTGGTGGACGCGCTTGCAGCCGCCTGCCAGGACCTCGGTCTGCACTGAACCGGACGCCCGGCCAGCCTGACTCCGTCGTTTCCGACTTTCGTTCCGCGGCGCGGGGTTGCCTGCGTGCGGCAACGGCCTCCTGCCGACCTAGCCCCCCATGTACAGAAACCAGCGCATCGCCGTCGTCGTCCCGGCCCACAACGAGGAAACGCAGATCAACCGGGTCATCGACACGATGCCCGCGTTCATCGACACGATCATCATCGTCAACGACTGCAGCCGCGACCGCACGTCGGAGGTCATCCGTGCCAATCCGCGCCATGCGTCGGGCATGGTGCACCTGATCGAGCATGCGGTGAACCAGGGCGTGGGCGGTGCCATTGCCACCGGTTACGAGTTTGCCCGCGACAACGGCTACGACGTCGCGGTGGTGATGGCCGGGGACGGCCAGATGGACCCCGACGACCTGCCCGCGATCCTGGACCCGGTGATCGATGACCAGGCGGACTACACCAAGGGCAACCGGCTCGTCACCGGCGAGGCCTTCCGCAAGATCCCGAAGATCCGCTTCTTCGGCAACTCCGCGCTGTCGCTGTTCACCAAGATCGCATCCGGCTACTGGCATGTGGCCGATTCGCAGACCGGCTACACCGCGATCAACCGTGCGGCCCTTGAGGCGATCGACTGGCAGCAGATGTACAAGCGCTACGGCCAGCCCAACGACCTGCTGGTCAAGCTGAACGTGGCCGGCATGCGCGTGGTCGATGTGCCGATCGAGCCGGTCTACAACGTCGGCGAGAAGTCGGGCATCAAGGTGCGCAAGGTGGTGTTCACCATCGGCTCGCTGCTGGTGCGGCTGTTCTTCTGGCGGCTCAAGGAAAAGTACATCATCCGCAACTTCCACCCGCTGGTGTTCTTCTATGCCTTCGGCTTCTTCGGCCTGGGCCTCAGCGCGGTGCTGTTCGTGCGGTTGATCGCGCTGTGGATCTCGCAGGGCGCGGTGCCCGAGATCACCTTCCTGAGCTGGCTGTTCTCGTTCTCGCTCGGTTTCAACTCGCTGTTCTTCGCGATGTGGTTCGACTACGAGGAGAACAAGCACCTGAATCCCCCGCTGCGACACCGCGACGTGCGGCGGCGCGCGCGGACCGATTGACGTGGGGCTGGGCTGGACCCTGTCGCTGCGCGAGCGCTGGCATTCGCAGAAGCTGACGCGCGACATCGCCTACACGCTGGGCAGCTTCGTCGTGCTGGCGATCAGCGGCATGGTGATCAACCTGGTGATCGCCAGCAGCCGCGATGCGGCAGCGCTGGGCGTGTTCAACCAGGCCTACGCGGTCTACATCATCGCCTCGCAGCTGGCCACGCTGGGGCTGCACTACTCGGTGCTGCGCTACACCGCGCTGCATGATGCCGATCCGGTGCAGCGGGGCCGCCTGCTGTGGACCGCCGCGTTGAGCGCGCTGTGCCTGGGTGCCGTGGCTGCGGTGGTGGTGGGCAGCAGCGGCTTCCTGTTCGCGCGCGTCTTCGACAGCGAACTCACCGGCCGCGCCATTGCCATGGCAGGTCCCGGCCTGCTGCTGTTCTCGCTCAACAAGGTGCTGCTGGCCTACCTGAACGGGCTGCGGCTGATGAAGTCGTTTGCGCTGCTGCAGGCCGGCCGGTATCTGCTGGTCATGGCGGGCGTGGCCGGCGTTGCGGTCTCCAGCTTGCCCATTGAATGGGCCACGCTGGCCTTCTTCATCGCCGAAGCCTGCACGCTGGCCGGCGCCCTGGTGTATCTCTCGCGCGGCGGCCACCTGCGCGAGCGCTGCTTCGACCGTGGCTGGCTGCGCACGCACCTGCGCTTCGGCAGCAAGGGCCTGGCCGCTGGCATGTTCGCCGAGTTCAATTCGCGCATCGATGTGCTGCTGATCGGCGTCTTCCTGCCCGACCGCGAGGTCGGCATCTACAGCTTCGCAGCGATGATGGTCGACGGCCTGTACCACGTGCTGGCGATGGTGCGGCTGAACTTCAACCCGCTGCTGGTGACCGTGCTGCGCGACAAGGACGAGCACCAGGCACGCGGCCTGCTCGCCCGATCGCTGCGGCTGGCGGTGCCTGCCACGTTCGGACTGGGGCTGCTGGCGCTGGCCGCCCTGTGGGTCCTGGCGGTGTTCGTGGCGCCGCACAAGGGCCTGCTCGAGGGCCTGCCGTCGTTGCTGATCCTGCTGACCGGCCTGGTGCTGGTCTCTGCCTTCGTGCCGTTCGACAACCTGCTGCTGGTCAGCGGCCATCCTGGCTACCAGACACTGCAGCAACTGATCACCGTGGGTGCCAACACCGCCCTGGCGGTGCTGCTGCTGCCGCCGCTGGGCATTGCCGGCGCGGCGTTGGGAACCGCAGCGAGCTACCTGGCCGGCATTGCAGCACTTCTGTGGTTCAGCCCCCGCGTGGTGGGCTGGAACCTCCTGACCAACCGTTTCAAGACCTGAGCCAGAGAACCAACATGTGCGGCATTTTCGGAGTATTGGCGCGCCAGGGCGCGCGCATCAGCCATGCCAAGGCCACCGCCCTGCTGGCGGACCTCTACCGGCTGTCCGAGAGCCGGGGCAAGGAATCGGCCGGCCTGCACCTCTACATGCCCGGCGCCGGACAGGCCTGGACGTTGAAGGGCGCGCAGCGCGCCACCGAGTTGCTGCAGTCGCCCGACTACGCCAGCCTCGTCGCCGACCGGCTCGGCGGTGCGATGGGCGCCGGCGATGCGGTCGCCCAGGCTGTGGCGGTTCTGGCCCATTCCCGCCTGGTGACCAACGGCACGGCGCAGCTGCCGCAGAACAACCAGCCGGTGCGGTCGTCGCATGTGACGATGATCCACAACGGCATCTGCGTGAACGTGGATGAGCTCTGGGCAGCGAATCCGTCGCTGCAGCGGCGTGCGGAGGTCGACACCGAGGTCATGGCCGCGCTGGCCAACCGGGGCAGCGCCGCAGGCGCCGGCCCGGCCGCGGCCACCCAGGCGGTGTTCGGCGTGCTCAAGGGCGCGGCCTCGGTCGCCTGGCTGCACGACGAGGCCGGCACCGTCACCCTGGCCACCAACACCGGCGACCTGTATTTCGCCGACCTGCTCGACCAGGGCTTCGTCGTGTTCGCCTCTGAACGCTACATCCTCGACTCGGCCGTCTCCGGGCCGCTGGGCGCGCCGCCGATCACCTGGCTGCAGCCGGGCACCGGCGTCACGCTGGACCTGCTGGGCAATGCCCCGCTGCAGCACTTCCAGCTCGCCGGTGCGCCGGCGCCGGGCGGGTTCACCGCGCTGCAGCGCGGTGCCACCCGGCATGACGACCGTGTCGCTGGCGAGGTGCGCGCGCCGACCGTGCTGGCACGGCAGGCCGACGAATCGCTGCTGCGCTACAACGAGGCCCGCATGCGGACGATGCGCCGCTGCACCCGCTGCGTGCTGCCGGAGACGTTCCCCTTCATCGACTTCGACGCCCAGGGCGTGTGCAACTACTGCCGCAGCTACCAGCCGCGCTATGCGCACATGCATCCGGTCGAGACCAAGCAGCGGTTCATCCAGTCGCTGGAGCGCTACCGGCGGGCCGGCAACGAGCCCGACGTGATGGTGGCCTTCAGCGGCGGCCGCGATTCCAGCTACGGCCTGCACCTGATCAAGAAGGAATTCGGCCTGCGGCCGACCACCTTCACCTACGACTGGGGCATGGTCACCGACCTGGCGCGCCGCAACGTCGCGCGCATCTGCGGCCAACTCGGCATCCAGAACATCCTGGTGTCGGCCGACATCGCCGAGAAGCGCAACAACATCCGCATGAACGTGTCGGCATGGCTGAAGAAGCCCGACCTCGGCCTGGTGCCGCTGTTCATGGCCGGCGACAAGCACTTCTTCCGCGTCGTCAACGAGCTCAAGCGCCAGACGGGCATCGCCCTGGACCTCTGGTGCGCCAACCCGCTGGAGAACACCGACTTCAAGTCCGGCTTCTGCGGCGTGGCGCCCGATTTCGGCAAGAAGCGGGTCGACTATCTGTCGATGGGACGCAAGGCCAAGCTGGCCTCCTACTACGGCCTGCGCTTCCTGCAGAACCCGGCCTACATCAACTCCTCGTTGAAGGACACGTTCGGCGCGTTCCTGTCGTACTACTTCGAGCCGCGCCGGGATTTCTACTTCATCTTCGACCACTTCATCTGGAACGAGAACGAGGTCAACCGCGTGCTGCTGGGTGAGTACGACTGGGAGCTGGCGCCGGATTCGCCGAGCACATGGCGCATCGGCGATGGCACGGCGCCGTTCTACAACTACATCTACATGACGGCGCGCGGATTCACCGAATTCGACACCTTCCGCAGCAACCAGATCCGCGAGGGGCACATCGGCCGCGCCGAGGCGCTGGAGGCGATCCTGGTGGAGAACCGTCCCCGTGCACAGACGCTGCGGTGGTACCTCGACACGATCGATCTGGACTTCAACACGGTCGTGCGGCGCGTCAACGAACTCGACACGCTGGGCTTGCACCGGTGAACCTGCGCCGTGCTGCGGTCGACGGCGCAGCGCGCCGCCGGTGCATGCTGCGCCTGGGCGGCGGCATGGTGTCCTTCGGCATCGGGCGCCGGGCCTTGGCGCAGTCGGGCACCAGCGGCGCCGCGGGCGGTGTCGGCGAGCAGATGCTGGCCGGCGAGGCGCCGGGGTCGGTCCCGCGCACCGATGCCACCGCAGCGCTGCGCGCGCTGTTCGACGCCTGCATTGCCAGCGGGCGGACCGCCGTGCTGGCCGGCCGCTACCGGGTGTCCGGTCCGATCGCCACCGCGGGACGGCGCGCCGCCGGTGCGCTGCACATCCGCTGCATCGGCGATGTGTCGATCGAGGTGCAGGCCGATGCCGCGCCTTTCGCCGTGCTGCTGGCCTGTCACACCGAGCGGGCCTGTTCATCCAGCATCGTCGGCGGCCGCCTGACCCTGGACCTGGCAGGCCGCTGTGCCAGCGGCCTGCTGCTGCGTCATGACGGCGACGACGGCGGCACCGTGCACTGGGGGCCGGTGACGGTGCGCGACGCGGTCAATCTCGCCCAGGACGACCGCAACGAGAACCAGGGGCTGATGGTGCACGGCCGGTTCCGGCAGGTCGACCTGCTGGCGCCGCGGGTCGAGGGGGTGGACCGGCGCAATGCGCGCGGCGGGGCCTGCAAGGGCATTTCGATCTCCGAGGTCGCCGGCCCCGTCACCCTGCAGTCGCCCTATGTCGAGCGCGTGCGCTGCGGCGGCGCCGACGTCGACGCCGACGGCATCTCGGTGTTCACGCGGATGTCGGCTGGCGGGGTCTACGCGTGGCGCGACGGCGAGGTGCAGATCCTGCAGCCGGTGCTGCGGGACTGCCAGGGCCGCAGCCTGAAGCTGCAGGCCAGCGAGGTGCTGATCGACCGGCCGCGGATCTACCGGCGCGAGGTGGCCACGATCAGCGTGCCGGACATCGACTTCCAGCTCGGCAACGGCCTGCTCCGCGATCCGCTGTTCGACTACCGACTGCGTGCCGATGGCAGCAATGCGCTGCATCCGGGTCTCTACCCGATCAGCCTGCAGCAGCAGTGCACCGATCGGCCGATGCTGGCGCAGGTGCTGGGCGGCGTGCTGCGCAGCGACGTGGCGCTCCCGCGTCTGGCCCTGGTCACGATCGGCTCGCTGGCGCAGGACAGCGTCACGGTGCTGGACGGACTGCAGGCGCTGGCCATGCGGTCGATGGCCGATGGCCTGTTCACCCGCGCGGCGGTGGAGTTCTCCGGCGCGCAGGCGGCACGTGCGCCGGGCGACACCACGCTGGTTCTCCGGCAGCTGCGCGCGCCGCTGGGCCGTGCGCCATGGCTGGGCTACACCGAGGCCAGCAACGCAGCCGGTCGCCGTCTGGCCGCCGTCGTCACCGACAACGAGAACACCGCGCCGCGGGGGGGCAGTTCGCCTGCGGCGGCGCCGGTGTCCGGGCCGTCGATGCCGCGCTGGCGCGCCCTGCGCGACGGCAGCGCGCCTGCAGGGCGCGCAGCGGAGCTGCGGTGAGCGCCGTCGCGGCCTCGCTCGGCTGGGTCCTGCTGGCCACGCTGGCCGGCGCGGCCCTGGCCAGCCTGCTGCCCTGGCATGCCGCGGCGCGCCGCGCCGGGCTGCCGGCGGCGCTGGCGATCGTGCTGGGCCCGCTGCTGGCCGGCCTGGCCTCGGTGGCTGCCGTGGCCCTGGTGCCGTTTACCGGTGCCGACCTCCTGCCGGCGGTGGCGCTCGGCCTGCTGCTGCTGCTGCTGCCGCTGGCCGTCGCGCTGCCCGGGCTGCAGGCCGCCACCCCGGTCGACCGCGGGCTAGGCCTCGCCGCCCTGGGGTCCTGGTGGCCGCTGGCCCTGCCGTTCGCCGTGCTGCTGGGGTTCGAGGCGGTGGTCGTGCCGCTGACGCAGAACGATCCGCTGGAGTACGCCACCGTGGCCCGCATCGTCGGCGACGCCGGATCGCTGTGGGCCTATCCCGCGGTGCATCCGGAAGCGACGCGCTCGGGGTTCTTCGGGCCCTGGACCCATCCGCCGTTGTACGTGGCGTGGATGGCCGTGGCCCGGACGCTGGGCGATGGCGACGTGGGCCTGCGCTGGCTGGCCGGCTGGTGTTTGCTGGCGGCGATGGCCGGCGTGCATGCGCTGGGCCGCCTGCAGGGCCCGACCACGGCCCGCGTGGCATCGGTGCTGTTCGCCGCCACGCCGATCCTGCTGCTGGGGGCGGCGTCCTCGTCGATCGATCCGCTGCCGGTGCTGGGCATGGTCCTGTCCCTGCTGGTGGCCTGCGGCATCGGCACATCGGCGGCGCGCACGGGTGCCTGGATCGGCGCCGCGCTCGGGCTGGCGCTGTGGACCCATTCGCAGGCCGTGCTCTTCCCCGTGCTGTTGGCTCCGTTGCTGGCCGTGCTGGTCTGGGGCGCGCCGGCCGGGCCCGGCGCATCCCGCCGGCCTGCCGCGGCCCGCGCCGGCCGCTTCGCCGTTGCGGGCGGCGCCGGCCTGCTGGCGATGGTGGCCATCGGTGGTGCCTGGTACCTGCGCAACATCGCGCTGTTCGGCTCGCCGATCAGCGACACGCCCGCCGTCTTCGCCGAGCCGGCGCTGCAGTTCGCCACCTACTTCAGCGTGCAGCGCGGCTTCACCGGGCCGTTGGAGGTGCTGCTGTACGGCGTGCTGAAGGGCTTCTTCGCATTCGACGGCTACGGCGTGGTCTTCTGGCTGGCGCTGGCCGGCCTGCCAGCGGCCTGGCGGGCGCTGCGCGGCGCCGGTGCGCAGCCGGTGCTGCCGGTGGCCGGTGCGGCGCTGCTGCTGGCCGCCTTCTACGGGGCGGTGGTCGTGGCGTCGGTGCTGGCCGGCGTCGACCTGATGATCCGCAACGACCGCTACCTTCAGGTGGTGCTGCCGGCGGTGGCGCTTCTGGCCGGCGTCGGCGTGCAGCAGCTGGGGCAGCACGGGCACGCGGGGCGGCTGCTGGCCCTGGGTCTGGCCCTGCTGCTGCCGCTGCAGGCGGCCGTGCTCTGGTACCGCCAGAGCCCGCTGCGGGTGCCGGACCTGCCCTGGCAGCCCGCGCAGCAGCTCGCCCGCTGGAGCCAGTTCGACATCAGCCGTGCGATCGCCACCGAGACCGCGCCGGACAGCCGCGTGTTCTCGTTGCGGCCTGCCGACATGTACTACGCGGATCGGCCGATGGTCAGCTACATCGATCCGCGCATGCTGCCGCTGTACAGGTCCGGCACCGATCCGGCGGCTGCCCTGGCTGCCTTGCGCAGCCTGGGGGTGACCCATGTGCACCTGGGCGACTACCTCCTGCCACCGGTCTACATGACCGGCCTGATGGGCCTGCTGGCCGATCCCGGCCGCTCGCGCCTGGTGGCCGAGCGCGATGGTTACCAGCTCTTCGCGCTGCAGCCCGAGCCGGACACCCGTGACGACGTCGTGCAGGCCAGGGCCGTCGCAGGTGCCTGGGTGCGGCGGCACGACGCGGTGCTGGGCGGTCGCAAGTCGCGCGTGCGCAAGCTGCTGCTCAGCGAGCCCTACACCCTCGGTGCACGCTCGACCAACACCGGGCTGGCCCGCCTGCTGTGGCGTGAATCCGCCAATGTGCTGCGCAGCCCGCCGATCGAGTTGGGCGGGGCGTGCACGGCAGGGCGCCGGCTGGCCGATCTGACGGCAACGGTGCAGTTGCGGGGCCAGGGGGCCGCGATGCTGCTGGTCGAACTCCAGGGCGCGGACGGGCAGGTCGTCGAGCGCCGGCTGCTGGGCGACCGACCGGCGCTGCCGGCGCAGGCGCCGACGTCGATCGTCCGCCGCTTCGGCGTGCCTGAGGGCGTGGGCCGCGTGGTGATGGAAGTGGAGCATCGCGGGCAGTCTGAACTCGTGCTCGACGAAGCGCGGCTGCTGTTGCGCTGCACCGCGGCAGCTGCCCCGGGTGCCAGAATGCCGGCTTCGCGCTGAATCGGCATGACCAGCCTCCACTCCACCACCGCGTTGCCGGCGAAGCGGGCCGCCGGGACCCGCCGGAAGACCGGCCGCTAGGCGCATGCAGGCCATCGTCTTCAGCGTGTCGACTGTGCTCGCGTCGGCCTGGATCGTCTGGAGCAACTCCGGCGGCCTTCTGCTGCTGGTCAACCTGGCCCTGCTGGCATGGCTGGCCCTGCAACTGCTGCGCTGGATGACGCCGCAGCGCGCGGTGCACCCGCAGTCCTTGCTGCGCGCCCTGGTGTTGTCGCTGCCGCTGGCCTGGTACGGGCTCAAGGCGCTGACCGAGCCACTGGCGCAGGCCGCCATGCGCCACTTCTACGAGATCACCGGTGCGGTGCTGCCTGGCCTGGCGATGGGCCTGCTGGCCGCGGTCGCGCTGCGCCGCTTGCGCCAGGCTGGGCCGGGCGAACAGCACGCGCTGGCGCGGTTGCTGGTGCTCGACACACTGGCCGTGGCGGGGGTCGCAGCGTTCCTGCTGTCCTTCAGCCGCGAAGGCATGCTGCTGATCGAGGCCGCTCTGCTGGAGGGCGCTGCCGCCTACCAGACCGTGGGCGACGCGCTGATGATCAACCTGCTGCTGGTGCATGCGCTGAGCCGGACGCTGGACCAGCGCTCCGGTGTCGGCGCCCTTGCCGCCGAGCCCGGCCGCAGCCCCTGGCTGCAGATGCTCGCGCTGCCGGCGCTGGTGCTGGCCACCCTGGTCTGCGCGGTGCTTGTCGGCTCCAACAAGCTGCTGCTGGGCAGCGCCGTGGTGGGCGGTGCGGTGCTCTGGGGTCCCGGCCGCGGGCGCCGCTGGCGCATCGGGCTGTCGGCGGCGGCCGTCATCGCCGCCGTCGGTGCCATGCTGTTCGGTCCCTGGTCCGAACTGGCGGCAGATCTGATGGCGCTGACACGCCTGTTCGACTACGGTGCGGTCGATTCGGTGATCGACACGCCGAGCGTCGCCAGCCGGCTGGACCTGCTGGCCGCCTGCGCCGCGCACCAGTTCGCGCTGGCGCCGCTGGTCGGCGACCTGGCGGCCGAGTACCGCACCTGTGGCGAAGGCGAGTACCTGCACTCCCTGCTGTCGATCCAGACCCATCTCGGCCTGGTGGGCAGCCTGCTGTTCGGCATGCTGCTGGTTGTCGGTGCGATCGAGATCTGGTCCCGGCCGGCCCACCGGCCGCTGCGCATGACCTACCTGCTGGTGATCGGCCTGTGTGCAGTCGGCACCTTCTTCACCTGGATGCCGCTGTGGTACCTGATCGGTCTGATCCTGTTCCTGGACGGGTCGCCGGTTCAGCGCGTCGCGGCGGCCAGTGTTTCCAGCGCCCAGACCTGACTCTGGAGCTCCCAGGGCGCGGCCGCTCTTGACCAGCGGTAGGCGGTGCGCGCCTGCAGCGCCACGGCGCCACCAGGCAGCCTGGACGCCGCCTCGTTGACCGACGGCAGCAGGGAGCCCTGGGCCACCAGGGTGCGCAGGTGCTGCTGCAGCCCCGCCGGCAAGGCCCCCGGCTGCAGGCGCTCCAGGGTCAGCAGGCTCATGGCATCGATGCTGCGGTAGCTGATGTGGGCCGGCCCGTTGGACCCCGCATAGTTCGGCGTGTTGACCGACACGCCTTCGGCGGCGGTCCAGCCGCTGACGCCCCGACCCCACCAGTAGTGCCAGCCGGTGGCCGACGCCACGGGCTCCAGCGTGAGCAGCGGTGCAAGCAGGGCCTGAGCCCGCTCAGCCTGGTCGGGGCCGCGGGCCAGCAGCAGGCCATGCACATAGGCGGAGGTGTAGTTGAACGGCACGTTGGCGCCATCGGCCCAGAAGTCGATGCCCGGCGTGAACCGCAGGGCGTCGAACGTGCCCTGCGGCACTTGCTGGCGGTACGCCTGCTCCACCGTGCCATCCAGCGTCGCCAGGCGATCACCGACACGGGCCATGGCCTGTGCCACGGTGGCCGAGTCGTGGCCGGTGGTCCGTGCCACGTCGAGCACCTGGGCGACGCGTCCCAGGTGCAGGGCGAAGAGCAGGGGCGTGCGCTGCATCGCGTAGCGCCGCACGCGGTAGCCGTCCAGCAGGGCATCGGCGCGGCGGGCCAGCAGGTCGACCTCGGCGCGCAGCCGATCGCGCAGCAACGACCAGTCGGCGGCAGCCGCCAGGTGCGGCAGCGATCCACCGCCCAGTTGCATCAGGCCCGACAGGTAGTAGACCTGACTCCAGACGATCCGGGCTTCGACGTTGGAGGCGCCCAGGTCGATCAGTCCGCCGTGCGGCATCCGGGCGATCTCGCCGCGCAGCAGGTCTGCCAGTTCGGCAGGGGTGCGGGCGCATTGCCAGGTGGCACGCACGGCATCGGCCTGCAGCTTGTGGGGCACGCAGTCGGAGGGAACGGTCTGCAGCACGCGCGCACCGTTGTCGTCGATGCGCGCCCAGGCAAATCCGAAGCCATCGGGTGGGCGGCCGCTGTAGCCGTCGTCGATCGTGCGGACCAGGGCATCGACTCCCCAGGGGCTGACCACCGCCTCCACGATCTCGTGGCCGGCCAGGCCTGCCGTGTCCCATTCCCGGGCGGGTGCGCCGGTCGCAAGCACGAAGCAGCGGCTGGCGCCGCACAGCGTGAAGCCATCCGCCGTGCTGCCGCCGTGCAGCAGGTTGTCGAAGCCGCCAAGCGGCAGTCGCTCGGCCAGTGTGCTGAGCGCGCCGTCGCGGCTGAACCGCACCACGTCGACGCCGTCGCTGGTCGTGCCCGGGATGCGCCCGGACGGGATGTTGCGGGCCGCGTCGTAGACCGCCAGCAGCAGGCTCCCATCCGCCTCGAAAGCCTGCAAGGCCAGCAGTTCGCCCTGGGCTGCACGGGGATAGGACACGACGCGGGGCTGGTCGCTGCCGCAGTCGGCCACCACATGCAGGTGCTCGTCGGGCCAGCTGCGGTACAGGCACCAGCCGTCCGCAGCTGGCGCCTGCGCTGGATGGAGCCGCGTGCCCTCGCCCAGCCCGGCGGGCAGCGTCTGCAGCTGCCACCGCGGCGCCGCCGGTGTGACGTTCGGCGCGCCGCCGGTGCCGCCCGATCCGCCGCCGCAGGCTGCCAGCACCCAAGCTGTGACCAGCAATCCGGGCCAGCGCCAGCCTCGGCCGAGCGCGCGGCCCAGCGCACGCAGGAAGCGGCCGATGGCGCGGCGGCTGCGCACCGAGGTCGTGCCCTGGCGGGCCGGTGCAGGAGAGGTCGCAGGCGTCATGCGCCGCATTCTGCCCACGCTGGTCCAAGCCGGGGCGGCAGCATCGATCGGCGACAATCATGGGTTTGCGGCGCCGCTGACGGGTGTGTGCCCTGTCCGGCAACCACTCACGCATGGCTTCCTCGCTGCAACGCTCTCCCGCCGTGCCGTCCCCACCCGAACGACGGCGACGGCCGGCGCTGTTCGCCTCCGGCGCGGTGCTGACGGCGGTGCTGTCCCTGGGCACGCAGCTGCTGATGGAGCGCGGGCTCGGCCCGTCCGGCTTTGCCCGCTGGGCCCTGTGCAGTGCGCTGGTGACGCTGTTTGGCGTGCTGGCCACCTTCGGACTGAACAGCCTGCTGCTTGCCGATCACTACCGCGGCCGCCTGGTGACGGCGGCCGGTCGCCGCGCCGTGCTGCGCTATGCCCTGGCCTGCACCGGCCTGGCCGTGCTCGGCATGCTGGCGCTGTATGCGGGTGCGCCGTTCCGTGTCGAGCGCTCGGCGCTGGACGTGGCGATGGCCATGGCTCTGGTGCTGCTGATGCTGCCGGTGACCGCGGTCTACGCCTACTACCAGATCTGCGGCCTGGGCCTGGAACTCGCCTTCTGGCCGGTGTTGCAGAACCTGGCGCGCTTCGCCGCTGCACTGGCCGTCCTGTGGGCGGCGCTCGACGCCTCCCAGGCGATTGCGGTCTGGCTGGGCGGCGTCGTCCTGCTGGCGCTGGCCGCGGTGCCCGGCCTGGCCAGGGCCTCGGCGGTCCTGGCTGCAGGACCGCAACCTGCCGCGCCGTCGGCGCTGGCCGACCCGCTCGAAGCGGTTGCAGTGGCCGGGACGGGTCGGCGGGCGCGGCGTTTCGGCTGGATGGAGTTCTTCGATGCGCTCGATCTGAAGGTGGCGCTGCCCATCGCTGCGCTGATGCTTCCCGATGTTCAGGTCGCAGCGGTCGGCCTGGGCCTGCTGCTGATGAATGCCATCTACTACTTCCCCTACGTGTTTGTCATGCGGTATCTGTTGCCTGCGGTCCACCGGGCCGATGCGGCCGGCAGCGGCCTCCCGCGCCTGTCGCCCAGCATCGACCGCGTCGCCCTGCTGGCCTCGGCGGTCACGGGTGTGGCGGTGGCCGTTGCGGCACCGGGCGTGGTCGCCTGGGTGGCCGCCGGCGACTACACGGGACAGCGCGCCATGTTCACGGCAGCGGGCCTGGCGACGGTGCCGCTGGTGATGTCGACGGTGGGCGCCGGCGCGTTTTTGGGTGAGAGCCAGGCGGACCTGCTGCTGCGGCTGCGCAGGCTGACCACGCTGGTGTTCCTCGTTGTCTTGCTGGTGCTGATCGGGCCGATGGGGGCTGCCGCGCCGTTCGTGGCCCTGATCGCCGGCCGGGGTTGGCTGTGGTGGACGCTGTGGCGCTGGCGGCGGCGCCTGCTGTCGGCGCCGGAAGGAGCGCTGCCATGATCGAGGCGGACGCAGCGGCCTGGGCCTGGTTCTCCACGATGGTGCTGGCCAGCGTGATGGCGGGCCTGGCATTGGCCGGTTGCCTGCCGCTGGCGCTGTCCGACCGCACAGCCGGGCTGCGGCGCGCCATCGGCGTGGCGCTGTCGCCGTTCCTGCTGGGCCTGGCCTCGGTCATCACGCTGGCGGTGGCGCGCGGCGCGTCGGTGCCGGCGCAGCGCTTCGCCATCCTGGGCGTGCTCGCGGGCGTGATCCTGCTGTGCCTGGCGTTGTGGCGCCTGCCGGGTTCGTTCAGCGCGCGCCCAAGCCTGGCGACGCCATCGGCAGGCGCCGCACCGACGGCGCCCTGGACCGTCCTGGACCTGCTGCTCGCGGCGATCATCGCCGCGGCGGCCGCGGTGCTGCTGGTGCATGCGCTGATGATGCCGCTGACGCAGAACGATTCGCTGGAGTACGTGCTGGCAGCGCGCCGGCTCTACGACACGCGCGATCTCGCCGCCTACCCGCCCATCGACAGTGCGGCCGACCCGCTCGGCTTCTACGGTCCGTGGACGCATCCGCCGCTGTATCCGGCGCTGATCCATGCGTCGATGCTGTGCGACGGTGCCATCTGGATGCCCGGCCTGATGCGCCTGATCTCGCCCTGGGCGCTGCTGGCCTGCACCGGCCTGGTGGGCGCGCTGGGCGGGCAGGCCGGACGCCGCGCCGGGCTGGCGGCTGCAGCCCTGTGCTTGACCACGCCGCTGCTGATGCTGGGCGCCGACTCCGCCTTGCTCGATGCGCTGTCGGCCACGGCCTGCGCCCTGATGATCGCGATGCTCGTGACGCTCGACTGGCGGCGCCCGGTGGCCGCGCCGCTGGCGGCCGGCGCGGTGCTGGGCATCGTCATCTGGGCCCATTCGCAGATGGTGCTGCTGGCGCTGATCGTGGCCTGTGCCGCGGTGCTGCTGGGTGGCCTGCGGGGCGCGCGCGGCCTGCGCGATGCCGGGTGGATGCTGGCAATTGCGCTGGCGATCAGCGTCTGGCCATTCCTTGCCAATCTCGAGCGCACGGGATCGGTCATCAGCGACAACCCGGCGGTGTTCGCGCTGGCCCAGCAGGACTGGCCGGGATACTTTCGCGCCTCGCGCGACCTTTCCACGCTGGTGTCGCGCATCCAGTACGGGGTCTTCAAGGGCTGGCATGCGCTCGAGGCCTACGGCTTGGTGTTCTGGGTGATGCTGGGTGCCTGGTGGCTGGCGCTGCGGCGGCTGGTTCAGGCGCTGCGCCACGATCCATGGGCCCCGCTGCCTGCGCGCGACCCCGCGACCGTCGGCGCACTGGTGTTCAGCGTCTACTTCGGCGGCATGTGCCTCTCGCTGGTCGTCGGCGTCGACCTGATGATCAAGACCGAGCGCTACCTGCTGATGACGATTCCGGCGGTGGCGCTGCTGGCCGGCCACGGGCTGGCCGCCGCCGCCACACTGCCGCCGCGCCCGGCGCTGTTTCGTCGTCTGCTCGCGGCTGCAGCGGTCCTGCCGGTGATCTTCATGGCGCTGCAGGTGGCGGCCATGTCGCAGTACCGGCTGGGCATGTTCGCGATCGGGCCGTCGCAGTTGCTGATGCCCCTGGAAGACAAGCTGGCGCGCTTTGCGCCCTGGCAGGCAACCCGGTACCTGCGCGAGCACACGCCGCCCGAGGCGCTGGTGTTCAGCCTGAAGCCCTCGGACATGCTGTACGCGAGGCGGCGCATGCTGAGCTACCTCGACCCGGTGCTGCTGCCAGCCTATGCCGAGACCGACGCTGCGGCGATGAGCGCCCGGCTGGCGGCGCTGGGCGTCAGCCATGTGCATGCGCCGGACTATCCGCTGCCTCCGCTGTACCACTCTGCGCTGCAGCCCCTGCTCGCGGACCCCCGGCTGGCCGCCCTGGTGGCCGACTTCGGCGGGCAGCAGGTGTACGCGCTGGGCGACTCGGGCGCGCGGGTCTGTCAGGTGGCCGACCTGATGCGCACCGGCTCACCCTGGCAGCGCAGCCAGACCTGGTCCTTCGGCGGCCGCAAGCGCCTGGCAGCGGCGGACGCCGTGCATGTCGAGCCGGCCTCGCCCGCCGATGCGCAGCGGCCATTGCCGGCCTGGTTCCAGCGCGACCGGGTCACCCGCATCGTGTCCGCCCCGATGCCGCTGCGACTCGGCGCTGCCTGCGGTGAGGGCGCCGAGTGGCGGCTAGATCTGGACCTCGCCGGCAGCGGCTTTGCATCGGTGCAGGCCTTGCTGCTCGATGACCGAGGCGGGGTCCGCGAAGAGCTCAGCCTGGGCGGCATTCCGGTGGCGGCACAAGGCACCACCCGCTGGCAGCGTCGTCTGCTGATCCCCGAGGGCGTGGCCGCGGTCCGCTGGGTGGTCGAACACCGCGGCACCGCCCGCATCGGCGTGGTCACGGCGTCGGCGTCTAGAATTGTGGGTACTTCCCAGGCCGGCCCGCGACAGTCTTCCGGGCCAGGCGCCCGTTAAGGTGTTGCGCATGCCCCAGCACGACCTCCTCCAGCCCCGATTCCCGCGTGCGCCGGCCCGTTCCGCGGCAGCACTGGGCTGGTCGTCGGTCGCGCTGCGCGGCGGTCGCCCGGACCGCTGCGTGGATGCTGGAGCCGGTCCAGCGCCGGTCCTGCAGTCGCGCGACCTGTCGGCCCTGTTCTCCGCCGCGATGCGGCGCTGATCCTGCGCACCGATGGAGCAACCCGCCGACGCCACTTTCCGGATCAACGCGCGCCCGCCGCTCTTTGCCGGTCAGCCGGATGCGCCGCAGTTCGTCTTCGGCTGCGAGCAACTCGGCGGTCACAACTGGGGCGAACTGGACATCGACGCCGTGCGCGAGGCCATCGGCGTTGCGGTCGACCGGGGTGTGGCGCTGTTCGACACGGCCGACTGCTACGGGCCCTACCTGTCCGAGGAGCGGCTGGGCCAGGCCCTGGCCGGGCTGGGTGAGCGGGTGCACATCGCCACCAAGTTCGGCGTGCGTCTGGACGACCAGGGGCGACGCCGCAACGACAGCAGCGCCGCCTGGTGCCGCCAGGCGGTGCGGGCATCGTTGCGGCGCCTGGGCGTGGAGCGCATCGCGCTGTACCAGCTGCACTGCCACGATGGCCACACGCCGATCGAAGAGACCTTGCAGGCGCTTGCCGACCTGAAGTCCGAGGGACTGATCGCTGCCTCGGGCGTGTGCAACCTAGGCGCGCAGGCGCTGACCCCGGCGCAGTGGCGGGCCTGCGCCACGCTGCAGGCCGAGTTGAGCCTGCTTGCCCCGCACCAGGTGGCGACGGTGCGCGAGGTCTGCGACCAGGGCGTGCAGTTCCTGGCCTATGGAGTGCTGGCGCAGGGCCTGCTGTCGGGCCGCTACGGCGCTGACACCCGGTTTGCCGCGAACGACCGGCGCGCCATGCCGAGATACCACAACTTCCATGGTCAGCGGCTGCAGGCCGCGCTGGCGTTGGTGGACACGCTCCGGCGCGAGGCGGACGGATTCGGATGCTCGCCGGGCATGCTCGCGATCGCCTGGGCGCGCGCGGTGCATCCCAACGTCTGGCCGATCGTCGGCATCAAGCGCCGGTCCCATGTCGACGATGCGGTTCGCGCGCTGTCGCTGCAGGTGCCGCCCGGCGTGATCGCCAGCCTGTCCGCCGCCGCCCGCGACTTCGGAGCGTCGACATGACCCCGAGCCGCTGGGCGCTGCACCCGGGCAAGCGGGTGATCGACGTGCTTCTCGCCAGCGTGTCGATCCTGGTCACCGCACCGCTCATGCTGCTGGGCGTGCTGGCCGTCTTTGCGGGTGATTTCCGCAATCCGATGTATGTCTCCGAGCGCATCGGCCGCGGTGGCCGGCCGTTCCGCCTGTTCAAGATCCGCACCATGGTCGTCGACGCGGCGGCCAGCGGCGTCGACACCACCGCCAGTGGCGATCCGCGCATCACCCGCGCCGGGCAATGGCTGCGGCGCACCAAGATCGACGAGCTGCCGCAGTTCTTCAACGTGCTGCTCGGCGACATGTCGCTGATCGGGCCGAGGCCCAACGTGCGCCGTGAATGCGAGCGCTACACCCCGCTGGAGCGGCAGATGCTGGACGTGCGACCGGGCCTCACCGACTACGCGTCCATCGTCTTCGCGGACCTGGCCGAGGCCGTGCCGGCGGGCATCGATCCGAACCTGGCCTACAACCAGTACGTGCGGCCGCTGAAGAGCCGGCTGGCACTGCACTACGTGCGCACCGCCAGCCTGGCCAGCGACGCGGCACTGTTCGTCCTGACGCTGCGCAACGCGCTGTCGCGCGAGCGCACCCTGGCTGCGGTGCTGGAATGGCTGCGGCGTACCGGTGCCGATGCCGACCTGATCGAGCGCTCGAGCCGCGACCGTCCCTTGACCCCCTGGGCGCCGCCGGGGGCCGACCGCGCCGTCGTCGCGGCCGACCTGGACTCCCTGCGCAAGCGCACCGTCGAATCCATCCCACCATGACCGCCAACACCCTCGGAACGCTGGCCCAGCCCGACGCGCACGCAGCGCCCATCGACATCACTGGCGAAGCGCCGGCGCAGCTGCTGGCGCAGTTGCGCAAGCTTCTGCTGATCCGGCTCGTCGAGCAGAAGCTGGCCGATCGCCGCAAGGCGGGCGCCATCGGCGGGCCGGTGCACCTCGGGGTCGGCCAGGAAGCGGTGGCTGCCGGCGTGTCGCTGCACCTGCGGTCCAGCGATCGCGTGTTCGGCGCGCACCGGTCGCATGCCCACCTGCTGGCACTGGGCAGCGACGTTCGCCGCCTGTTCGCTGAAGTGCTGGGGCGCGACACCGGTCTGTCACGCGGCATGGGCGGCTCGATGCACCTGTGGGACCAGCCGCGCGGCTTCTATGGTTCGGTGCCGATCGTCGCCGGCACCGTGCCGCTGGCTGTCGGCGCCGCGCTGGCGGCGCAGTTGCAGGGCGTGAGCGACGTGGCGGTGGCCTACCTGGGCGACGGAGCGGTGGAAGAGGGCGTGGTGCACGAGTCCCTCAACCTGGCGAGCAGGATGAAGCTGCCGGTGGTCTTCGTCGTCGAAAACAACCTGTTCGCCAGCCACATGCACATCTCGCTGCGGCAGCCTGACGATGGAACGGTGCGCTTCGCGCATGCCAACTGCATGGCGTCCGCGCTGGTCGACGGCAACGATGTCGTGGCGGTGGCCCGTGCCGCCGGCCGCCTGGTGGCCGATGCGCGGGCCGGTGGCGGCCCCGGGTTCCTCGAGGCGGTGACCTACCGCTGGCTCGGGCATGTGGACTGGCGCGACGACATCGATGTCGGCGTGCAGCGGTCGGCAGATGAGGTGGCGCAGTGGCGTCTGCGCGATCCTGTGGCACGCCTGGAGGCCGCGCTCCGATCCGGCGGCCACTGGAGTGATGCGCAGGGTGCCGCGCTGCGCGATGACCTGCAGGCCCATGTCGACGCGGCCTGGGAGCAGGCCATGGCGGATCCGGTGCCTCCTCCATCCGCGCTGATGTCGCGCGTCTATGCCGGCCAGGGTCAATGATGAGCATGAACGACACCACACCGCTGAACTACGGCACCGCCATCCTGTCGGCATTCGAGCACCTGTTGGGCAAGTACCCGGAGGTGTTCGTCATCGGCCAGGGCCTGTGGAGCCCCTGGTATGTCGGCAACTCCATGACCGCACTGGACGTGAAGTTCGGCACCCGGCGCGTCATCGATACGCCCGTGTCCGAATCGGCCTGCACCGGGGCGGCGGTGGGCGCGGCGCTGGCCGGCATGAAGCCGATCGTGGTGCACCCGCGGATGGACTTCATGCTCTATGCGATGGATGCCATCGTCAACCAGGCGGCCAAGTGGTCGCACATGGTCGGGGGACAGGCGCACCCCGGGCTCACCGTGCGCGGCATCATCAACCGCGGTGGCGAGCAGGGCGCCCAGCACTCACAGGCACTGCACGCCTGGTTCGCGCACGTGCCCGGCTTGCGCGTCGTGATGCCGGCGACGGTGGCCGATGCGCGGGACCTGCTCGTCGCGTCGGTCCTGAGTCCGGATCCGGTGGTCTACATCGACGACAGGTGGTTGTACGACCTGACCGACGACCTGCCGCCGATCTTCGAACTCGATCTCGCCGCGCAGGGCCCGCGCGTGCTGACGCCGGGCGACGATGTCACGCTGGTGTCGGCAGGCTTCAGCACGCGCCTGGCGCTGCAGGCGCGCGAGGCGCTTGCCTCCGAGGGCATCTCGGCCGAAGTGGTCGATCTGCGCGTGCTCAATCCGCTCAAGCCACAGGCGGTCGTGGACTCGGTGCGCAAGACGGGACGCCTGGTTGCGGTCGATGGCGGCTGGCGCACCTGCGGCATGGCCGCCGAAGTGCTGGCCTGCGCGGTCGAGGGCCTGCCGCCTGGCGCATGGAAGGCTGCACCGGTGCGGGTGACGTTGCCGGATGCGCCAGCACCCTCGGCCCGGGCCCTGGAGCGCGCTTACTATCCGCAGCTGCACGATCTGGTTGCAGCCGTGCGCGGCCAGATGGGCTGAACCCTGCGACGACGCATCCACCCATGCTGAGGCGATTTCTCCACACTCCGCTGCACGCCCGCGCTCTCAAGCGCCCCGTCGCCATCGCTGTCGATGGCCTGATGTTGCTGGCTGCGACGTGGCTCGCGTTCTCCGTGCGGCTGGAGGGGTTCCATCGTCCGCAGGGCATGGAGTGGGCGGCCTACGGGCTGTCGCTCGCGCTGGCGCTGCCCGCGTTCGGCGTCGTGGGGCTCTACCGCTCCATCGTTCGCTTCTCCGGTGTCGCCACGTTCCTGGCGATCGCCAAGGGGGTCGGGCTCTATGCGCTTGTGTTCTCGGCCTTGCTGCTGGGTCTGCGCCTCGACGGTGTTCCCCGTTCTCTCAGCATCATCCAGCCGTTGCTGGCGCTGCTGTTCGTGGCCAGCTGGCGCCTGGCCGTGCGCGTCTGGTACGGGCGCAGCACGCCGCGCCATGGTCGTGCGCCGAGGCGGCGCGTGGCCATCTATGGCGCGGGAGGCGCCGGGCGCCGGCTGCTGGCTGCCTTGCAGAACAGCCACGAGATGATCGTCGTCGCCTTCCTCGACGATCAGCCGCAGTTGCGCCGCAGCCTGATCAACGGCGTCACCATCTTCGATCCGCATGACCTGCCCGACCTGGTCCGGCGCGGACAGGTCGATGCTGTGCTGCTCGCGATCCCGTCGCTCTCGCGCAAGCGCCGCAACGAGATCCTGGACGACCTGCGCGCCAGCGGTGTCCATGTCCGCACCCTGCCTGGTTTGATCGACCTGGCGAAGGGGACCGTTCGCGCCAGCGATCTGCGCGAACTGGACATCGAGGACCTGCTGGGCCGCGACCCGGTGCAACCTCGCTCCGACCTGATGGCCCGTCACACCTCCGGCAAGGTGGTGCTGGTCACGGGCGCTGGCGGCTCGATCGGCAGTGAGCTCTGTCGCCAGCTGGCCGCACTGCACCCTGATCGGCTGGTGCTGGTGGAGCAGAGCGAGTTCGCGCTGTACTGCATCCATCAGGAACTGCTCGGCCGCATGGGCGATGGCACGCTGCCCCGGTGCGCGCTGGAGCCGGTGTTGTGCTCGGTGCGGGACACGGCGCGCATCGGCGCAGTCATGCGCCGCTGGCGGCCACACATCGTCTACCACGCAGCCGCCTACAAGCATGTGCCGCTGGTGGAGTGCAATGTCGTCGAAGGTGTGGCCAACAACGTGCTGGGCACGTGGCTGACCGCGCAGGCCGCGTGCGACGCAGGCGTTCCCCGGTTCGTGCTGATCAGCACGGACAAGGCCGTGCGGCCGAGCAATGTCATGGGCGCCAGCAAGCGCATGGCCGAGATGGTGCTGCAGGCGATGGCCACGCAGGCAGCCGAGGCCGTGCGGACCGACGGGAAAGCCGTTGCCACCACCTGCTTCTCGATGGTGCGGTTCGGCAACGTGCTCGGTTCGTCGGGATCGGTCGTGCCGCTGTTTCGCCAGCAGATCCGCAACGGCGGTCCGATCACGGTCACCCACCCGGACGTCACCCGCTTCTTCATGACGATCCCGGAGGCTGCGCAGCTGGTGGTGCAGGCTGGCGCCATGGCCCAAGGTGGCGAGGTGTTCGTCCTGGACATGGGCCAGCCGGTCCGGATCATCGATCTGGCCCGCCGCATGGTCGAACTGTCGGGCCTGACCGTCCGCGATGCCGAAAGCCTGTCTGGCGATATCGAGATCACCGTGACCGGCTTGCGACCCGGCGAAAAGCTCTATGAGGAACTGCTGATCGGCGACAACCCGCTGCCGACCGACCATCCGCGCATCATGATGGCGCGCGAGGGCTTCCTGCCGTTCGCCGAGTTGCACCGCCATCTCCTGAACCTGCAGGCGCTGACCGCCGAGGGCGACGCGGCGGCTGTGGTCGGCCTGCTGCGCCAGTTGGTCAACGGCTACGTGCCGCCCGCCGGCGAATGGACGGACAACGCGTCGCAGTTGCAACCGGCTGCCGAGTTCGGTTCCGGAGGTGCCAAGGCGGCGGGGCCTGCAGCCGCTGTCACATCGACCGCCGCGGCGTCGGCATCCAACGGAGCCAGTCAGCAGACTGTCGTGGCGCTGCGCCGGGTGGTCTGAGCACCCGCCCGAGCCTGGCGGTCGCCTGGCGGCAATGGGTGGGCTGGTTGCCAGCTCCGCGCCGCGAGCCTGGCTCAGGCCACGCGGCGGCGGGCGCCGACCGCGCGGATCAGTGTGCAGGCTGCAAGCGCCAGCGCCGCTGCCAACCCCGCGGCCACCGCGATGCGCGCCTTGCGGGGGCCGCTGCGTTTCTCCGGGATCGTGGCCGTGTCCACCACCTGCAGCGTGGCACCGTCCCGGCTCTCGTCGACCCGCGCCACCTCGTACTGGCGAGCGAACAGCTCATAGAGCGTTTCCTGGTACTTGTACTCGCGGTACTTGGTGATGTAGTCCGAGTCTGCACCGCCGCCGCCGCCGTTTCCGGCGCTTTCGGCCTGGGCGAGTTGCTGCCGCAGCGCGGCCAGCATGGCCTGTGCCTGCGTCAGTTCGGTGGCCCCGTCGTTGAGGAAGCCGCGCAAGGTCTGCACGCGCACCTCGGTCTTCATGACCTCGGCCTTCAGCCGCGCATACTCCTCTGCGGCAGCCTTGGGCTCGGCACGCAGCGCCCCCCGCGAGAAGCCGCTGCCCTGCAGCGCGATCTGGGCCTTGGTCAGGCTGTCGCGTGCCTGCTTGAGCTGCGCCTCGAAGAACCGGCGTCGCTGCTGCGCCTCGGTGATGGCCAGCTGCGAGACCAGGCGCTGCAACTCCTCGATGTGGGCATTGGCCAACGCCGCGGCCCTCTTCGGATCGCGGTCGTCGGCCTCCAGGTAGATCAGGCCGTCCTTCTTTCCGACACTGATGCGCACGCTGCCCAGCAGCTGGTTGCGGGCATCCTGACGGTAGTCGGCCTCGTACAGCTTGACCAGGTCGAAGCGATCGATGATGCGGTCGGTGATGGCCGCGCTCTGCATCAAAGCCACGAACTGGTCGGCTGAATTGCGAGGTGCCTGGCCGGCCAGGCCGACCAGCGGACCGAGCGAGGCCAGGGCGCTGGAAATCGCGCTCTGCTGCTGTTGCTGGGGCAGGAAGCTGGCCTTGGCAGTGAACGTCGGCGGCAAGAAGCCGGCCAGGCCGTAGGCCGCCGCTGCCACGAGGATCGGCACGGCCGTCAGAAGGCGGCGGCGAGCCCAGAGTGCGCCGGTGAGCACGGCCAGGTCGATCGCGCCGTCGTCGACGGCTTGCTTGGGGTTGGAGTCGGCAGCCACTATCGGGTCGCACTGATGATGGCGGCCAGGCCGACACCGAACTGGTACAGGATCTGCGTCCAGTCCTTCGCGTTCTGAACGAAGGTCGTCTTGTTCATTTCCTCAGGAACGAAGATCGTGTCGCCCGGCAACGCTTCGTTGTTGGTGAAGGTGCCGCGCTGGTCGAACCAGCCGCTCTTGCTTTGCTGGCGGCTGATCACGGTGCCGTTCGCGCGCACCACGAAGACGCTCGTGAGGTCGGCTCCCTTGGTCGGGCCGCCGGCGAGGAACAGGTAGTCGTCCAGCGAGCGTCCCGGCGCGTAGAGGTAGCTCGCCCCGTTGAACACGCTGCCGAACACGCCCACGGTCGTCGACTTCGAGGGCACGAGGAGGCGGTCCCCGTCCTCCAGCGCGATCGGCGGCAGGCTCTTCGACTCGGGCGTGGTCTGCAGGACGATCCGGCCGTCCGGCTGCAGCGCCCGCAGCCGTTCCAGCAAGCGGTTGTTCGACGCCGAGCGGGCCAATGACGCTGCGGCATCGTCGGGGGTCGCCGTCCGTTGCGACGCGCTGCTGCGCGCCATGTCGGTCTCCAGGTCGCGCAGGGCCCGCTCGTAGCTTTCCCTCTGGTTGATGCGGACGCTCTCGCGGAAGAAGCCGGCGGCATACACGTTGGCATGCTCCGTCAGACCGCCGGCCGCGGTCAGCGCCGTCTCGAGGGTGCTTCCCGGTGGCAGCAGGTAGTCGCCAGGGCGCTGCACTTCGCCCTCGATGCGCACGCGCTTGGACTGGCGCTCCGACGGCAGCGCACTCGCCACGGCACTGAACGCACGCAGCACGTCGCCGCTGGACAGGGCGCTGCGCTCGTCGGCCGGCAGGCTCAATTGCACGATGCGCTGGCCCGAACGATCGCTCAGCCGTTCGATGCTGACCCGAGAGCGATCGCCCACGGCGGAGAAGCCGCCAGCCATGCGCAGGACGTCGGCCACGACCTCACCGGGCTTGACCTCGAACACGCCGACGCGGTTGACGCTGCCGATGACCGCGACCTGCGGTCCCACCGTTCCCACGTGCACCACATCGTCGCTTTGCAGCACCGGGTCGGCGCCTCGATCGCCACGCAGCAGGAGGTCGTAGAGGTCGAAGCTGGCCACCAGCTGGCCGCGGCGCTTGAGCTCGATGTTGCGGAAGCTGCCCGACGCGGTCGGCCCTCCGGCCTGGATCAGTGCGGCCGACAGCCCGGCCAGGCCGCTGACCACGTGCGCGCCGGGCAGCATCACCGCGCCGGTCACCATCACCCGCACGCTGCGCAACTGCCCCGTCGACACCGAGAGCTGGAAGTTGCGGAAGGTCTGTGCGACCCTGCGGGTGATCACCCCCTCCAGCTCCGAGACTTTCAGCCCCGCGACCTGCACCGCTCCCACGCGTGGGATGGTGATCCGACCCGTGCGGTCGATCACCAGCGTCAGGTCGGCATCGACTGCCCCCCAGATGGCCAGTGCGATCTCGTCACCTGGCATCACGCGGTAGTCGGGCGGCACGACGCCGGCGTTGAGCCCTGCGTTGTCCGACTCATCCCGGTTGGCCAGGAAGTCGGCACCGAACCGGCGGATCGGCTGGTTGCCAGCCAGCGACTGCACGAATTGCTCGAACTCGCCGGGCACGTACGGCTTGGGCTGGGGTCGCGGCTCGCGCTGGTTCAGTTCCTGGGCGCGCGGCGCCTGCGCGGCCGGCTGCTGGCGATTCAGCCGAACCGGACCGCTGCCCGCCTCAGGCGATCCGACCGAAGCCTGACCCTGTGCCGATGCCGGTTGCATCCCGGCCAGCAGTGACAGGCAGAGCGCCCAGCAGATCAGCGGCGTGAAGCGCCACCGGAACTGATGCAGAGAGATGAGACAGGTGCGGTAGAAGGCGCCGAGAGCCATTCAATGTCCAAGAGGTCTGGGATCTGCAGTGTGCGGATGCCAAAGGCACTTGCAGGCAATGCCGAACCCGGCTTGCGCCGGACATTGTAGGGGGCGGTTCGGGAGGGGCCCGCTCGCGCCAGGGCCGCTCGGCCCGCACCGATTCAGACCGTCACTCAGGCCGCATCGGGTCGGTTGCCTGCGTACCAGCGCGCCGCGTCGACCAGCCCGGACCGAATGTCATGGCTGGGCACATAGCCCAGCAGCCGTGCGGCCTTGGCCGTGTCGGCGCGCGAATGACGCACGTCCCCGGCGCGGAACTCACGGTGCACCGGCTCGCTGTCCGCCAGACCCGGCCGCTGCTGCTGCAGCGCGGCCAGCAGCAGCGCGTGCAACTGCTTCAGATCCGTCTGGCCGCCCACCGCCACGTTGTAGACCTGGTTCACCGCCGCCGGGTCCTGCACCGTGCCGGCCAGCAGGTTGGCCTGCACCGCATTGGCCACGTAGCAGAAGTCGCGGCTGGTCTGGCCGTCGCCGTTGATGTAGACCGTCTCGCCGGCCAGGATGGCCGCCGCCCACTTGGGGATGACCGCGGCGTAGGCGCCGTTCGGGTCCTGGCGCGGGCCGAAGACGTTGAAGTAGCGCAGGCCCACGCTCTGCAGGCCGTAGCTGCGGCCGAAGACATCGGCGTACAGCTCGTTGACGTACTTGGTCACCGCATAGGGCGACAGCGGCTTGCCGATCACGTCCTCGACCTTGGGCAGGCCGGGGTGGTCGCCATAGGTGCTGCTGCTGGCGGCGTAGACGAAGCGCTGCACGCCGGCGTCGCGCGCGGCCACCAGCATGTTCAGGAAGCCGGTGACGTTGGCCGCGTTGGTGGTGATGGGGTCGGCCAGCGAGCGCGGCACCGAACCCAGCGCCGCCTGGTGCAGCACCACCTGCACGCCGGCGCAGGCGGCCTGGCAGTCGGCCAGGTTGCGGATGTCGCCCTCGATGAAGCGCATGCGCGACCAGGCGGCTTCGCCCACCGTGGCCTGCACGGCGGCCAGGTTGTGGCGGTGGCCGGTGGCGAAGTTGTCCAGGCCGACGACGGTCTGGCCCAGGTTCAGCAGGGTCTCGATCAGGTGGCTGCCGATGAAGCCGGCGCAGCCGGTCACCAGCCAGGTGCGGGGCTCGGCGCGCAGTTGCGCCTGCAGGGATGCGTAGGTCGTGGGCATGCTGGATTGTCGGCTGCCCGCGCACCCGGGCTTGAGGGGTGCGGGGTGCGCAAACTGCTCAAAAGGTCTCGGCCTGGGCCAGCGCGGGCGCCTCGGCGTCCTTGGGCGCCAGCAGCGGCGCCAGGCCAGCCGGCCAGGTGATGCCGATGGCGGGGTCGTCCCAGCGGATGGCCCGCTCGCAGTCCCGGGCATAGACATCGGTGGTCTTGTAGAGAAAGCGGGCGCCGTCGCTCAGCGCGACGAAGCCATGCGCGAAGCCCTCGGGAATCCACAGCTGGCGGCGGTTGTCGGCGCTGAGCTCGACCGCCACCCACTGGCCGAAGTGCGGCGAGCCGCGCCGGATGTCGACCGCCACGTCCAGCACGGCGCCCTGCACCACGCGCACCAGCTTGCCCTGGGGGTGCGGCGGCAGCTGGTAGTGCAGGCCGCGCAGCACGCCGCGCGCCGATTCCGACTCGTTGTCCTGCACGAACGGGCGCGGCGCGGGCAGGCCCAGCGCGGCCAGGCCGTCCTG
>Ga0208564_1000854_pt1 | contig 26805 bp, 18 predicted proteins | sample AD_UKC073_MetaG_FD_184439 | JGI IMG/M metagenome (GOLD analysis project Ga0208564, IMG submission 184439) | Active sludge microbial communities of municipal wastewater-treating anaerobic digesters from USA - AD_UKC073_MetaG (SPAdes) (version 2) | ecosystem: Engineered > Bioreactor > Anaerobic >... | reverse complement strand
CTTCAGCAACGAACTCGTCGATGATCGCCTGGGCATCGTCAGCCTCCAGCCGCCGCGCGGCGGCGGCCATCTCTTCACGGCGACGGGCGTCCTCGCGGCGATCGGTCATGGACAGAAACCTAGCCGGGCGGCGTCCGCGACAGAAGGCGTCCGGCTTCGTGACTGAGGTGTCGACGAACGGGCGATACCGAGAGACGCGCGACGGCGTCCAAGGTGGGGCCGGGCCGACAGGAGACCGTGAGTGACAGAGCTGGAGTAGTTGCTCCTCGTCGACGCGGACGCAGAACGGGGGCCGTCCGTTGGGACGGCCCCCGTTCGGGGAGTTCGAAGGGTCAGTTGCCGATCGAGGACGCCAGCTGCTGATCGGTCTCCTGCAGCGTCTTGGCCATGCTCTCGAGGGTGCCGGCGATCTGGTCGAGGGCGCTGATCGTTTGGGTCGCGCCGTTGTTGAAGTTCTCGTACATGTGCTGGAACGCGCCGGACGCCGAGTCGGTCACGAAGCCGTTGGTGACGAGGTTGTTGATGCGGTTACGCAGAGCGTTGAGCTGGTTGGTGATCTCCTGCTGACCGTTGCGGAGGCTCGTCGCCTCAGTCTGCATGTCGGCGTAGGTGACATTCATGTTCGCCATGATGGGTGTCCTTCCTGGGGTCTTGGTCGTGCTGACAAGGACCATCCTGCCTGGCGTCCGCAACATGCGCCATGGGTTGGACAACACCCCACCTCAACAGCCGTTGCTCGATCGAATCGCTCGCTGGGGCCCTAGTCTCAGTGAATGGCCTATGTCTTCAAGCGTCAGGAACGGAGAACCGCCGGCTGGATGGTGGCCGCTGCGCTGGTCGTGATCCTCTCCACCCTGCTGTTGCCTCAGCCGCTTCCCCAGCCACCCGAGGGAGCGTCGACCGACGCAACGGGGGCGGTCCGCTTCAACATATCGGCCATGATCGGCGAGGACATCGCCATCTATGGCCCCGGCGGCGGCGAAAGGTGCTGGGACCTGCCGTCGACCACGTCAGACACCGGAATTCGTGTCAGTCCAGCATTCGGGTATTCAAAGATCCGTGTGGCCGGCGAAACCTACTACCCCGTTGGGGTCGTAGCCGGGACGAAAATCGGCATGCCCCACACGATCAAGTGCTCGTCCAGCCAGGTTCTTGTCGCCAAGGTCTGGCTGCTCAACCCGTCGATCATTCTGCTCATGCGCATCGCCGCAGGGGTCGTGGCCGTGCTGTTCGGCTATGTGTTGGTGGCGGGGTTCGTCCAGCAGCGCAGGGTCACGGGCGCAGCCTGAGCTAGACCATCAACCGCCCACCGACTGGGCAACCAGATCGGCGAGCAGCTCTCCGGCCAGCAGGCCGTAGATGTTCGGCACCATGTCGGAGAGTTGGTCCAGGAACGGTGTGGTGAGCCGGGCAACCACATCGGTCTCTCCGAACATCGGCAACTGCCGGCGGCACGCCACAGCAAAGTTCGTCCACAGGACGCCTTCGGGCTGGGCCTGCCCCGTGCGCGCATCTCGGAAGCTGAAATGCATCGCGTGCTGGCCCCGCACGTCACCGAACGCGAAGGTCGACACCTGGGTTTCGAGAGGGTTGGTCCCGGTCGTCTCCGTGAGGCGCGCGAAGGCCTCCTCCTCGGTCCCCTCCGGCTGGACGAAGCCAACCCGCAGCACCATGTTGTGCTGGCCGGGACCCGGCACCAGCATCATTCTCCAGACCAAGACTGGGTCGAGGTCCGTGAGGGCCGCACTCACCAAGTCGTCCACGAGCGACGCCCGCGCCTGCGGATCGTCCGTCACCAGCCCGTTCGCCGCCATCAACGCAGCTTCACCCTGCGCCCACCTCTGCAGCCCCTCGACGCGTCCTGGCTCGGCCAAAAGGACGACGCCCATGGGCGGCAGATCGACGATCTGGTCAGCGTTGTCGCTCATCGTTCCTCCTCAACCCAAGAGAACGAGTCCACGATGACGTCAAACGCGCGGGTGTAGAGCTCTGCCAGTTCTTCGCCGACGTCGTCCGGAGACCCTTCGACGCTGCCGAACGCCTCGACCCATGAGTCCGCGTCCTCCGGACGCCCCATGAGGTAGCGAGACCTGTGAACGACCCGCTGATACGTCGCCTCCAGCGCAGCACCGGCCTGCTGCGCCAAGGTCGCAGCCTCGGCGCCCAGCAACGGAAGCGCCTGGGATGCCTTGCGGGTCACCTTCTCTACCTGGCGGGTCCGGACACCCACGAAGGTGGCGCCGTCGATCAGTTCCGCCGTCTGGTCTTGGGCGGCGAGCGCCACCACCATGTCAAGCGGATCGGCGCCTTCCGTCCTCGCGAGTGGTCGGATGACCAGCATCGGCTGCATCCCGATCTCGTCCAGGCTTTCGGCCTGCACGGCCACCGCGGCGAACCCACCCGCGGCCAGTTGGTCGAACAGCGCCCCAAACCGCTTGGTCAAGATGGGCAGAGCCACGGACGCCTTGTCGGGAGCCACCCCCCGCAGGAGACCGCGGACCACTTGGCGGACCGAGGCGGCGCGATCGGCGGCGAGGTCGGCGAAGACCCAGGTCGGTGGAACCAGAACGCGGAATCTCATTTCTTTGCCCCTGTCGAACGGTAGGTCTCAAGGCTGGATTCGGAACCGAACAGGTTCCCCGTCATTTCCCCGACCTTGCCCCCCGCCTTGTTCCCAATGTATTCGCCGACACCCTTGACCAGGTCACGCCCGATCTCGTTGGACATCTTCATCGCGCTGCTGGGAATGAGCCGCGTGAGGCTGGTCACGGTCGTGGTGGTCCGAGAGCTGATCAAGGTGACGGTCACGTTGCCGATCCGCGCAGAGGACGCCGTGACGACGCTGCTGCTGGACCTCGTGACGATTCGAAGGAGGGCGGGAGGCGACTTCTTCGCCGCCAGGTTCGCCATCTTGCCTCCGAATCGGGTGCTCAGCCCTCCGACGGCCTTACCACCTAGCTTGCTGAGAAGGAAACCGCCGAGCGCGCTACCGAACTTCCCCCACTCGCCCGTCGTGCAGCCCACGTACAGGCCGTAGAGGATGTCGACGCCAGTCTTCACCGCGGCTACCACCTTCGCCGCCCTCGCCAAGGTGGTGACGAGCTTGAGTACCGCCGCCACCGGACCGCCGACGCCCGTCAGGGCGAGGATCAAAGCGAGAGCGTCCAAGATGAGGCAGATCTCATCGATGTGCTCCCACACCCACTGACCCACACCGCTGACGAAGTCCCAGACCTTCTCCCACCACGAATCGTTGAGAGACGAGTCCTGAAGGGTCATGTCCACCTGCGAGCTGGCGGCGCGTGCTGCCGTGTCGCGTTTCGCGATAGCCCCGCGGATCTTCGCTTTGGCGTTCTCGAGATCCTGGACAGCTTGGTTCACCGAGGCTTGCGCGGCTCCGAGTTCCTGATTCGCCTGCGCCCTCTCGGACTCCTCGACACGGCGTGCCTTCTTCTCCGCCTCGCGGCGCGTTTGAAGTGCCTGATCAATCCTCTTCCTAGCCGCCGTCCCCTCGTTGACCCCCTCCAGGGAGGTCGCTTGGGCCTGCCGTAGCTCCTCGGGGTAGCCGGACAGCCCATTGGCTAGGCCCGCGTACCTTTTCTGGGCGGAGTCGAGGATCTTGGCGGTCTCGTCGGCCTTCGCCACGATCTTGGCGACCGCCTCGGAGACTGTGTCGTCGCGGCTGCGCAAGAGGCGCAGCTTCGCGGCAGCCGTTCCGATGGCTTCGGCGGTGCTCTTGAACTGCGTCACCTTCTCCGTCACGGCCTCGGGGCTGCCGGCGACCGGGTCGCCTCCGAAGCCCATGCTTGGCCAGTCCAGGCTGTCTCTGTCGGTCATAGCGATCCATCTTCTGGGGTGGGGACTACTGGGATGCGTTGCTCAGCCAGCGGCGGCAGGTCGGCCGGGGTCGGGGGCACAACGTTGTCGGGGACTCGAGGCGAGGCGTCCGCCAGGTTCGGCAGGGCCTGGTGCGCCGACTGTGTCACGGCCGCGGCTGCCGGCTGCGCGTCGGCCTGCAGCGAGGGCAGATCGGCCCGCACGTGGACGCTCGCGCCCTCGGTAGCGGCCTGCCGACCATCGGCCTGGCTCGCGAGGTTGGGGGCGGTCGACGGCTGCTCGGACGCCCTCGCATCGCCGAACCTGCGCGGCGGGAGTCCCGTGCCGGACTCTCCGAAGAGCAATCGTTCCGCAGCAGTTCCCGCTACCGCGCGACGCAATGCCGACTCCTCGCCGCCGTTCGCTCGCCACCGCGCGGCCAACCGTAGAAGCAACTCGGCCGATCGATCGGTGAGCCCGACGGCGACAGGTGCCTGGCTCACTTGGGCTTCGTCCCGTCTGCGAGCTCCTTGTCGGTGTCCCCGAAGACCTTGATGCAGCGGATCAGCTGGACGCCCAGGGCATCGAGGGTCTCGACCAGTTGCTTCCGATGCACCGACCAACTGCTGGAAGCATCGCGGAGCAAGTCCCCGAGGTGGTTCACATCGCCGGACTGATGCCCGCGAAAAGCCCCGACTGCATCGACGATCTCGTCGGTGAGTTTGTCCGCGGACTCGAACGCCTCCTTGGCCGCCTTGATGTTGAGGACGCCTTCGTCCAGCGTGCTCCCGACGATCTTGAGCTTCTCGGCCATGCGTTCCTCCACCTCATCGACAACGTGCCCATCACCATCCTGGCGACGATGGCTCAACTAGGCCATGGGTTGGTCAACACCTCACCCGGGCATCGGGATCTGAACTTTGAACACTTTCCCGGCCTTGACCCAGACCCCCCGGCCAGGCGGGAAGTCCGAGCGCTTGAGGCGCGGCAACGGCGTCCGGAACAGGTTGTCGCCGTCGTTGGCGTCCGGCATGACGATGAAACCCGTCCGCGCCTGCCGGACCTCGTTGAGGAAGCCCTGGAAGCCGCCGAAGCCGCCCGGCTCACCGTCGACGATCAGCGGATGACCGTTGCGCCGCGCCAACACCGCCACCTCGTTGAGCGCCGACTCCGCGACGGTGCCGCCGAACTCGGGGTAGTACTCGATGAAGACCGCCACCGACGGCTTCTCGCCGGCCGGCTGCTCCAGGTACGGCTTCAGCTTCTCCTGGATGTAGGTCTGGACGCCCGCAGCGCCGGTCGTGCTCGCCGTCCACCACGGCGAGCCGCCCAGCTGCGACGGACGCGCGCTGAAATGGATCAGCGCCGTCTGCGGCGACCAGTTCTTGATCGACTCGGCTAGCCAGCGCAGGGTCGTCGTGCGACCCGACTGCGGCGGGCCCGCCACGATGACCGGCCCCCGCGGGTCGAACCCGAAGGGCGCCAACGACACGTCCTCGACGCCCAGGACGGGCAGTCCGCCGACCTCGGCCGGCATCGACGAGCCCGCAATGAACGCCGGCAGCGACAGGATCGGCTCCGGACGGGAGACGAAGAACGGCGCCAGCTCGGCAGCCATCTCCTCGACCAGCTTGGCCTGCGCGGTGGGGGTGCCGTCCGTGCCCAGGATCGCCAGCTGCAGCTCCTGGGGGTTGTCGGTCAGCATGGCGCGTCCGGGCGGGCTGGACGGCCCGATGACGTCCTTCGGGACGCCGGCCGCCAGGTACCCGTCCTCGTCGGTCTGCCGCAGCACGACCTTCTTCTGGAAGGTGGCGGCGATCGCGTTCGGCACCGACATCGAGCGGTCGACCGTCATCGCGACGTGCACGCCGACCGGACGCCCCTGGCTGATGATCTTCTGGAACGCGTTGTAGATCGCCGACCGGGCGATCGTCGCGTCGTACTCGCCGCGGAACGTCTGGAAGCCGTCCACCAGCAGCAGGATCCGAGGCTCGTCGGGGCGTCCGGCGAGCTTGCGGTACTCCGTCAGCGTGGACGCGCGCGTCGTCTGCTGATAGCGGACCTCGCGCTCCTCGATGATGCTGCTGAACAGGCGCATGAGGCGTCCGATGCGCTCTTCGTCGTCGCCCTGGACGATCGAACCGACGTACGGCAAGGGCTCCAGCAGCGACAGGCCGCCGCCGGCGAAGTCCAGCCCGTACACGTGCACCGGACCACCCCGGGGCACGAACCCGGCCGCGATCGCCAGCGTCCGCAGCGCCGTCGTCTTGCCCGAGCCGCCGCTGCCGATGAACAGGATGTTGCCGTCGTCGTCCGGCTCGAAATGCTGGGTGAGCTGCGACTGATGGTCCGGGTCGTCCATGACGCCCAGCACCAGCTGGGTGTCCGTCCGCTGCCCGAGTTTCTCGAGGTTGTACGCGGACGCGAGCGTGTCCAGCCACGGCCGCCGCGGGTCCGGGACGCCGCCGAGCTCGGCCGCGCGCTTGACCGACTCGACCACGCGCTCGATGTCCTTGCGCGGCTTCGGACCCGACTGCTCGGGCTTCAGCACCTTCCACGGACGCCCGAGGCCGAAGTCCAGCTCCACGATCTCGATCGGGGGTGCGGGCGGCTCGGCCGTCGTCCGGGCGCCCGGGAACGCCGACTGGAACTGGGCGATGCGTCCGGGACCGGTGCGGGCGGCGCCGCGTCCGGGGATCGACGGATCGAACCGGGCGGCCATCTTGTCGCCCAGAACGTCGTGGCTGTCGTGGTCGTCGTTCATCCGCAGCGCCACACGCAGGTTCGTGTTGGCGCGCAGCGAGTCGGTGATCACACCCGCCGGACGCTGGGTCGCCATAATCAGGTGCAGCCCCAACGACCGGCCGCGCTGGGCCACGTCAACGACGCCGTCGACGAACTCAGGCACCTCGCCCTTCAGCGCCGCGAACTCGTCCACGACGATGATGAGGCTCGGCGGGCAGGCCGGATCGCCCGTCAGCTCGAAGTCGATGAGGTCCTTGACGCCCTTCTCCTGCAGCAGCGTCTCGCGGTAGTGGATCTCGGCCCGCAGCGACCGCAGCGCACGGCGCACCAGGTGCGCCGAGAGGTCGGTGACCATGCCGACGCAGTGGGGCAGGTCAGTGCACTTGGCGAACGCCGCGCCGCCCTTGTAGTCGACGAACAGGAACGTCAGCCGATCCGGGCTGTAGGCGTGCGCCAGCCCCAGGACCCAGGCCTGCAAGAACTCCGACTTGCCCGATCCGGTCGTCCCGCCGACCAGCGCGTGCGGGCCCTGGCCACGCAGGTCGAGCGTGAAGGCGTCCGTGCCGGTGTGCCCGACAACCGCGCGCAGGTCGCCGGCCCGCTCGCGCGGTTGCCCCGGCACCGACCGGTTCACGTACGACCCGTTCTCGCGCCAGCGCGTGAGGATCTGCTCGGGATCGTCCACGGTGTCGGCGCCCAGCAACGAGACCACCGAGACGGTGCGCGGCACGTCCGATTCGTCCTGCGTGGGCGTCCCGACGTCGGTGACGGGCGCCAACCGGCGCGCGACGCTGAGTGCCGTGGTGGCATCCAGCGACTCGCAGGCGACCGAGCCGACGACCTGGCCCGTCCGGACCATGCCCACCGTCGGCGCAGTGCCGTCGCCCAGGTCGAGGAAGGTGCGGCAGGCCGCCGGCAGCAGCCGCCGGTGCGGCGCCACGTACAGCAGGTGGACGCCGACGTCCGGCCCCTTCTCGGCCAGCCGCGTGAGGCGTCCGGGGTCGACGAGCGGCTCGTCGACGATCACCAGCACCGACGGCAGGACGGGCGGCCGCGCGTCGTCGGACTTCGTCATGGGGCCGCGCATCGACGCGCCGGACTCGCTGCTCCGGGCGGCGACGAGCTCCTCGAGGCGGTCGAGCAGGAGGCGTCCGGTGGCCGCATCGGACGCGAGCTGCAGCGCCCCGATCGGCGAATGCGCGGACGCCGCATGCGGAAGCCACTCGGTCCACTGCCAGCGGGCGCGGGCGGCGGTCGACGTCAGGCACGTCAGGACGACCTCGGACGGGGCGTGCAGCGCCACCACCTGGACGACCAGTGCGCGCGCCACCCCCTCGGCCAGGCCGCCGTGACCGCTGACCCCCAGCCCGCCGACGCTGCGCAGATCGGCGACCACAGGGGCGTCCTTGAGGGTCTCGAACCGGGCGGCCAGGGCGTCCCGCTGCTCGACGAACTTCGCGAGCCCGGACGCCGTGCCGTTCTCGAGCTTCGTCACCGGCGCGATGTCGCCGCGGCCCAGCCGGACCTGCAGGAATTCCGGGTGTTCCGGACGCCGCGACCACAGCAACTCGCCCAGCTGCGCGATGTGCGTGACGCACTCGCTGACGCTCGGATGGGCGGCGTCCAGTTGGTCGCGCTCGGCGGTGTGCAGCGTGGCCAGCCGCGCCTCGGTCTGGCTCAGCTCGGCGTTGAACTGGTCGACCTCGCGCTTGTTCTTGATCTTGCGCTCGGACCGCTGGTTGATCCAGTTGCCGACCATCAGCAGCGGGCTCAGCGCCACGAAGGCCAGGCTCATCGGCGACTTGGTCGCGGCGAACATCACACCGCCCATGACCAGGGGGGCCACCATCGAGATCCAGGGGAAGCGGTTCGGGTCCACCTCGCGCGGCGGCGCGGGCATGTCGACCTTCGTCTCTTCCCGGCGCGCCAGGACGCGTGGCGACCGCACGTACTCGATGTCGGTCGTGGACGCCGCGCGCGTCATCGGCACCGTCCGGGTCACGGTCAGGAACGAGTCGCCGACCTGCACGACGTCGCCCGCGCCGATCGCGACGCGCGGCACCCGGACGCCTCCGACGACCACGCCGTTGGCCGAGTTCGTGTCGACGACCTCGACGCGGTCGTTGATCTCGACGCGGGCGTGGCGCTTGCTCACCCGCGGATCCGTCAGCCGGACGTCGCAGTCACCGGCGCGTCCGATGCTGGACGCCCCGACCGGCAGCGGCACCTCGACGCCGGCGTCCGGACCCTCGACGACGCGCAACAGGGCGACCGTCTCGCCGCGATCGTGCGCGCGACGCGCCCTGCGCGTGACCCCGACGGTCGCGCCCGAGACCAGCCCCGAGTTGATGACCGCCTGGGTCGGCGGCAGCACCTCGTGCCGGCCGGCGGCGTCCGTGATCTCGAGCGTGAGCTGGTCCTCGTCCGGGAGGATCTGGTCGGCGGACGCCCCCCGCGCCAGCGCGCGGGCGACGTCGCCCGCGGTCGCCGTGGCGTCCGCGGTGATCTGGACGTTGACGGGGGACGCGTCCGGGGCGGCGTAGGTGACGCGCAGTCTCACGTGGTGCTCGCTTCCTGGCGGCTGCGCGCCGCCTCCGCATCAAGCAGGGGTAGGTCGTCTGCGGTCACCAGCAGCGTCGAGACGGCGTACTCGACCAGCAGGACGCGACGGTTGGCGGCCGACGAGCCGGCCTCGCCGCGCAGCCCCTGGACGCCGCTGCGTTCGAGCTTCTCGCAGATGTTGTCGAGCTTGCGGTTGAACCGGGTCTGCGGCCAACCGAGGCGCGCGGCGGCCTCGACCGCCGACGGCACCTTGGACGCCCCGGTGCCGGCCCGCTTCAGCAGCGGCTCGGCGAGGGCGAGCAGCGCCGCCTTCTGGGACTGCGTGAACGCCCGCGGCGCGATCGTCGTGTCGCCGGAGCTGACCGGGTCGAGCCGCAGCGGCTCGTAGACGGCGCCGCTGAGCTCGAGCAGCAGCTCGTACGACGTCGAGCCAGCCGTGAACGTCAGCAGCGTGACCGGGAACACCAACGGCTGGCGCGCGCCGGGCGCCAGCGTCGTCCGCATCAGGCCGCGGGGGTCGGTGAGGTGCGCCGGCACGTGGGAGCCGACGTTCACCACCCACCACAGCCCGTCGGCGAAGGTCAGCTCCAGAAAGTTGCGGTGCAGATACGGGTTGTCGTCGATCTCCAGGTCGCCAGAGCGGCCAATGAGAAAGGCCTTGTCCGGGTCGGGTCGGTGCACCTCGCCCGCGAAATCGACGATGAGCTCGGAGGTCATGGGCACACCTTCGAGAGCTCGGAGAACTGGCCGTTCTTCCTGACCAGCCCCACCTCGAGGCAGGTGCCGCCAGCCATGGCCGGAACCGTCACGGTCGTCTCGGTCGTCAGGATCAACTCCGCCTCCTTGTCCACCTGCACCACCCGGTAGTTGTACGTGTCACCCTCCAGGGGGCTGGGGTTCTTCCACGAGAAGACGACGTTCGTTCCGTTCACGACCGCCTTGAGCTCGGTCGGCTGCGGCACCGCGCCGATCGGGTCCTTCGGCTTCGCGGACGCCGTCGCCGTCGGCGCCTTGCCGGTCGTTCCGGCGCCCTGGCCCGACAGGAACCAGGCCGCGATCAGGCCGATGGCCAGCACGACGATGAGCAGCCCCACGATCAGCGGGACGGCGGACGAGCGGCGGGGCGCCTCGGGCTCCGGCGTGGCGATCGGGCTGCCGACCAGGTAGGTGTCCTCGGCCGGGACCTCGGGGATCGCCGGACCGGTGAACTCCAGCGGTCCGGTCGGCTGGGCGTAGCCGCGGCCATGCTGGATGACCTGCTGCCCCGAGCCGGTCGGCGTCGTCGTGTTGGGCTGGCTGGGACGCGTCGATCCGCTGACGTCGAACCACTTGGACGCCGTTTGCTCGGGCGGCAGGTCCGGGTCGATCAGGGCGAAGCCGGTCACCCGCGTGCCGGACTCGTGCTCGTCGACGTAGTCGTCGTCGTTGCGGTCCTCGCGGACGTCGATCGTCGTCACGGACTCGTGCAACTCTGCCTGGATGCTCTGCAGGGCGCGCGCGAACTCCAGGGCCGACGGGTAGCGCTGCTCGGGGTTCTTGGCCATGGCCGTCCGCAGCACCCGCTCCAACGACTCCGGGACGCCGGGGCGTCCGGTCGGCGGGGGCGGCACCGTCTTCACGCGCTGCGTGATCGCGAGGGTGTTGTTGTCGCCCGGCACGTCGAACGGGCTGCGTCCGACCAACATGGCCCAGACGGTCGCGGCTAGCGAGTACACGTCGCCCGCCGGACCCATCGGGCGGTTGTCGATCTGCTCCGGCGGCGCCCACGCGACCGAGAACGCCGCCGTCCCCTGTCCCTCGCCGGCGGCGGAGATGCCGAAGTCGGTGAGCGCGGGGCGTCCGAAGTCGGTGAACAGGATGTTCGCCGGCTTGATGTCGCGGTGCAGGACGCCCAGCCGGTGCGCGGTCTCGACAGCGCCGGCCACCTGGATGCCGACCTCCAGCGCCTTGCCGACCTGCAGCGGCCGCAGGCGGATCTGCGCCCCCAGGCTCTTGGGCTGGCAGCTCTCCATCACCAGATAGGGGCGCCCGTCGGGCGCGACGCCGGCGGCGAAGATGCTCACGATGGAGGGGTGGTTCGACAGCAGGGCCATCACGTTGGCCTCGTCCTCGAACTGCCGCTGCGCCTGGGCGCCCAGGCCCTTGAGCAGGACCTTGATCGCCACTTCGCGGCGCGGACGCAGTTGCTGGTACTTGAAGACGTCCGCGAAGCCACCCGACCCGAGGATGTCCAGGTACTGGTAGCCGTCGAGCAGGGGCGGCGGCGCGGGCGTCCGGCTCATCGGAGGACCTCCAAGATCAACTGGACGCCGTGGCCTAGATCCAGGACGTCGCCCTGAATCAGCAACTCGGGACGCTCCCCCAGCCGGACGGGGGCCTCGCCGTGGCGCCGCAGGAACGTGCCGTTCGTGGAGCGCAGATCGACGGCCAGGACGTGCCACTCCTCCAGCCTCAGCTCGAGATGCGTGCCGGAAATGTGGCCCTGGGAGAGGGGGACGAGCTGCGGCAGCGTCGAGCCCTGGATGCGGTCCGCGCGCGGGTTGCGGCCCACGATCACCGGGGCCGTGAGTTCGAGCCGGTGCCCGTTCGGTAGGCGGACCGTGCCCAGCGACGGACGCGCCATGCGGCGCGGCTCGCCCGTGATCGCGGCGCCGCACAGGCTGCAGACGGCTCGCGACGGCGGGTTCCCGTGCCCGTTGGCGCACTCGACGCCCAGGACGGTCGGGCCGCCGGGGAGGGCGTCCGGGACCGGCTCGACCGCGATCGGAGGCGCCGGGGTCTCGGCCATCACGGTGTGCCCGTCGTGGTCGCCGTCCCAGTCGAGGTCCGAGTCGGGGAGCGGCTCCGGGGCGTCCGGGACCGCGGAGGCGGCCGACGGCACGCTGCCGATGAACTCCACCTCGGGCTCGCGGACGGCCGCGTCCTGCACCGAGAACAGCTGGGTGTCGCCGTACTGCGCGGCAAAGCGTCCGGGCTTCGGCGGGGCCGGCGCCTCCTCCGGCTCGGACGCCTCGAAGTCGGGGATGGCGTCCGGCAGGAGCGTCTGGCCCTGATCGTTCTCGACCGCGGCCTCGCCCGCGGGGGCCTCCGGGTCGGGGTCGTCGACGTCCTCGCCTTCTGGCCCTGAGTCGTCGGCCTCGGCGTCGGCCTCGTCCGGCAGAGCCGGCGGCACCACGACGAGGTCGAGGGGCTCGTCCGCGAGGGGGGCGGCGGCCGGAACCATGGCGACCGCCGGCTCCATCAGCGGCACGTCAGGGACGTCCTCGACGGGCACCGGAACGGCTTCCTCGTCCGGCCTCCCGGACGTCTCGTGCGACCCGACGGGCACGCCGGACGCCTCCGGCTCAGCCGCGTTCGGCTCGAGTGCCTGCGGCTCAGCCTCCTCCGGCGGGGCCGCCTCCGCTCCCGACGCCTCGGGCTCGGCCACCTCTGGCTCGGCTGCCTGCGGCTCGGCCACCTCGGGCTCAACGGCTTCCGGCGCGAGTGCCTCCGGCTCGGACGCCACGCTCGCGTCGCTGGCGGTCGCTCCCCCGACCTCGGACGCCTCGGCCACCGCGACCGCGGACGAGGCCGCGCGGTCGGCGTCCGCGTCTTTGGTCCACGACAGCCCGGCGGCCGCGACGACGCCGCCGACCAGCGGACGCCTCACGCCCTCGGCCTCGCCCATGACGATCGAGGACGCGCCTGCGAAGGCCTGCTCGGCCCAGGTCGAGATGCCGGCGCCGCGCACGAGCACGTCGTCGACGGTGACCGTGACGTCGCCGCGGGCGGCGAAGCGCCAGCCCTCCGGCGTCCGCACGGCGAGGGCGAACGACGGCAACGACAGGACGTCCGTGCCGGTGGCCTGGCCCAGGAACCGGGCGAAGTGGGCGACGACCTGCGACGCGCTGAAGTCGGACCAGACGCGCACCGCGGCGTCAGCCGACACCTCGGATGCCAGCAGGGCGAATCCGTGATCCCACACGAGGCAGTGGTGGCGCCCCTCGACCCATCTGACCAGCACGACTACTCCTTCAGTTCGTCGGTCGAGTCCCCAGGAAGTTTGACCGTGTCGTCATCATGATCGGCGAAATCGGAGAGCACGTCGGTCAGGGTGTCCTCGACGTCGTCGGGGTCGGCGTCCGAGTCGGCAACGACGACCACGACCGTGACGTTGTCCTGGCCGCCAGCCTCCACCGCGGACGCCACCAGCGCGCGAGCCACCTCGAGTGGATCGTCCAGCTCGGCCAGGGCCTGCCGCAGCCGATCATCGTCCACCTCGGAGGTCAGCCCGTCCGAGCAGATCAAGATGCGATCGCCGCCCGTGAGCGGCAGCAGCCAGTGGTCCATGACGGGGAGCGCCGACTGGCCGCCTCCCAGGGCCCGCGTGATGATGTTGCGGCCCACGGTGAGCGTTTCCGGCGCGGCGCCCTGCTCCAGCAGTTCCTGGCGCCGCGAGTGGTCGACGCTGATCTGCTCGAGGCGTCCATCGCGGAACAGGTAGACCCGCGAGTCGCCGATGTTGAAGGCCAGCCAGTACGGACGCCCGCCCTGCAGCGTGAGCCCGACGCCGGCCAGCGTCGTGCCGGGGGCACGTCCGTCGGACGCCAGCGCCTCGACCGCGCGCGCCGCCGCGACCATCGTCTCGTGCAGGTCGGACGCCTCGACCCAGTCGCGTCCGGCGAGGGCCTCGAAGTGCCGGACCGTCTCGGCGGACGCCGCGTCGCCCCGCGTGTGCCCGCCCATGCCGTCGGCGACCAGGAAGACCGGGCTGGCGGCGAGGTAGGAGTCCTCATTGTGCGCTCGGACGCGTCCGATATCGGTGGCCGCGCCACTGCGGATCGCCAACGAGAGCTCTGCGAGGTCCATGCGGGTCAGTTGATCGTCACGGTGCGCTGGGCGAACAGCACCCGGGAGTCGACGGGCAGGTGCACCTTGCGTCCGGGCTCGATCTTCTGCGCGGACGCGTCCGCGGCCCTGATCACCTGGACGCCGTTGGTCGAGTGCAGATCGATCACCCACGCGCCCTTGTCGTCGTGCCCAAGGAGCAGATGGGTCTTCGACGCGAGCTGGTCGTTGACCGCGTGGGGAACGGCGTCCGGATGACTGCCCGGAGCCACGGGGTTGCGGCCCAGCACGCTCGGCGGCGTCAAGGCCACCACGGACCCGTCGTCCAGGGTGGCGTGCGCCCCCGGCGCAACCGCACCCAATAAGGCGGAATCGGCGGCCAACATGGTGCGATCCGCCTCGTCGGCGTCCACCGACCGCATCTCGCGCACGACCACGTGGGGGGCCGGCGTGGCGAACGGCGTCGACGGCGGCGCAGACGCGTCCGAGGGCGGGGCAAACGAGCTGTAGGGCGTGGCCGTGATCAGTCCGCCCTCCTCCGCGACCGGCTGGACGAGAGGCGGCGGCGTCAGCTGCCAGGTCGAGGCGGGCACTGCCGGCGGCTGTCCAGGGGTGGCAGCAGGCTGGCCGGGCACTGCCGGCGGCTGTCCAGGGGTGGCAGCAGGCTGGCCGGGCACGGCCGACGGCTGGGCGACCTGCGCGGCGTACGGATCGGCGACTCCGGTCGGGGAGCCGAGACCGGACGACGGGAAGGACGACGCAGGCGGGAACTGGGGCGCGTAGGGAGTGGCGGCGCCGTACGAGGCACCCGGGAACTGGACGGCGCTCACGGGCGGCGGTGGGGCCAGCGTCGAAACGGGGGCGGCCACCGGGGGCTCGCCGGGCGAGCGGCCGACGCGGTGATCGACCAGCATGAGGCCGAGCGTCCGGTCGAACCAGTTGCGTTTCAGGGGCTCCAGGACGGTCGCGAAGTACATGACGAGCGGCGCGATGCCGAAGGTCAGGGCGCCCAGCAGCCCGGCCAACAGGAACTTGCCGAACACCTTGCCGCCCGCCCGCTGCCCGGTCTGGACGTCGACGTAGGTGGCCTTCATGAGCACGCCCGCCAGGCGTGACGACTTGGCGAACAGCGCCCAGAGCTCGACGCCCAACCACACCAGAGCGAGGACGAGGACGATGCCGCCACCCACCGCCGAGTTCCGGCCCGAGGCGAACACCACGCCCATCATCGCCCCGTAGAACACGAGCCCGATGAGGCCGTCGACCAGCGCGATGGAGACCCGGCGTCCGGTCTCCATGGGCACGTACCCGGCGAGGGCCGGATACGTGCCGGTCGCGTCCGACGGCACCCCGGCCGTCGCGTAGGGCTGCATGGTCATTCGGATGCCTTTCTCGGACGCCGCAGCGATGCGCCGGCCGCCTTGATACCTCGGACGCTGACCCTCGGCAGCTTGAGCGTCGGACGCCCGAACGACCGGATGGAGATGGCCGCCAAGAATCGACGCCAGCGTCCCACGTGGGAACGCATGGCCGCGATCGTTTCATCGACCCCGACCCACACCGTGGACGCCCCCTCGGCGGTCGGCGCCGAGGCGCCGAACACGCCGGCGTCGACGACCTCGGCCAAGGCGACCGTCGGCGCCGAGGGATAGGCCTCGCTGAGCAGGGTGGACGCCTCGCGCCGAGTCGCCAGCGGCGGGACGGTGGTGCCCAGGTCCGTCGCGGCGTCCACGACCTCGTTCCAGCCGCCGCCGATGCGATCGGCCACGACCGGGGCGTTCAGGCGCTTGGTGCGCCGCCGCTTCTTCAGCGCCAGGATCGTCACGAACGGGCTGGAGACCAGGGCCGCCACCCCGACGCCGATGCCGACGCCGAGGGCGATCCTCAGCAGCAAATCGTCGCCAGGGGTGTCTTCCTTGTCACGCTTCTTGCCGGGGTCGTCCTGCGGGTCCTGAGCCTTGTTCGGCGGCTGCTCGGGCGGCGGCAGCACCTGCGGCTTCGGATTGGGCCGCGGCTTGGGGACGACCGTCTGCGGCGTCCGAGTCTTCGGCGGCGTGGGGTCGAAGGTGAGCGCTCCGACGCCCTCGAACGGCACCTCCACCCAGACGTGGGCCATGGAGCCCTGCACGTCGAGCGTGCCGGACGCGGGCTCGTCCGGGTAGAAGCCCATGACCACCCGCGCCGGAATGCCGAGCTGGCGCGCCATCAGTGCCATGGCCACGGCGTACTGCTCGTCGTCACCGATGAGCTGGGCGCCCGTCAGCATCGTCGCGATGCGCTCGGCGCTGTGACCGGCGCGCGAGTTGTTCGTCTTGCCGTTGTCGTAGTAGCCCTCTTGCAGGTTCTTCTCGATGTTGCGCAGCTGCTTCAGCGGGCTGGACGCGTCACCCGCGAAGTCCGTGGCCAGCTTGCCGACGATGTCCGGCACCCGATCGTTGGAGGGGGCCGACGACGACTGCGAGACCCGCAACGTGTCGGAGTCCTCGACCGTGGCCGGCACCACCGTCTGGACGCGGTAGGCGTCGCCGTCCTGCAGGCCAGCCGTCGTTAGCAGCGTCCCGCCATAGAAGTTGTAATAGAGCGACTCGGCCTGCTTGGCGGCGCGTGGCCCGGTGAAGGCCACCGACCGGATCTCTCCCCCGCCCGGCACCCAGACGCCCTCGTAGGCCTTGATGGCGACATCCAGGGTGGCCGGAGCTGCGCCCGCGCGGGCACCGAGCCGGTCGCCGATGCGCAGGAAGCCGGCCGAGGCGTCCGCAACGTTGTAGACGTGGCCGTCGTAGGCGTCCATCGTCGCCAGCCGGATGCGCGCTCCAGCGGGCAGCCCGGAAACCGTGAACAGGCTGACCTTCTCTTGATCGAGCTCGAGGTAGCGGTAGCTCGTGAGCGGGCTCGCGTAGTCCTCGAGGTTCAGGGGCGGCTGCACGACCTGCCGCAGGACCTGGCGGTCCGTCGTCCCGCCCAAGAAGGGGGACGCCGCAACGGCGACTCCGCCGGCGGCGAGCACGGCGACGCCGGCCGTCACCAGCCGACGGGCGTCGAAGCCCATCGCCGTGCCGGCCAGCAGCGCCGTCTGATCCTGAGCGCGCTGCCGCAGGCTTCGCCAGACCGCCCAGACGATGGCGATCAGGCCGAAACCGGCGCCGATGAAGGCGGCCCAGGGGGCGTAGTCCAGTCCCCAGAGGATCCCGATCACGAGCATCGCCAGGGCGGGCAGCAGCGTCCAGAGGTAGCGGCGTTCGCTCAGGACGAGGCGTCCGGCGATGGCCCCCAGCACCAGACCGCTGACGTAGGGGACGATCGCGGGGCCGGTGAAGGCGCTCGCCGGCGGGGTCACGGTCAGCAGATCGCGCCACGACTGCACCGTCAGCGGGACGAGGCGCAGGAAGGTCTCTGGCGTCGGGATGATCCCGAACAGCGTCGTCTTGCGCAACGCCAGCGGCCCGCCCAGAACGAGGTACGCGCCCAGCAACGTCGCCACCATGGTGGGTCCGGACCAGCGGAACCGCGCCCCCAGCACGCTGATCAGGACGCCCACCAGGACGCCCCCGCCCGCGGCCAGGTAGCCCTCGTAGCCGCCGAAGACCGGACCGAACGCCACGACCCCCGGCACGAACAGCATCAGCGCGCCAGCGGCCGCGGACGCCAGCGCCGCCGCCGAGCCGGTGCCCGTCGGCGCCGCCGTCACCTGGCGAGCCCGCTCGCCCGACACCACGGTCATCTCAGGGTCCTCATCGCGCGGGGAAGATCGGACAGGTTGCTGACGTCCAGCACCAGCAGGCTCGCGGCCTTCCGCCGCGCCGCGGACAGATCCTGGCCACAGCGCAGCGCGAACGTGGACGTCTCGGGCGGCAGGGCCAACTGGGCGCCGCGCAGGTCGGCCGGGCTCACGGCGCTGCCCACGATGACCGAGGCGACGGACGCCCCGGGCACGGCCGCCGCGGCGGTCGTGGCCAGCTCGCGCAGTTGCATCGACCGGGGCCGCAGCTCGATGCGGCACAGCTGATCGAGCATCCCCATCGCGGACGGGAACGTCAGCAGGCCGTCCGAGGTGAAGACCGAGAGGGTGCGCTCCTCGCGGATCGCTGCCTGACCGAGCGAGCCCAGCACCGACACCGCGAGCTCGAAGTCCTCAGGCGTCTTGTAGTGGTCGGGGTGCAGGCTCAGCATGAGCAGCAGATGCGAGCGCATCGTCTCTTCGAACTGGCGGACCATCAGCTTCCCGACGCGCGCCGTCGTCCGCCAGTGGATCGCCCGGCGATCGTCACCGGGCACGTACTCGCGCAGCGCATGGAACGACACGTCCGAGCTGGACAAGTTCTGCGTGGCCACGCCCTCGACGTCCTTGATGAAGCCCACCGCGCGCGTGTCCAGCAGCACGGTGTCCGGGTGGATGAACAGCTCGACGGGCTCGGTCCAACTGCGCTCGCGCGAGATGAGCCCGACGGGGTCTGTCCGGACGGACCGGACGGGTCCGATCGTGAGAACGCCGCGGCGCCGGCCCGGCACCTGGAAGACCTCTTCGTGCGTCTCGCCGGGACCCAGCCTCGGTACTCGGAACGTCGCCACGTTGCGTCCCACGGGCAGTTCGACCGTGCTGGACGCCTCATGGCCGCGCGACTCGTTCTTGATCTCGACCCGCCCCAGCGCGGTGTCGCCGACCTTGACGCGCTGGTTCGCCAGCTCGATCAGCGCCGAGTACTGCCATTTCCCTAGCGTGAACACGATCGCCGCTACGAGCAGCACGAGCAGCATCACCGCCAGCACGCGGAACTCCAGCCAACCGCGGTTGATGCCGACCACCCCCAGCACGACGACCCCGAACGCCACCACCCAGCCGAGCGGGGACACCATCGCCGCGTACGGGCCCGCGACCTTCGCCAGCCGCTGCAGGCGCGGCGCCGCGGCGTCCACGACCGTCCAGCGCAGGTCGTCCGCGCGCTTGCCGAGGGACGCCGACGCGGCGCGCAGGCGTCCAATCAGGGCGTTCGGTCGGCGCGGAGCCCGCCGAGCGACGCGACGGCCGGGCTCGGCGCGACGGACCGGGTCAGCCGGGGCGACCCGGGTGGCGTCCGTGTCCGGGGCTGGCGCCTCGCCCCGTTCGAAGGAGGGCGACGAGGTCACGACGCAGCACGCTCCCGGGGCGGCTGGACGTTGTCGAGGGCGCGCGCGATGACCGCGGTCGCCGTGGCGCCGGAGAACTCGGCCTCGGGGGACATGACCAGACGGTGCGTCCAGCAGGGGGCGGCCAGCTGCTTGACGTCGTCCGGCAGGGCGTAGTTGCGTCCGTGCGCCGCCGCCCACACCCGGACCGCGCGCACCATCGAGATGGCGCCACGGGTGGAGACGCCCAGCGTGGTCTCGCCGTCCTCGCGCGTCGCCTCGACGAGCCGCTGGACGTAGTCGAGCACCGACTCGTCCACGTAGTTGTCCTTGACCATGTCGGCCATCTCGGCGACCGCCTTCGTCGCGATCAGGGGGCGCAGCGACTTGGCGCGGTCGGGGTTGGCGGACCCGGCCAGCACTTCGAGGGACGCCGCCCGGTCCGGGTAACCGACCGAGGTCTTCATCAGGAATCGGTCCAGCTGGGCCTCGGGCAGGCGGTAGGTGCCGGCCTGCTCGATCGGGTTCTGCGTCGCGATGACCATGAACGGACGCTCCTGGTCGTAGCGGGTGCCGTCCACGGTGACGTGGCTCTCCTCCATGACCTCCAGGAGGGCGGACTGCGTCTTGGGCGAGGCGCGGTTGATCTCGTCGGCGAGGACGATGTGGGCGAAGATCGGGCCCTTGTGGAACTCCCACTGCGACCGCTTCTGGTCGTACATCGTGACGCCGGTGATGTCCGACGGCAGCAGGTCGGGCGTGAACTGGATGCGGCTGTGCGTCCCCTGGACCGTCGCGGCGATCGCGCGGGCGAGGGCGGTCTTGCCGGTGCCGGGGGCGTCCTCGAGGAGCAGGTGGCCCTCGGCGAGCATGCAGGTCAGCGCGAGGCGGATGACCGACGACTTGCCCAACAACGCCTGGCCGACGTTGTCGGTGAGCTTGCCGAACGTCTCGGCGAACCAGGCGGCGTTCTCGGCCTTGAGGGTCATGGTCTCTTCCTTACTGATCGGGGCTTGGTGGGCTGTCGGGGAGGGTGGCCGTTAGGGGCCGATGTGGTACCAGTTGGGAACTGCACCTTGGAACTCGATGGAGAAGTCGGCGTTGGGACGCATGGTCGGGTCGTACTGATTGCCCGGGCAGGTGAACGTGATCGTGCCGGTCGACGGGAGGTTTCGCGACCCCGGCTCGCCCAGGTAGTTGCCGGCCGAGGTGGCGACTCCGCCGGAGATGGTAGGCCACTTGCGCTGCTCCCAGGTGGGGGCATTCCAGCAGCGGACGTTCCACGTGCCAGCGTTGGCGAAGGTGTAGAAGCTCAGCGTGACGGTCAGACCGTTGACGCTCACCTTCGACACCTGGGGTGGCGGCGGGGCCGTGGTGCCGGTGTCGCACGTCACCCCCCGGACAGACCGGTGGACTGCTTGGCCTCGATGCACACAAATTCCTGTCTCAGGCTCACCAGACGATCGAGTCCGAGGCGGATTCGCCCGACCTGGAGCAGGTGATCGTCACCGTGTTACCCGTGTAGCCGTAATAGGCGCCGGTCGTACGCGTCTCGTTCGGGCCGAAGGCCCAGGGGCCGGACCAGCCTCCGTTCACGCTGCAGGTGACGTTGCCGGAGAAGTTCGCCGTGGAGATCCGGAGGTAGGCACATCCGGCAGTGGCACAGCCGGGCTGACCCACGGCGCTGCCACCCTTCGACACGGTGACCTTCGGCTGAGGCGCAGGGTTGCTCGTGGCACTGGCGCACTTGACCCCGCCGGACTGGCCGGTGCTCTGCTTCGCCTCGATGCACACCGTGCGCGTCGCCGAATAGCCGATGCCCGACACGGTCGTGCTGCCGGACGCCCCCACGTTGCCGCTGGCGGCATTCGACAAGACGTACGTCGTGGATCGACCGTTGTCGTTGCCGCCGGACCAGCTGCAGGAGATCGACTGTGCGCCCCCGCCGCACGAGATGTTGGGCGTCGTCGGCGGCCCGTAGGCGTTGACGGCCGTGCCTGACTCCGGACCCTTCGCCAACTCGCCCTTGACCACGCTTTCGGCCCAGACGTACACCGTGACGTTGCTGCCGTTGGGGAAGGCTGTGCCGTTGGTCAGCGTCCCGCCCGTGCTGCTCAAGGTGCCGCTGCCGCCGGCCGACGAGCGCCAGCGGTACGTCATCTCGCTCGGGGTCGCGCCGTTGCCGGCGGCCGCGCTGAAGGTCACCTTGACCTGGTTGCTGACCCCAGTCGCGGACGCCGACAGGCCACCCACCGCACCCGGATCCTGGAAGGGCCGGATCGCGTTCGAGTTGGTTGACGGGGTCGACCAGCCGGCCTTGTTCTTGGCGCGAACCCGGAACGTGACGTCGCTGGTCGACACCGGCATCACGACCCGGCAGGACGTCGCCGTGGTCGAGGCGCACGTCGACACGACGGCACCGTTCATGCTCAGCTCGTAGACCATGTTCGAGTCACCGTTGCCGTTCGGCGGGCTCCACGACACGTTGGCCGCGGGCGGTAGCGTGCTCGCCGACTCCTTGGACGCGTTGGGTGCCCCCGGCTGGAACGGGACGCCCGCCGGCACCACCGCAGCGGAGGGGATCGACCAGTCCGAGGGGTCCGGGGCCGCCGAACGAGCCTGCACCCGGAAGGTGTAGGCGACACCGTTGGTGAGGCCGGGCCAGACGTAGCTGGTGCCGGTCACCGGAGGCGACTGGGTTGTTCCGCCCACCGCGGGGCTGACGGACACGATGTAGCTGGTGACGGGTGAGCCGTCCGTCGTGGCCGCCGGCCAGGTCAGCGAGATCTGCTTGTCACCGAACGTACCCACCGGCGCACCCGGCGGGTTCGGCTTGACGTCCGGACGCAGGTCGGCGGACTCCGCCGAGTCGGGCCCCTCGTTGACCACGTTGGTGGCGCTGACCCTGAACCGGTACGTCTCGTCGTTGATCAAGTTCGAGATCACGCAGGTCGTCTGCTTGGAGCACTTCTGCGAGCCCTTCGAGCCCTTGTTCCCCGACCACTTCACCGTGAAGAAGTCGATCTCCGCACCATTGTTCGCACCGGCCGTCCAGTTCAACGTCACCGTGCGCGACAGGTGCGTCTCACCGCTCAGACCCACCGGGGCGTCCGGTTTGTCCCGCACCGTCAACTCGATCGTGCCCCGAACCTGCCGGGTGACCTGCTCGGTCGCGTCCTGGACGAGGTACGTGACCACCTGTGACCCGTTCTTGCCAGGCGGTGGCGTGATCGTCACGGATAGGCCCGAGACGGTCACCGAGGTGCCGGCGACCGTCGCCGTCGGCGTCCCCACGATCGTCACCGGCTTGCCCTCGGCGGCGAACGGATTCGAGATGTACTGCGTCAGATCGATCGTCGACGGCGAACCCGCTTTGGCGTCCGAAATCACGGCCGTCTTGACGGCCATCAAGGGCCGGGTGGACGCCGTCGCCTTGAGTTGCACGACAGCCGGGACCGGCGGGTTCGTGCCGTCGGAGACCGTGACCTGGACGCTGCCGCCCGTCCCGGGCGCCACGTTGGCGTCCGCCGAAACGCTGAGGGTCGAGCCCGCGAGATCGACCTTGAACGGGCCCGAGACGGCGCCCTTGTTGAAGGCCAGCTTGTTCGCGTCGCCGGGGTCGGGATCCTTCGCCATCTGCTTCAGGTCGACCGTCTTGGGGGCCTCGCCGACGGCCACCGTCACCTCGGACGGGGTGAACACCGGCGGGTGATTCACCGCAGGTGCGGGGGTTACCCGGATGGGCAGCGACAGCGTGGCTGTACGGCCTGCCGGGTCGTCGGGGCTGGACCCGTCCGTGACTTCGAACGTGACCGACGTCATACCCGTGAAGTCCGGCACGGACTTGTACTGCAGGGTCTTGGCGTCCTTGATCGGGGGCGTGGCCGGGTCGGCGCCGATGCCCGACTTCGCCTTGGCCTCGAACGTCAGCAGCGGGCTGCGTCCGGGGCGGACGACCACGTACTCGCTGAGGGGAAGCGTGAGCAACTGGCCGGCTTCGATCGTTGCGGGCACCTTTGTCAGGTTCAGCGTCGGGACGTCTGAGCCAGCAGCCGGCACGATGACCGCCGCCTTGCCCACGTTGCCGTCCGGATCCTTGATCGCATACAGCACCACCTGGCGCTGATCCGTCACCGTGATCGTCAGCTTCTTGTCCCCCGTCACGGTGACGCCGGCGTCCGGGGTCGACACCTCGAGCTCCTTGCGTGAGCCGTCCGGGTCGTAGTCGTTCGCCAACACATCGACCGTGACCGACTTTTCGGTCTTGATCTGCTCGGGCGTCACGATGTCGTCCAGGGCGATGGGGGCGCGCAGCGGCGCATCCTTGCTGACGTGGATCGACATCACCCCCTTGCTCGACCCACCCTTGCCGTCGGAGACGCCGTAGTAATAGGTCAGGACGCCCTCGGTCTCGGGCGTCTTGAGGGTGACCTCGTCGCCCTCGATCGTCGTTTCGGCGGTGGTCTTGGCGTCGGCCGGCGCCACCGAGTTACCGATCAGCGACAAGACATCCCCATCGGGATCCACGTCGTTGGCGATCGGCTTGGCGCTCAACAAGCGCCCCGGACGCGTCGACAGGTCGTCCGGGACGGCGACCGGCGACTGGTTGGTCGTGTTCGGGGGGGCGATTCCGACCCGGACGGTCGAGGTGGCCTGGGCCCCGAAGCGATCCTGGACCTTGTACGTGAAGGTGTCGGTACCGAGCGCGCCGGCGGGAGCGGTGTAGGTGATCGAGTCGTTGGTGGCCTCCGCCGCGCCAAGGGTGGGCGGGGAGTCAAGGCCGACCAGCGTCACCGAATCGCCGTCCGGATCGGCGCCGTCCAGCGGCACCGGGATCACGACCTTGCCGCCGGCCAGGACGCGTCCCTCGATGGGCTGCGGGAGCGGCGGCTGGTTCGGCGAGTCAAGGGGCGTCACGTTGACGATGATCTGGGCCGACGAGTAGTTCTTCGCGGTGTCACGGGCCGTGTAGGTCACCCGATAGGAGCCGGCCTTCTTCGCACGGAAGCGCACGACGTCGCGCGAAACGAAGACGTCACCCACGCCCTGATCGCCCTCGATCTCGACCTTGGGGTCGAGCGACAGGGGCAGACCTGACGGCGACTGATCATTCGCCAACACCGGGATCGTGACAATGTCACCGACCCGGACGCTCACCTTGTCGTTGACGGCGATCGGCGGTGCCGCGGACGCGACGGGCGGCAGCGGAACCACCGACACCCGTCCGGACGCCTGGCCCGATCCGTTGGACACGACGTAGCTGAAGTCGACCGGCGCATCGATGCCCACCGGCGCGCTGATGCGCAGCCTGTGGTGCTCGAGCACTTCCACCGCGATGCCGGAGTTCGGCGGCAACGACACGGACTTCAGCACCAGGACGCCGCCCGCCGGGTCGGTGTCGTTCGCGAGGGCGTCCACGACGACCGAACCGCCCGTCGGCAGCATGGCGATGTCGTCGGACGCCACCGGGTCGCCCTGAGCGGGCTCCGCCACGTCGACCCGGATCGTCCCGGTGCCTGGGGTGGGTGAGTCGTTCGCCACTTCGTACTGCAGGTAGGCCGTGCCGACCGTGGTCGAGGAGAAGCGCACCGCTCCCGAGATGTAGTCGGGCTGGATGTTCTGCCCCTGCGACTGGCCGATGATGCGGGTGAGGCGCAGCGTGCCGCCATTGGGGTCGACGTCGTTCGCCAGCGGGTGGATGACGACGTCTTGGCCCTTCAGCACGGTGACGTGGTCGGTGTTGGTGATCGGCGGCACCTTGTTGTCGGAGCGCACCGTCACCATCAGTTTGCCGGTCCCCGTCCGTAGTCCGTCGCTGACGACCACGGCAACCTCCTTGGGCCCGGGACCACCCGTGGCGAGGTCGCGCACGGACAGCACGCCATCGGGCCGGGCGCGCACGAGCACGTCAGCCGGACCCGTGGCCGACACCAAGAACAACGTGTCACCTTCGGGGTCTCGCCAGTCACCCAGCACCGACGTGGACGCCTCACCTTGGCGTCCCAGCGTCATCGACGAGATGCGCGTCTGCTTCGGGGGTTCGTTGGTGGCAGGCCCGTTCACCGTGACCTTGACCCGCGCCTCCGACGTCGCACCGTGCCCATCGTTGGCCACGTAAGTGAAGGAGAGGACGCCGCTGGCCTCCTCAGGGACCGTGATGCTGAGTGCCTCGCCGCCGCGGACCTGCGACACCTTCGCACCGGTCGGCTGCTCCTTCACCGTGGCGGTCAACATCGAGCAGTTGGGCACGGTGTCGTTCTCCAGCACGGGCAGTGTGTAGGTGCGTCCGGGCCGGACGCCGTAGGCGTCGTCGCTAGCCAGCGGGGGGTTGGACTGCTCAGTGCACGGCTGGGAGATGGTGTCGTCGACGATCTCGGTGGTCGACGTGTTCTTCTCGTCCTGCTTCTTGACGCTGTTGTCGATGACCTGCCAGTTGTCCAGCGGGATCATCTCCATGTTGACCAGCAGGATCAGCCCGGTGGCCATGTCGTTGAAGACGATGATGTCGCGGTTGACCCGGAAGGTGGGCTTCGTCGAGCCCTTCATCTTCTCGACGGTCTGCTTCACGTCGTCGGCATCGGCCAAGCAGTCACGCACGTAGGCCCCGGAACCGCCCCAGGCGAAGTAGGCACAGCCGTCCAGCAGGACCGGCGCCGCCGGCGTCCCCGGACCAGCACCGTTCGAGACCACGGACGCCGCCCCGCCGGCCAGCGGGGCGGAGATCATCGCGGACGCCCCGGCGAGCAGCACCTTGTCGCTCGCGGGACCCGGCTGCTGCAGCACCAGCTGGTCGGCTGCTTCGAGCGGCGAGCTGCCCTTGGTCGTCCGGACGGCTCCGCCCTCGACGTCGAGCACGACGACCGTGTCGCCCACCACCGTCAGGGACGCCGTGTCGAGGTTCTTGAGGTCCTTGATCGACCCCGAGTCAGTGATCTTGCCGCCCTTGACCGTCTTGACCACGCCGTCGCGCGCCACCACGTACGCCACCCCGTCCGAGCCAACGACCGCCCGCACGCCGGGCGACTTGTCCACGACCGGCTCGCCCTGCCCGCGGAAGGCGCCGACGACCGAGGCGTCCAGGACCCAGACCTTGCCCTGGCTGGCGTCCGTCACGGCCGCCGTCTGGCCGCCGATCGCTAGGGCCGTGTCGCCGCCGATGGGCGCGCCGTCGCCCTTTGCCATGGACGCCGTGTCGAGGTTGAGCGCCTTCTTGGCGCCGGCGTCCTGCAGCACGACCATGTTCTGGTCCTGCGCTAGGTCGAACTGCCCGGTGTCGGTGCGGACGCCGCCGTCGAGCGTGCGGGAGGGGTAGTTGAGGTGGCCGACGAGCTTCAGCGCCTGGTTGGTCACCCAGACCCCGCCGTCGTTGAACTGCAGCTGGGAAGCGGGAACGCCCTTGTGGACGAAGGCGAGGGTGCCCATCAGGAGCCCCATCACCACGAGGGCCACGAGCCCTCGACGTTGACGCGCGAGCAGTCCCCTCACTGTGACTCCTGTGACCTCGAGGACCCCTGGGGTGGGCTGGCTCAGCCAGGGTATCCGCTGGGCCTGACAGCGCCCAACCCGCGGACGGGCGTGGAGGGGGTGTTGGCCAACACCCTCCGGCGCGGGCGACGCGTCCGGTCTTGGCGAATGGGGACGATCCGGTCCGCTCACCTCGGGAGCCGGTGGGTCCTATGCTGGCGAGAACTGCATAAGGAGCATTGATGGCGATCGACCTGTTCCGGCTGCCGAAGGCCGAACTTCACCTGC
>Ga0208564_1000853_pt1 | contig 26809 bp, 26 predicted proteins | sample AD_UKC073_MetaG_FD_184439 | JGI IMG/M metagenome (GOLD analysis project Ga0208564, IMG submission 184439) | Active sludge microbial communities of municipal wastewater-treating anaerobic digesters from USA - AD_UKC073_MetaG (SPAdes) (version 2) | ecosystem: Engineered > Bioreactor > Anaerobic >... | reverse complement strand
GTGTTCTCGGCCTCCGCCTGGGCCGCGCTGAGCCTGCACAGCGTGTGGGCCAGCGTGCCGCCGCTGGCCTGGCTGCTGCTGGCGGGCAACCTGTTCTGGGTGCTGGCCTACGACACCGAATACGCCATGGTGGACCGCGACGACGACCTGAAGATCGGCATGAAAACCTCGGCCATCACGCTGGGCCGCTTCGACGTGGCCGCCATCATGGCGTTTTATGTGGTTTATCTGTCAATTTGGGTTCTGGCGCTTGTTCCGCGGTCGCCTAATGCTCTTTTTTATATAGCAATCGCCATCGCCGCAGCGCAGGTGGTGTGGCACTGGACGCTGATCCGCAGCCGCACCCGCGAGGGCTGCTTCCTCGCCTTCCGGCAGAACCACTGGGTGGGCTTTGCCGTGTTTGCGGGCGTGGCGCTGGGCCTGGGTGCCCGGTGATGGCGGCCACCCCCCACGACACCGCCGTCCAGGCCTTCATCACCCGCTGGAGCGGCGCCACCGCCAGCGAACTGGCCACCGCGCAAAGCTTCGTCATCGAGCTGTGCGACCTGCTCGGCGTGGCCAAGCCCCACCCCACGCCCGAGCAGGACTACATGTTCGAGCGCCCCGTCACCTTCGCCCACGGCGACGGCAGCACCAGCGCCGGGCGCATCGACTGCTACCGGCGCGGCCACTTCGTGCTGGAAGCCAAAAAACTCAAAGCCGCCGCCCACACCAAAGGGTTTGACGACGGCCTGCTGCGCGCCCGCAGCCAGGGCGAAGGCTACGCCCGGGCCCTGCCCGCAGGCGAAGGCCGCCCGCCCTTCGTGCTTGTGGTCGACGTGGGCACCGTCATCGAGGTGTATGCCGAATTCAGCCGCAGCGGCGGCACCTACACCCCGTTCCCCGACCCGCGCAGCCACCGCCTGGCGCTGGCCGACCTGGCGAAGCCGGAAGTGCAGAGCCGCCTGCGCCGCATCTGGACCGACCCCGACAGCCTGAACCCCGCCCGTATCAGCGCCCAGGTCACCCGCGAGGTGGCAGCCTTGCTGGCGCGGCTGGCCAAATCACTCGAAGCGGGTAGCTTAAATTTCAAGTCAAACCAGCCTCTAGCCCAGGTGCAAAGCCGGCAAGTAGCTCCTGAATTAGTAGCGTCTTACCTCACCCGCTGCCTCTTCAGCATGTTTGCCGAAGACGTCGAGCTGCTGCCCAAAGGCGCGTTTTTGGGCCTGCTGCAAACCCACCGCAGTGACCCCGCCACCCTGCAGCAGATGCTGCGCATCCTGTGGGCCGACATGGACCGCGGCGGCTTCAGCGCCGCGCTGGCCAAGCCCGTGCTGCACTTCAACGGCAAACTCTTCAAAGGCGCGGGGGAAGACGGCTACAGCCTGCTGCTCACGCCCGAGCAGATCGACCTGCTGGTGGCAGCAGCCCAATGCAACTGGCGCGAGGTCGAGCCCGCCATCTTTGGCACCCTGCTGGAGCGCGCCCTCGACCCCACCGAACGCCACGCCCTGGGCGCCCACTACACCCCCCGTGCGTATGTGGAGCGGCTGGTGCTGCCCACCGTCATCGAGCCCCTGCGCGCAGACTGGGCCAACGCCCAGGCCGCCGCCCTGGTGCTGGCGCATGAAGCCGCTGCGCTGCAAGGCAAGGCGGCAGAGTCCAAGCTGGCCGAGGCACGCGCCGAAGTCAAAAAATTCCACCACCAGCTCTGCACCACCCGTGTGCTCGACCCGGCCTGTGGCAGCGCCAACTTTTTGTACGTGACGCTGGAGCACCTCAAGCGCCTGGAGGGCGAAGTCGTCAACCAGCTCGAAGCCCTGGGCCAGACGCAAGAGCAGCTGGGCTTTGAAGGTGAAACCGTCACCTTGCAGCAGCTACGTGGCATCGAGCTCAACGAACGCGCCGCCGCCCTGGCCGAGCTGGTGCTGTGGATCGGCTACCTGCAGTGGCAAATCCGCGCCCGGGGCAACCAGGCCGTGGCCGAACCCGTGGTGCACAACTACGGCAACATCGAATGCCGCGACGCCGTGCTGGCCTGGGACGCCCAGGAAGTCGCCTACGACGCCGCCGGCCAGCTGCTCAGCCGCTGGGACGGCCGCACATTCAAGACCCACCCTGTGACGGGCGAGCAGGTGCCCGACGAAGCCGCCCAGGTGCCGCAATGGCGCTACGTGGGCGCCCGGCAGGCGCAGTGGCCGCAGGCGGATTTCATTGTGGGGAACCCGCCTTATTTGGGTGCTCGAACAATTCGACAGTCGCTTGGAGCTGGGTACTTGGAAGCTCTGCGCAACGCGCACTCGGATGTGCCTGAAAACGCTGATTTCGTGATGTATTGGTGGAACAAGGCGGCAGCCTTGGTCGCAGCGCAACAGTGTCGGCAATTCGGACTGATCACCACCAACAGCCTTCGCCAATCGTTTAACCGCGTGGTTCTTGAAAAATTCCTCGATAAAGGACTGAGCCTTACCTTTGCTATCCCCGACCACCCATGGGTGGATAGTTCCGACGGTGCAGCCGTCAGGGTGGCGCTCAGTGTTGGGCGATCAGGCAAGCATGATGGGACGCTCGGTTTGGTTACTGCGGAGGAAGCACGCGATGAGGGTGAATTTGCTATTGAAGTCCAGGAATCTCACGGACACATAACGCCGGGGTTGACGATCGGCATCGATGTAGCTGCGGCCCCGCCATTGCTCGCAAACAAGAGCATGAGTTGCGTCGGCTATCAACTCACAGGAAAAGGGTTTGTTGTTGATGCGGGGCAGGCCCGCGCGCTGGACCCGCAATTTGGAAATGCAAATGCTCGAGTCAAACCCCTGATGACTGGGCGAGACATCACCCAGGAGAATCGGGGCCTCTTCGCAATCGACAGTTTTGGACTCAGTGCGGATGATCTTCGTGCCCGCTACCCTGCGATCTACCAATGGCTATTTGATCGGGTGAAACCTGAGCGCGATACCAATAGCGACAGGCTGATAAAAGCCAACTGGTGGCTGTATGCACGAACACGAGATGAATTGCGACTAGCCTTGGCGGGGTGCAATAAAGCCATCGCGACATCACTCACCGCGAAACATCGGATTTTTGTTTTTGTTCCTGCGAGTGCGGTATGCGATAGCACCACGGTCATGTTTGCTTTGCCTGATGCACTTCATCTTGGAGTTCTCAGTAGCAAAGTTCATGTGGAATGGTCATTGGCATCCAATAGTCGCCTCGGCGTTGGCAATGACCCTCGCTACATCAAAACCGTCTGCTTTGAAAATTTCCCCTTCCCCGACGAAGACACCGGCCTGACCCCGCAGCTGCGCGAGCGCATCGCCCAGCTGGCCGAGCAGATCGACGCCCACCGCAAGCGCGTGCTGGCGCCCGAAGCGGGCAATGCGGGCCTGACGCTGACCGGCCTCTACAACGTGCTGGCCGCCCTGCGCGAAGGCCGCGCGCTCACGGCCAAAGAGAAAACCCAGCACACCCAGGGCCTGGTGGGCGTGCTGCGCGAGCTGCACGACGAGCTGGACGCAGCCGTGCTGGCCGCCTATGGCCTGCCGGCCGACGCCAGCACCGACGACGTGCTGGCCCACCTGGTGCAGCTCAACACCCAGCGCGCGGCAGAAGAGGCGCAGGGCCATGTGCGCTGGCTGCGCCCGGCCTTCCAAAACCCGCAGCAGCTACCAAAACAAGAGCTGCTGGCGCACGACAGCCCGGCGCTGCAGGTTGATTTGGTTGAAGAAGAAGCATCCGGCGCTGCCGCGGCCGTGGCGGCTACCGCCGCCGCCAAGCCCGCCCAGCAGCCCTGGCCGGCCACCCTGCCCGAGCAGGTGCGCGCCGTGGCCGAGGTGCTGGCGCGCAGCGCGGTGCCGCTGGGGCTGCCGGCCATCGAAGCCTGCTTCAAGGGCCGTGGCCCCTGGAAGAAGGGCCTGCCCACGCTGCTGCAAACCCTGGAAGCCCTGGGCCGCGCGCGGCAGCTGGACTCGGCGGGCGGGGTGCTGTGGCGGTGCTGAGGGCGCGGTGTGCTATTCAATCAATAGCTTCTTGCGCGCTTTTAGCGTGGGCTGGCGGCAATTTTCTTGCCAAATCCGGCGCAAGCGGAGGATTTATCTCCGCATTGTGCTATCAAATCAGTAGTATTTGATCCGGTTTCTCAGGCTTTGCCGAACTCGTCGCCCAGCACCTGCGCCCGCTGTTGTGCAGCCTGCATGGCGCGCACGAAAGCATCTTTCACGCCGCTGGCTTCCAGGCTGGTCAGTGCGGCGTAGGTGGTGCCGCCTTTGGAGGTGACGCGCTCGCGCAGCAGCTTCAGCGGGTCGCTGGAGGCGCCGGCCAGGGCGGCGCCTCCGCTGAAGGTGCCCACGGCCAGCTGGCGGGCCTGGGCTTCGGTCAGGCCCATGCCGGTGCCGGCCTGCACCATGGCTTCGAGGAAATAGAACACATAGGCGGGGCCGGAGCCCGACAGGGCGGTGACGGCGTCGAGGTGGTTTTCCTGCGCCAGCCAGACGTGGTCGCCCGTGGTGGCCACCACGGCTTCCACCAGGTCGCGCTCGGCCGCAGTCACGGCGGGGCGGGCGAACAGGCCGGTCATGCCCTTGCCCACCAGTGCGGGGGTGTTGGGCATGGCGCGCACGATGCGGTCGCTGCCCAGCCACTGGGAGATGCTGTCGGAGCGGATGCCGGCGGCCACGCTCAGGTGCAAGGCGTGCTGTACATGCGGACGGGCCTGGGCGGCGGCATCGCGGAAGGTCTGGGGTTTGACGGCCCACACCACCAGCTGGCTGCGTGCCAGCGCCGGACCGGGGGTTTCCTGGGCGGCAATGCCGAACTGCTGCTGCAGGCGTTCGCGGGCCTCGGCCCAGGGCTCGACGATCTCGATACGGCCGGCGTCCAGCCCCTGGTGGATCAGGCCGCCGATGATGGCGCTGGCCATGTTGCCGCCGCCGATGAAGGCGATGGTGGTGTCGGGGGCGGAGCTTGTGGGGGCGGTAGAGGAGGGCATGGCAGGGGTTTACTCGATGAATTCAAAGGCTGCGAACTGGGTGATCTGGGCCGAACGGAAGTTGTCGTCGCTGACCACCACCAGGGTGCGGATGCGGCGCCCATTGTCCTGCAGCACGGGCCCCCAGGTCATGCCTTCGGTGTTGTCCAGCTGCGTCAGCCCCAGGGTGGCGAAGTCGGCCACCAGGGTCTTGGTGGCGCTCTGGTGGTTGCCGGGCTGCAGGCGGTCCAGGCCCAGGGTGTCGCTGGCAGCGCGGGTGTCGATGCGGTACAGGCGCAGCGACATACCCTGGGCCAGAATGTAGGCGCGCTCCAGCACCAGCATGTGGTGCGCGTCCTGCATCAGGATTTCGCTGATGCCGTTGTCGGCATAGACCACGGGCGGGGTGAGGCCGGGCAGGGGGCCGCGCGCAGGGATGGCGTCGGGCACGTAGGCGATCTGCCGCACGGCCTGGCCGCTGGCGAGGTCGAAGGCGGTGATGCGGCAGGGGCCGCCCTCGGCGCCCACGCGGGGGCTGGGGCCGTCTTGCAGCAGGGCGTTTTCCATGGCGACCCAGGCGGTGCGCTGGTCTGGCGTGAGGGCCAGGCCCTCGAACGCCAGGTTGTCGCGCGGGCCGGTGCCTGCACCCGGCTGGTGCGTGAACATCGGCGGCAGGGCCAGGGTGCGCACCAGCTGGCCGTCGGACAGGCGGCTTTCGTGCAGGGCCGGGCCCATGCCACGGCGCACCCAGCCTTCGCTGGCCCAGAGCACATGCCCGGCTTGTGGTCCCGACAGCCAGCGCACGGCTTCGGGGTCGGGTACCTCGTCGTTGGGGTGGGCCTGTTGGCGGTTGGGGAAGTGGGCGCCCTGCGCATTGCGCAGCAAGGTGACGCTGTCCAGCTGGGGCGTGCCCAGGCCGGTGGTGGTCAGCGGCAGCCGGGCGGTGTAGGCCCGGGCGGGGCTCAGGATGGAGCGGTCGTCGCTGATCAGCACGTACAGCCCGGTGGCGGGGTCGTAGTCGATGCCCGAGAGCCCGCCCACCGTGGTGCCTTGGAAGTCCATGGCATGGGGCAGGGTGGTTTCGCCGATCAGCCGCAGCCGGGGGGTGCTGGCCGCCGCAGGGCTGCCGGGGGCGGGTTGCTGCGGGTTTGCAGGGGGCTGGCCGCAGCCGGGCAGCAGGCTTGCAGCACCCAAAGCCAGGCCGGCACCGAGCAGGCTGCGGCGCGTGAGTTGTAGGGTCATGGGCGCGGAGTCTAGGGCGTGTTGGAAAGTTGCCACGTTTTTCGGGCGTCCGGTGGCGTTGGGATGCTGTCAGGGTGTTGACATGGGGATGAATCTTTGTGAGAATCGGGGGCTTCGCTTGAAAAGGCGAACAAGTTTCTTGCCCAACAAGATGCGCCATGAATGGTTTGTGGTGCAGATTACGGGCCCAAGACTGACTGGGTATGGCTGGTGATGGCTCTAGGGCTTTGGCTGGTGGTGCTCCGGTACAAGTTGGGAATATTGAAAAATGATCCAGACAGAATCTCGGTTAGAGGTTGCCGACAATACCGGCGCTAAGTCCGTCCTGTGCATCAAGGTGCTCGGTGGCTCCAAGCGTCGTTATGCGAGCGTGGGCGACATCATCAAGGTAAGCATCAAGGAAGCTGCTCCGCGTGGTCGCGTCAAAAAAGGCGAGATCTACAGTGCAGTGGTGGTGCGCACCGCCAAGGGTATTCGCCGCGGCGATGGCTCCCTTGTCAAATTCGATGGCAATGCTGCGGTGTTGCTGAATGCAAAGCTGGAGCCTATCGGCACCCGTATCTTTGGACCGGTGACGCGCGAGCTGCGCACTGAAAAGTTCATGAAGATCGTGTCCCTGGCCCCTGAAGTTCTCTAAGGAACCGCCATGAACAAGATTCGCAAGGGCGACCAAGTCATCGTGCTCACCGGGCGCGACAAGGGCAAGCGCGGCACTGTGACGCTGCGCTCGGATGACTCCCACCTGCTGGTGGAAGGCATCAATCTGGTGAAGAAGCACGCCAAGCCGAACCCCATGAAGGGCACCACCGGCGGGATCATTGAAAAGGCCATGCCGATTCACCAGTCCAACGTGGCAATTTTTAATGCTGCGACGGGCAAGGCTGACCGCGTGGGCATCAAGCTGCAGGCTGATGGCAAGCGCGTGCGTGTCTTCAAGTCCAGCGGTGAAGAAATCAAGGTGGCCTGAGAGGTATCCAAATGGCACGACTTCAACAACACTATCGCGAAAAAGTAGTTCCTGAACTGACCGAGAAGTTCGGCTACAAGTCACCCATGCAGGTGCCGCGCCTGACCAAGATCACGCTGAACATGGGCGTGAGCGAGGCAGTTTCCGACAAGAAGATCATGGACAACGCCGTGGGCGACCTGACCAAGATCGCTGGACAGAAGCCTGTTGTGACGGTGGCCAAAAAGGCTATCGCCGGCTTCAAGATCCGCGAAGGCCAGGCTATCGGCTGCATGGTGACGCTGCGTGGCGTCCAGATGTACGAATTCCTGGATCGTTTCGTGACCGTGGCTCTGCCCCGCGTTCGTGACTTCCGTGGTATCTCCGGTCGTGCTTTTGACGGCCGTGGCAACTACAACATCGGTGTCAAGGAACAGATCATTTTCCCGGAAATCGAATACGACAAGGTGGATGCGCTGCGTGGCCTGAACATCAGCATCACCACCACTGCGAAGACCGACGAAGAAGCCAAGGCGCTTCTGGCTGGCTTCCGCTTCCCGTTCAAGAACTGAGGTGATGTGTGGCTAAAGTAGCATTGATCCAGCGCGAACTGAAGCGCGAAAAGCTGGCTGCCAAGTATGCAGCCAAGTACGCCGAGTTGAAGGCAATCGCCAACGACAGCAAGCGCAGCGATGATGAGCGCGCTGTGGCCCGTCTGGGCTTGCAGAAGCTCCCCCGCAACGCCAACCCCACGCGCCAGCGCAACCGTTGCGAAATCACCGGTCGCCCCCGTGGTACGTTCCGCCAGTTTGGTCTGGGCCGTGCCAAGATCCGTGAACTGGCTTTTGCTGGCGACATCCCCGGTGTCACCAAGGCCAGCTGGTAAGCAGGCAGGAGAGATACAACATGAGCATGAGTGATCCTATTGCTGACCTGCTGACACGCATCCGCAATGCACAAATGGTGTCCAAACCCACCGTGTCGGTGCCTTCTTCCAAGGTGAAGATTGCCATCGCCAAGGTGCTGCAGGACGAGGGCTATATCGACGGCTTCAAGGTGAAGACCGAAGAAGGCAAGTCTGAACTCGAAATCACCCTGAAGTACTACGCCGGTCGTCCGGTTATCGAGCGTATCGAGCGCGTGAGCCGTCCTGGCCTGCGTGTGTACAAGGGTCGCGATTCCATCCCTCAGGTCATGAATGGCCTGGGTGTGGCGATCGTGACGACCCCCCAGGGTGTGATGACCGACCGCAAGGCGCGCGCTACCGGTGTTGGTGGCGAAGTGCTCTGCTACGTCGCTTAAACCCGCGACATTGAGGAGAAACTGAAATGTCCCGTGTAGGAAAAATGCCGATCACCATCCCCGCAGGTGTGGATGTGTCGATCAAGGAAGATCAGATCAGTGTGAAGGGCGCCGGCGGTTCGCTGTCGTTGGCTCAAAATGGTCTGGTGAAGGTTGCGAGCCGAGATGGCAAGCTCAGCTTTGAGCCGGCCAATGACTCCCGCGAAGCCAATGCCATGAGCGGTACTTTGCGCCAGTTGGTGAACAACATGGTGCTGGGTGTCAGCAAGGGCTTCGAGCGCAAGCTGAGCCTGATCGGCGTGGGCTACAAGGCCCAGGCCCAAGGCACCAAGCTGAACCTGGCGGTGGGTTACTCCCATCCCGTCAACATCGACATGCCCGCCGGCATCACGGTGGCTACCCCGACCGCGACCGAAATCGTGATCAAGGGTGCCGACCGCCAGCGCGTGGGCCAGGTCGCTGCCGAGATTCGTGCCGTTCGTCCTCCCGAGCCTTACAAGGGCAAGGGCATCCGTTATTCGGATGAGAAGGTCACGATCAAAGAAACCAAGAAGAAGTAAGGGGCAGCACCATGTTGACCAAGAAAGAACAACGTCTTCGCCGGTCTCGCCAGACACGTATCCGCATTGCAACGCAAGGTGTTGCACGTCTGACCGTGAACCGTACCAACCTGCATATCTATGCCACCGTCATCTCTGGCGACGGCAGCAAGGTGCTGGCAACGGCTTCCACGGCGCAGGCCGATGTGCGTGCCTCGCTGGGTGGTTCTGGCAAGGGTGGCAACGCCGCCGCTGCCGCTGCCATTGGCAAGCTGATCGCCGAAAAGGCCAAGGCTGCTGGCGTGGAGAAGGTTGCATTTGACCGCGCTGGTTTCGCATACCACGGCCGTGTCAAGGCACTGGCTGAAGCAGCACGCGAAGCGGGCCTGCAGTTCTAAGCGGATCGGATTTAAAAATGGCTAAATTTACTCCTAAAGCGCAGAGTGACGGTCCCGAAGACGGCATGCGCGAGAAGATGATCGCGGTGAACCGCGTCACCAAAGTGGTCAAGGGCGGTCGTATTCTCGGCTTCGCTGCATTGACCGTCGTGGGTGACGGCGATGGCCGCATCGGCATGGGCAAGGGCAAGTCGAAGGAAGTGCCTGCTGCCGTGCAAAAGGCAATGGAAGAAGCGCGCCGCAACCTGCTGAAGGTTTCGCTGAAGAATGGCACCATCCACCACCGCGTGATGGGTCACCACGGTGCTGCCAGCGTTCTGATGATGCCCGCCCCCAAGGGTACCGGCATCATCGCTGGTGGTCCGATGCGCGCCGTGTTTGAAGTCATGGGTATCACCGACATCGTCGCCAAGAGCCATGGTTCTTCCAATCCGTACAACATGGTTCGCGCCACGTTGGACGCACTGCGCAACTCCACCACAGCAGCTGATGTGGCTGCCAAGCGTGGCAAGTCGGTCGAAGACATCTTCGCCTGATCCCGGAGCCCGACATGACGACACAAAACACAGTGAAGGTCCAACTGGTGCGTAGCCCCATTGGTACCAAAGAATCGCACCGCGCCACCGTTCGTGGCCTGGGTCTGCGCAAGCTCAACAGCACGAGCGAACTGCAGGACACGCCTGAAGTGCGCGGCATGATTAACAAGATCAGTTATCTGGTCAAAGTGATCTGAGAGGTTGATGATGGAATTGAACAACATCAAGCCCGCAGCGGGTGCCAAGCACGCCAAGCGTCGCGTGGGTCGCGGCATTGGTTCCGGCCTGGGCAAGACCGCGGGTCGCGGCCACAAGGGTCAGAAGTCCCGTTCGGGTGGCTACCACAAGGTGGGCTTTGAAGGCGGTCAAATGCCTTTGCAGCGCCGTCTGCCCAAGCGCGGTTTCAAGTCGCATCTGCTGAAGTTCAACGCTGAAGTCACGCTGACTGCCCTGGAGCAGTTGGGCGCCGCTGAAGTGGACGTTCTGGCGCTGAAGCAGGCTGGCCTGGTGGGTGAGCTGATCAAGGTGGTCAAGGTCATCAATACAGGTGCGTTGACCAAGGCGGTCAAGCTGACCGGTGTCGGTGCAACCGCTGGTGCCAAGGCTGCCATTGAGGCTGCCGGCGGAAGCGTTGCCTGATTAGCCTGGTGAAAGAGAGCTACTGTGGCTACTAGCACGGCACAAGTTGCGAAGACCGGGAAGTTTGGTGACCTGCGTCGCCGGCTGGTCTTTTTGCTGCTGGCGCTGGTTGTTTACCGCGTCGGTGCACACATTCCGGTGCCAGGTATCGATCCTGCCCAACTGCAGGCCCTGTTCAAGGGCCAGCAGGGCGGAATTCTGAACCTGTTCAACATGTTCTCGGGTGGTGCGTTGTCACGGTTCACCGTCTTCGCGCTCGGGATCATGCCGTACATCTCGGCTTCGATCATCATGCAGCTGATGGGCTATGTCCTGCCAGCATTCGAGCAGATGAAGAAGGAAGGCGAGGCAGGACGTCGCAAGATGACGCAGTACACGCGTTATGGCACGGTGGCTCTGGCTCTCTTCCAGTCGATTGGTATTGCGATTGCGCTGGAAAGCTCCCCTGGTCTGGTGCTGAATCCGGGTTTCGGATTCCGCATGACGGCGGTGGTCAGCCTGACGGCAGGCACGATGTTCCTGATGTGGCTGGGTGAACAGATCACCGAGCGTGGTTTGGGTAACGGGATCTCGATCATCATCTTCGCTGGTATCGCTGCGGGCTTGCCCAATGCAGTCGGTGGGTTGCTCGAGTTGGTGCGCACCGGTGCGATGAGTATCATCGTGGCCCTGTTCATCGTGATCGCCATTGCGCTGGTAACTTACTTCGTCGTGTTCGTCGAACGAGGACAGCGGAAGATTTTGGTGAACTATGCACGGCGCCAGGTTGGCAACAAGGTGTACGGTGGGCAATCATCCCATCTGCCTTTGAAGTTGAACATGGCTGGTGTGATCCCACCGATCTTTGCTTCGTCGATCATCCTGCTGCCTGCGACGGTGGTGAACTGGTTCAGTGCCAGTGAATCCATGCGCTGGTTGAAAGACATCTCTTCGGCCTTGACCCCTGGTCAGCCGATCTATGTGATGTTCTATGCCGCTGCCATCGTGTTTTTCTGCTTTTTCTATACGGCCCTGGTGTTCAACAGCCGTGAGACTGCAGACAACCTGAAAAAGAGCGGTGCTTTCATCCCGGGTATTCGTCCTGGCGATCAGACAGCGAAATACATTGACAAGATTCTGGTTCGGTTGACGTTGGCAGGGGCGATTTACATCACCTTGGTGTGTCTGCTGCCTGAGTTTCTGATTTTGAAATACAACGTGCCGTTTTACTTTGGTGGCACATCACTGTTGATTATTGTGGTTGTGACCATGGACTTCATGGCCCAAGTACAGAATTACATGATGTCCCAACAATACGAATCGTTGCTGAAGAAGGCGAACTTCAAGGCTGCACCAGGACACTGAGTGGAACTGGAAAAAGGTCAGTTTGAAGTGATTTGTGTTGAACGCGACACGGTAAAAATTTTAGGAGAAATGAAATGAGAGTTTCGGCTTCGGTCAAGAAAATCTGCCGCAACTGCAAGATCATCCGCCGCAAGGGTGTGGTGCGAGTGATCTGCACAGACCAGCGCCATAAGCAGCGCCAAGGTTGATTGAAAAGGTTATAGAGGACGCATATGGCACGTATCGCTGGCATTAACATTCCGCCGCACAAGCATGCTGAAATTGGCCTGACCGCCATCTTCGGTATTGGTCGCACCCGCGCTCGCAAGATCTGCGAAGCCGCTGGCATCGAGTACTCCAAGAAGATCAAGGATCTGACGGACGGCGATCTCGAAAAAATTCGCGACCAGATCGCGGTGTTCACGATCGAAGGTGATCTGCGTCGTGAAACGACGATGAACATCAAGCGTCTGATGGACATCGGCTGCTACCGCGGTTTCCGCCATCGCCGTGGCTTGCCTATGCGTGGTCAGCGTACCCGCACGAATGCCCGTACCCGCAAGGGTCCGCGCAAGGCTGCGCAGTCCCTGAAGAAATAATTGAGAAAGCACTATGGCCAAGTCTCCCGCCAATAACGCAGCACAACGTGTCCGCAAGAAGGTTCGCAAGAACGTTTCCGACGGCGTTGCACACGTTCATGCTTCGTTCAACAACACCATCATCACCATCACCGACCGCCAAGGCAATGCGTTGTCCTGGGCTTCGTCGGGTGGTCAAGGTTTCAAGGGCTCCCGCAAGTCCACTCCGTTTGCTGCCCAGGTAGCTTCCGAAGTGGCAGGCCGTGCTGCTATGGAACAAGGTATCAAGAACCTGGACGTCGAGATCAAGGGCCCTGGTCCTGGTCGCGAATCCTCGGTGCGCGCACTGGGTGCCCTGGGCATCCGCATCACGTCCATCGCTGACGTGACGCCTGTGCCGCACAACGGCTGCCGCCCTCAAAAGCGCCGCCGTATCTGAGGTTCAACCCTCGGATACATTTGCCGCTGGCTGTGTGTGCAGCCTGCTTGGCAAATTTGTCAGAAGCCCACTGCCGGGAGTTGCTTGCAGCACCCGGCTCCCGCAGAGCATCTGCGGCAGTTGATTGATTAAAGGAAAATTCCGTGGCACGTTACCTCGGCCCCAAGGCCAAACTCTCCCGCCGTGAAGGCACTGACCTGTTCTTGAAGAGCGCACGCCGCTCCATCAGCGACAAGGCCAAGTTCGATTCCAAGCCTGGTCAACACGGCCGCACCTCGGGTGCCCGTACCTCTGACTTCGGCCTGCAACTGCGTGAAAAGCAGAAGGTCAAGCGCATGTATGGCGTGCTGGAAAAGCAATTCCGCCGCTACTTCGAAGAGGCTGATCGCCGTAAGGGCAACACCGGTGCCAACTTGCTGTTCCTGCTTGAATCGCGTCTGGACAATGTGGTGTACCGCATGGGTTTCGGCTCCACCCGCGCCGAAGCGCGTCAACTGGTGTCGCATAAGGCCATCACGGTGAACGGCAAGCCCGTGAACATCCCGTCCTACCTGGTCAAGACCGGTGACGTCGTGGCGGTGCGTGAAAAGTCCAAGAAGCAGAACCGCATCGTGGAAGCACTGCAACTGGCTCAGCAAGTGGGTATCCCTGCCTGGGTCGATGTGAACGCCGACAAGGCTGAAGGCGTGTTCAAGAAGGTTCCTGACCGCGATGAATTCGGTTCCGACATCAACGAATCGCTGATCGTCGAACTGTATTCCCGCTAATCGGTAGAGAGGATCTGTGCATCTTGCATGTGTGAGGTGTGCAGCATGATCCCATTTCGTTCCTGTACCGCGAGGCATCGCGGTACAGGTGCTTCATCAGCCTTACCGGTGTAACGAGCTGGGGGCATTGAGAGGAAGTCTGCATGCAAACCAATTTGCTGAAACCCAAAGCCATTACTGTCGAACAACTCGGGCCCAATCGTGCCAAGGTCGCGTTGGAGCCCTTTGAGCGTGGTTATGGCCACACCCTGGGCAACGCCATCCGCCGTGTTCTGTTGTCCTCCATGGTGGGTTATGCAGCGACCGAAGTCACCATCGCCGGTGTCCTGCACGAGTACTCGTCGATCGACGGCGTGCAGGAAGACGTGGTGAACATTTTGCTGAATCTGAAGGGCGTGGTGTTCAAGCTCCACAACCGTGACGAAGTGACCCTGAGCCTGCGCAAGGATGGCGAGGGTGTGGTCACCGCTGCTGACATCCAGACGCCGCATGACGTCGAGATCATCAACCCCGAGCACATCATTGCCAATCTGTCGCAAGGCGGCAAGCTGGACATGCAGATCAAGGTTGAAAAGGGACGTGGCTACGTGCCGGGCACGATGCGCCGTTATGGCGACGAGCCGACCAAGTCGATCGGCCGTATCGTGCTGGATGCCTCCTTCTCGCCTGTCAAGCGCGTCAGCTACACGGTGGAAAGTGCACGTGTCGAGCAGCGTACCGACCTGGACAAGCTGGTGGTGGAAATCGAGACCAACGGTGCCATCTCCGCCGAAGATGCAGTCCGCGCCTCAGCCAAGATCCTGGTGGAGCAGCTGGCTGTCTTCGCGCAACTGGAAGGTGGCGAACTGGCTGCTTTCGATGCACCTGCACCACGTGGTGGCGCCGCATTTGACCCGATCCTGCTGCGTCCTGTGGACGAGCTGGAACTCACGGTGCGTTCCGCCAACTGCCTCAAGGCCGAAAACATCTACTACATCGGTGACCTGATTCAGCGCACCGAGAACGAGTTGCTCAAGACCCCCAATCTGGGTCGCAAGTCGCTCAATGAAATCAAGGAAGTGCTGGCTTCGCGCGGCTTGACGCTGGGCATGAAGCTGGAGAGCTGGCCACCGGCCGGCCTCGATAAGCGCTGAAAATAAGTACACCCCCCAAGCGCCTTTGGCGCTTTCCCCCTTGCAGGGGGCGATACCAGCAGCCTGGCAAAGCCTGTTCTGCGGTATCTCTGGTAGGGATGTGCACTTTGAAATAGCTTGTGAAAGCTATAATGTTGGGTTCCTCTGCTTGAGGGACAGTGCATTGGGCAGTACCTGATACGGCTGCCCGATTTAATTTAAATGAAAAGGTAAGCACCATGCGCCACGGACACGGACTCCGCAAACTCAACCGCACCAGCTCGCACCGCCTCGCGATGCTGCAGAACATGATGAACTCGCTCATTGAGCACGAAGTCATCAAGACCACGGTTCCCAAGGCCAAAGAACTGCGCCGCGTCATCGAACCGATGATCACGTTGGCCAAGGAACCCACGCTGGCCAACCGCCGCCTCGCATTCGACCGCCTGCGCAGCCGTGACAGCGTTACCAAGCTGTTCAACGACCTGGGCCCCCGTTTCAAGGCCCGTCCCGGTGGTTACACGCGTATCCTGAAGATGGGCTTCCGCGTGGGCGACAATGCCCCCATGGCCCTGGTCGAGCTGGTGGACCGTGCAGAAGTTTCTGCACCTGCTGGTGACGCAGCGGCATAAAGCGTGCTATAATTCATCTCTTACCGCGCGATGGAGCAGTCTGGTAGCTCGTTGGGCTCATAACCCAAAGGTCGGAGGTTCAAATCCTCCTCGCGCAACCAACATAGCGGTGGCTAAAACTTAGCCAGCCGCAAGCAAAAAGCCCACTGATCAGTGGGCTTTTTGCTTTTATGCGCCTATGCTTCATAGCCTTGCAGGGCATGGTTTATTGTCTGTGGGGTTTACAGGCTCTTCGCCAGCTGGGTCAGCGCATGGATGGCAAGGCCCACCAACCCGCCCACCAGCGTGCCGTTGATGCGGATGAACTGCAGGTCCTTGCCAATATTCCGCTCCAGCTCATCGGTCATCTCCTGCGCATTCCAGTCACCAATACGCTGGGTAATGTAGGCCCGGATGTCTTCACGGTAACGCTCGATCGGCAGCGGTGCTGATGCTAGGACCTGCTCGTTGATCCACGCCTGCATGGTGTCGTCCTGCTGCAGCCGTTGGCCCAGTGTCAGGGCCATAGCGCTGATGCGGGCGCGGATGCTGGAGTCTTCACGTCCCATGTCTTCCTCCAGCCAGTCCTGCAGCTTGTGCCACAGCCCTTGCAGGTATTCGCGGAAGGCCGGGTGCTCGAGCAACTCGTCGCGGATGGCCTGCCCTCGGCGCTGGAAATCTGGATCATGCTTCAGACGCTCTGTGAAGCCATGTACCAGTGCATCAAAGCGGTAGCGCAGCACATGCTCAGGGTTCTCGGCTATGTCCACGATGGTGCGGGCCGTGGCTGACACGATCTTGCGGGTAGCCAGCCGGGCAGCCACTTGGTCCAGGCCCACATAACGCAGGCCCTTCACCTCCCGGGCGATGGCGTCAGCCAGGGTCTCCTGCAGGCCTTCCTTCTGCAGCAGCTCGGCCAGTTGCAGCAGCAGTTCGTCCAGCACCGCCTGGTGCCGGCGTTCGCTGGTGGCAGCGTCCAGCAATTTCCCACCCACTTGTGATAGATCCAGCTGCCGTAATCCCGCTGACAAGGTGTCGTGCAGGAAGCCCTGCAAGCGCTGGTCATCCAGTGCCCGCAGGCCGTATTGCGCAGCCGCTACCAAGTGGACGCCAACCTGCTCTGCATGCAGGGGATTGGCCAGCCAGTCGGCCAGCCGGCGGCCTGGGTCGAAGGCACGGATCTTGGCCAGCAACTGGGGCGTGCTGAGAAAGTTGCTGCAGATGAAGTCCGCCAGATGGCGGCCGATGCGGTCCTTGTTGCGCGGGATGATGGCGGTATGGGGAATGGGCAGCCCCAGGGGATGGCGGAAGAGGGCGCTCACCGCAAACCAGTCGGCGATGGCGCCCACCATGGCGGCTTCCGAGAATGCCGCCACATACCCCCATACCGGATGCGGCCCACCCCAGGCCGTGGTGGCGGCATACACGCCGGCAGCACCCGCCAGCAAGGTGGTTGCGGTGCGCTTCATGCGCACCAGGCCGGTGGGCAGGTGTTCAGGCAGGGCAGACCTCCACCGCGCAGTCGTAGAAGGTGGGCGCGCGCCCCAGGTCGGTCAGCTGCTGGCTGGTGAGCTGGTTCACGTTGGTGCCGTCGAAGCCGAACTTGCGCCACCAGATGCCCAGGCCATTCACTACGCCCGGGCGGGCGCGTTCACTCACCCGGGCCCGGCAAAGGTGCTCGCCACGGGCGTTGAACACCTTCACCATCATGCCGCTGGTGATGCACCGCGGGGTAGCGTCGGCATCGTGGATTTCGAGCAGAGGCTCCCCCTCCGTGGCGCGCAGGCTGGTCACGTTGACAAAACTGGAGTTGAGGAAGTTGCGCGCGGGTGGCGAAATCATGGCCAGCGGGTAGGCTGCGGAGGCGCCAGCGGCCTCGTAGTTGGCGACATAGTCCGGTAACCCATCCAGCCCCTGTGCTGCCAGCCGTTCGCTGAAGAACTCGCAGCGGCCAGAAGGTGTGGGGAATCTGCCCTCTGCAAAAGGCGCTGCATCCAGCCGCAGGGTGCTGAAGCCCTGCGCCAGCAGCTCGTCAAAGTCCACTTTGTCACCATAGGCCTGGCGACACAGTGCTTCGTCCTCATCCTGGAAGCAGGGCTCGTCAAAACCCATGCCTGCTGCCAGTGCCCTGAAGATACGCGTGTTGGACCACGCCTGCCCCACCGGCGCAATGGCCGGTCGGTTCAGCAGCACGTCGGTGTGCCCATAGGACACATGGATGTCCCAATGCTCCAGTTGCGTGGTGGCGGGCAGGATGTAGTCGGCATAGTCGGCGGTGTCGGTCTGGAAGTGCTCCAGCACCACGGTGAACAGGTCTTCGCGCGCGAAGCCGGCCACCACCTTGGATGAGTCAGGAGCCACGGCCACCGGGTTGCTGTTGTAGACCACCACGGCCTCCACCTGCGGGCCGAAGCTGGCGCTGGCAGGGCGCAGCAGGTCATCCCCGATGGTGGACATGTTGATGGTGCGTACCGGGCGTCCCGCCAGCAGGTCGGGGCGTTGCAGCGTCGCGCGGTCTACCGGGAACTGGCCCGAACTGGACAGCAGCAAGCCCCCAGCCGCATGCCGCCAGGCCCCTGTCAGCGCGGGCAGGCAGGCAATGGCACGGGTGGCATTACCGCCACCCCGGGCGCGCTGCATGCCATAGTTCAGGCGGATGGCGGCTGGCTGGGTGGTGCCATAGGCCTGCGCCAGTGCGCGGATCTGTGCCGCCTCGATGCCACAAACCTGGGCTGCCCGCTCAGGGGGCCATTGCAGCGCCCGTTCACGCAGCGCAGGCCAGCCGGTGGTGTGGCGGGTGATGTAGTCGTGGTCCAGCCAGTCGTGCACCACCAGCTCGTGCATCAAGGCCAGGGCCAGCGCCGCATCGGTGCCGGGCAGCAGGGCGATGTGTTCGTGGCACTTTTCGGCGGTTTCGGATTTGCGCGGGTCGATGCAGACCAGCCTGGCACCTTCGCGTTTGGCCTGCTGGGCATAGCGCCAGAAATGCAGGTTGCTGCCAATCGAGTTGCTGCCCCAGATCAGGATCAGCTTAGCCTGGGCAAAATGCTCCACCCGTATGCCGACCTTGCCACCCAGGGTCTGCACCAGGCCTTCGCCACCAGCCGACGCACAGATGGTGCGGTCCAGCAGCGAGGCGCCCAGCCGGTGGAAGAAGCGCCGGTCCATGCTTTCCCCCTGCACCAGGCCCATGGTGCCGGCGTAGCTGTAGGGCAGGATGGCTTGCGGGTCGCGGGCCGCAATCGACCTCAGGCGGTTCGTGATATCAGCCAGCGCTTCGTCCCAGCTGACCTGCACGAACTGGCCAGAACCCTTGGGGCCGCTGCGCCTGAGCGGATGCTGGATACGTTCGGGGTGGTAGGTGCGCTCGGTATAGCGAGACACCTTGGTGCACAGCACCCCGTCCGTGTGGCGGTGTGCGGGGTTGCCCTGTACCTTCAGGGCGATGCCGTTCTCCACCGTGGTGAGCAGCGAGCAGGTGTCTGGGCAATCGTGGGGACACGCGCCCAGAATCTGTTGTCTGCCTGCACCAGGCACGCAATTTGCGGACTCTTTCATGTATTGTTAACAACCGTTGTGGGCCGCACCGCAGCCCGTTCATTGCCTATTTCATCACCGATCACACCCATGACCACTGCCTTGCTGACCCGCCGCCAGTTTTCCATTGTGTCTGCCGCTGCCTGTGTGGGTGTGCCACACCTTGCCAGCGCCCAGGACGACAAGATCATTTTGGGCCAGTCGGCCCCGTTCACCGGCCCGGCTGCCCAACTGGGCATCCAGTTCTACCAGGGGGCTAAGCTGCATTTTGACCGGGTCAACGCCCAGGGGGGCATGCGGCCGATCGAGCTGCGCAACCTGGACGACGGCTACGAGCCCGAACGGTGCGTGGAAAACACCCGCAAGCTCATCAACGACGACAACGTGCTGGCTTTGTTCGGCTACATCGGCACCCCCACCAGCCTGGCCGCGCTGCCGCTCGCGGTCAAGGCGCGGGTGCCCTTCTTCGCCCCGTTCACAGGGGCCATGTCCCTGCGGGAGCCGTTCAACCGCAATGTGTTCCATGTGCGGGCGTCGTACAACGACGAGACGGCCCTCATCGTGAAGCAGCTCACCGAGCTGGGCCTGCGCAAGATCGCCGTCTTCCACCAGAACGATGCCTACGGCAAGGCCGGCCTGGACGGCGTGACGCTGGCCTTGGGGGCGCAGAATCTCAAGCCGGTGGCCACTGCCACGGTGGAGCGCAACTCGGTAGATGTGGCTGCCGCCGTGCAGAAACTGGTGGCCGCCGGCCCCGACGCGGTGGTGCAGGTCAGCGCCTACAAGTCCTGCGCCGCCTTCGTGCGGGCTGCCCGCAAGGCGGGGTATGGCGGCACTTTCTACAACGTGTCCTTCGTGGGCACCCAGGCCCTGGCCGACGAGCTGGGTAAGGACGGCGCCGGCGTGGTGGTCACCCAGGTGGTGCCATCTCCCTACAACAGCACCCACCCGCTGGCCCGCGAATTTCTGGACGCCATCAAGAAGTCCAACAGCCAGGTGCAGCCCAACTTCTCCAGCCTCGAGGGTTACCTGGCCGCCCGGGTGCTGGTGGAAGGTCTGCGCCATGGCGGTGGCAAGGTCTCGCGGGACGCCCTGGTCAACGGGCTGGAGTCCCGTGGCAACCAGCCCGTGGCCGGTTTTGCCGTGTCCTTCAGCTCCACCGACCATGTGGCGTCGCGCTACGTCGCTACCTCGATGCTGACCGGGGATGGCCGCGTGCGCACCTGACCCGGGGGGGGGCTCCGCGAGCCGAAGCGAAGAAAATCACATAAAAAAAGCACTACGCGCCCATATTCTGGGCGCGTAGTGCTATGAAATCAGGAGTTTCTGCGCTGCAGGCACCACACGGCGCTGAGCAGCAGCAGCCCCACCAGCAGCAAGGCTTCGCGAGACAGGCCAGGCACTGGCACCGGGGCAGCCGCCACGGCACCGGGGCCGCTCGGGTCACGGATCACGCCGGCCGTGGGGTCCAGGTCAAAGGCCCCGTTGTCCTGGATGCTGAAGCTGACGGTATTGCCCGAGAGGGTGGCCGGCATGGACAACCAGCTGGCATTGGCCAGGCGCTTCCAGTACTGCATGCCCTGGACGGACTGCGGGAAGGTGATCGTGACCTGGGCCGACGCACCAGGGGTGCAGCCACCCAGCACGAAGCTGACCAGGCCGTGCGGGAACTCGGTGCCTTGCGCCGGCGCCGGCAGCGGGGCAGGCACGAAGCCCGCCTGCTCGATACGGCAACCGGCCGCCCCATCGATCATGAAGGTGGCATTCCCGGTGCCGGTGGCGGTGGGCAGGGTCAGCGACAAGATGGGCGCAAAGTTGGCTGTGACACTGCGGTTCGCCGTGACATTGCTCAGCACACAGGCACCCGCTCCGGTGCAGTCGCCACTCCAGCCGCTGAAGCTGAACCCGACGTTGGCTGTGGCCGTGCAGGTGGCGCTGTTGCCGGACTGCACGGTAGTGGGTGTGCACACCACGCTGCCGCCGATGGCGGGACTGGCGCTGCTGCTGATGGTGTAGGTGGGAATGTCGTTGTCGGTGATGGTCGCGGCGACGCTGGCGACCGTGAGCGCGTTGTAGCTGGCGTCGGAACTGGCCACGCTGTGGCTGATGGTGCCTGCATGGCTGCCCTCGACGACGGCATCATCGACTGCATTAATTGTCACCGTCTGCGCCACGTTCCAGTTGGCCGTCGTGAACGTGAGCACCGACGGACTGGCCGTAAGCTGGCTGTCGGGGCTGGCCGTGACCACCACATTGGCCTGCGGCTGGCTGGTCAGCACCACGCTGTAGCTGGCACCGGCACCGCCTTCTGCCACGCTGACGCCGGTGGGCGCCACGATGACGGCGGGGGTGGGGGTGTAAGCCAGGTTCAGCATCAGATTGCTGACGGTGGCAGTGGGGGGGCTTTCCCAGCGCGAGACATAGATGGTATAGGTCGTGTTGCCAGTGACGGGCACGTTCGTCAACTGGGAGCGCAGATTGGACTGACTGATATCGTCGTTACAGGCCACTTCGGTGAAGGCCCCCAGCGTGCCGGTGTAGACCGAGAGCAGGGTGTCGGTGAAGCCGCCGCTGGACAGCAGGGTGTCGAGGTTGATGCTGCCGTTAAATGGCGGCGTGTACGTCCACCACAGGGTGTGGGTGCCGGCACGGGGTCCGTTGAATGCACACGAATGCTGGGGATCCGTACCCGCCAACGACGCATATTGGGCATTTGCGACCGTGGCTGCATAGGTATTGGGCGGGGTCGTGATCACCGTCGCCGTGGCGTATTCGTCGTTCGCTGGGGCGCAGGCATGGAAACCCACGATGTCGGTGTAGGGCGACTGGTCTGCGCCGCGCACTGCCGCGACCCGGTAGTCGTACTGCTGGCCGCAGGACAGTCCGTTGTCGCTGGTGCTGGTGGTGTTGGCTGCCAGGTTCGCCAGTGTCTGGAAGGCACCGCCGTTCAGGCTCCGTTCAACCAGGAAACCGGTTTCGTCGGTAGAGTTGTCGGCCCATTGCAGGCTCAGTGTCGTGGCACTGGCGGGGGTAAGCACCAGCGGGTTGGGCGTGGCGGGGCAGGTGCGTGCGATGTTGCTGTCTGTGTTGGATGGCTGTGATTCCAGCCCGTTGGTCACCGCTTTCACGTAGTAGCTCAGGTTGCCGCAGGGCGCCGCGTTGTCCACAAAGGTGGTGGTGGGGGCGGTCACGGTTCCCGCCAGGGTGAAGGCCCCCGCGTTGGCGGATCGGTAGACGCGGTACTGCGTGGCACCAGCCGCCGCATTCCAGCTGCTGCTGACGGTGGAAGTCGTGGTACCGGTGATGGTGAACCCGGTCGGTACTGCCATGGACAACGCGCCAATCGCGCCCAGCGGTGACACCCGCGGGAAGGTGGGGCTACCTGCCGGCAGGCGGTAGTCGCTCACGGCAACCCCTGTGTCGCGCAGCAGGGTTTCCAGTGCAGCGGGTGGCATGGGGATGGAGTGGGTGTTGGCGTATTCACGTGCCAGTGCCCCCACCCCCAGGGCGTAAGGTGTCGCCATCGAGGTGCCGCACATCGTGGTGGTGGTGGAGCCGTTCAGTCCGGTGGAGATGATCGAACAGCCGGGGGCCACCAGGTCCACCAGCCGGTCCGGTCCCTGGTCCGGGGTGGTATTGCTGAAGCAGCTGATCTTGTCTGCCGCACCGTTGTCGGTGCAGGCGGAGAAGTTGCGGGTGAACGTGGCATCGCCCGACGAACCCACGCCGATTGCCCCGGTCGCACAGCCGGGAGATCCCACGCTGTTGGTTGACGCATCGTTGCCCGTGGAGACAAACACGCCAATGCCCATGGCATTGAGAGTGGCAAAGGCAGTCACATAGGGCGTGCTGGCTGCGTCGCAGGAAGCCCGGGTGGCGTAGTTGCTGGAGCCCAGGCTCATGTTGATGTAGTCGAGCTGCAGGGTCGCGTTGTTGTTGATGACGTAGTCCAGCGCGTTGAGGATGTTGGTGTCGCTGGTGCTGCCCGTGGTGAAGACCTTCAGTGCGGCGAACTTGACGTCGGGCGCGACTCCGAGCGGGCCGGTGATGATGCCTGCGACATGGGTGCCGTGTCCGTGCTGGTCTTCGGCGCTGTTGACGTTGTTGCCGTTGGGACAGTCACCTTCGGTACGAAAGCAGCGCTGGAAGATCAGGTCGTTCTGCAGACCTGGATGGTCGCTGTCGATGCCGGTGTCGATGATGCCGGCCCGCACCCCAGCGCCGGTCTAGGGGGTAGGCACGAGGCTGTGGACCGCGTTCGCGCCGGTCAGCGCGTTGGCCTCGGCCATGTGCAGTTTGACGACGCTGTCCTCGTTGACGGCCGTCACCTCGGGGTTCTTCAGCAGCGCATCCAGCGCCTCGCGGTTGATCAGGAGCGACACGGCCGACAGCTTCTCGAACGTCGAGACAACGGAAAAACCGGTGGGCGGCAGGCTGCCCAGCACGGCAGACCGTGTGTCCCGGATCTCCTCGGCACTTGCGCTGGCGTTCACGTTCTGGCGCTGCACTGCAATGCGGGGCGCAAAACTCACGATCACCCGCACCGTAGGTGCTGTCGCAGCCTCTTGCAGCACCAGGCCGTTGTCCTTGCGCGGGTCTCCCAGCGCCTGCAGGATGCTTGGGGAGACATAGACCGGGCGCGCCCCGGGAGATGCCGGGCTGGCAACCTGCTGCGCAGACACAGGACTGGTTACAAGGGCGCCGATGCCCGTTGCCAGAAGTGCCGACAACACGAATGACGCGAATGTCGCACCGAGTTTGGGGATGTTTGAAGTCACAAGTTCACTCCCTGATGGAGGGTCATGGCAAGCGTGCGTGAGGGACGCAGGAGGCTGTTGGTGCCGACCAGCACACTGATCTATCAAGCGTGGCAATTTACATTTTTTTTCATCCAATTACAAATAATTGTAAAAAAGCGAGCAACCACCCCATGCCCATCATGGGTTGTGGGCCGTCGCGTGCGCAATGCTTGGAGATTTCCCGCTGTCCGTGCGGGGTATGGCGTGAAGATGGCGTGAACAGGCCTAGACTGGCCACGGTCCGTGGACTGCAAGGAGGCACAGCGAGTGCATATGAAAGTGATCGAATCCATCGCCGCCCAGGCGGCCGGCATCGCCGCCATCCGGCGAGATATCCATGCCCATCCCGAGTTGTGCTTTGAAGAAGTCCGCACCGCCGACGTGGTGGCCGCCCGACTCACCGAATGGGGCATCCCCATCCACCGGGGACTGGGTAAAACGGGGGTGGTGGGCATCGTCAAGGCCGGCACCTCATCGCGCGCCATCGGTCTGCGCGCCGACATGGACGCCCTGCCCATGCAGGAGTTCAACACCTTCGCCCACGCCAGCCAGCATGCCGGCAAGATGCACGCCTGCGGCCATGACGGCCACACCGCCATGCTGCTGGCGGCGGCCCAGCACCTGGCGCAGCACCGCGATTTCGACGGCACCGTGTACCTGATCTTCCAGCCCGCCGAAGAAGGCGGCGGCGGCGCCCGCGAGATGATCGAGGATGGCCTGTTCGACCTGTTCCCCATGGATGCCGTGTTCGGTATGCACAACTGGTCGGGCGCCCAGGTCGGGCAGTTCTCGGTCAGCCCCGGCCCGGTGATGGGCTCCAGCAACGAGTTCAAGATCACCATCCGCGGCAAAGGCGGCCACGCCGCACTGCCGCACAACGTGATCGACCCCGTGCCCGTGGCCTGCCAGATGGTGCAGGCCTTCCAGACCATCATCAGCCGCAACAAGAAGCCGGTGGACGCCGCCGTCATCTCGGTCACCATGATCCACACCGGCGAGGCTACCAACGTGGTGCCCGACAGCTGCGAGATCCAGGGCACCGTGCGCACCTTCTCGCTGGAGGTGCTGGACATGATCGAGCGCCGCATGCGCCAGGTGGCCGAGCATGTCTGCGCCGCCCACGAGACGCGCTGCGAATTCGACTTCCACCGCAACTACCCACCCACCATCAACCACGCCCGCGAGGCCGAATTCGCCCGCCAGGTCATGGTGGGCATCGTGGGTGAGGCCAATGTGCTGCCGCAAGAGCCCACCATGGGCGCCGAAGACTTCTCCTTCATGCTGCAGGCCAAACCCGGCGCCTATGTCTTTCTGGACAACGGCGACGGCGCCCACCGCGAAATCGGCCATGGCGGTGGCCCCTGCACCATCCACAACCCGAGCTACGACTTCAACGACGCGCTGATCCCGCTGGGTGGCACCTACTGGGTGCGGCTGGCCGAGGCCTGGCTGGCACCCGTGGCGCAGCGGCCCACGGCCACCGCGTCGGAGGCATCCGCATGATCGGTGTGGTGCAGGCTTTTGCGCCGCACTATGCCCGTGCCCGCGTGCTTTTCCTCGAAGCCGCAGCCATTGCCGGGCTGGCATCCGAGCCCCATGTGCTGCCGCACACAGGCCTCCATGGCGAAACCCTGGCCACCGATGTGGCGCTCGACGGCGCGACGGACGCCAGCCGACTGCTGCTGATCACCAGCGGCAGTCGGGGCGTGGACGCTGTCATGGGCAGCGGCGTGCAGGTGTTTGCTCTGCATGACCAGGAATGGCGCGACAAGGCCCGCAACGCCGGTGTGGCCGTGTTGTATGTGCATGCCCTCGACCCCTGGGCTTTTTCGTGGCAGCAGCCCAGCCCCGACGCAGCCTGGGTCGGCACCACGCTGCGCACGCTTTTGCGCCAGCATGCGCAACACGCCCGCCACGTCACCTGGATAGACCTGCGCACCGGCACCGGCGAGCCCGGCTGGGCTACCCGCATGCCCCTCGGGCCGCAGAACGACACCCTGGCACTGGTGCGCGCCGAATGCCCGCATGCGGCCGCCACCGGCCTGCTGCTGGAGAGCGGTGCCCACCCGCAGTCCGAGCAGAACAACACCGACGCCTGGAAAGGCCAGACCATCAGCCAGGCACGGCAGACGCTGTTCCAGGCCGTGGACAGGCTGTCCGCATGAGGCATCTGCTGGCAGTTGCGCTGCTGGGGAGCTTGCTCAGCGGCTGCGCCGACACCAGCTACTACGCCCAGTCGGTGCGTGGCCATATGGCGCTGATGGCCGCTGCCAAGCCGGTGGACAGCTGGCTGCAAGACCCCGCCGTACCCCAGGCCACCAAAGACCGGCTGGCCCTGGCCCAGCGCATCCGCGACTTTGCCGTGCACGACCTGGGCCTGCCCGACAACCCCAGCTACCGACGTTATGCCGACCTGCACCGCCGTGCCGCCGTGTGGAACGTGGTGGCGGCGCCCACCTATTCGCTTCAGCTCAAGACCTGGTGCTTCCCGGTGCTGGGCTGCGTGGGTTACCGGGGCTATTTCGACGAAGCCGCCGCCCGCGCCGAGGCCCAGGCCCAGCGCGCCCAAGGCCTGGAGGCCAGCGTGTACGGCGTGCCCGCCTATTCCACCCTGGGCTGGATGAACTGGGCCGGCGGTGACCCGCTGCTCAACACCTTCCTGGCCTACCCCGAAGGAGAGCTGGCCCGCCTGTTGGTGCACGAACTGGCCCACCAGAAGCTGTACGCCCGTGACGACACCCCCTTCAACGAATCCTTCACTACCGCCGTGGAGCGTATCGGCGGTGCCCGCTGGCTACAGCTGCACGCCAGTGAGGCGGCACGCAGCGAGTACGCCGCCTTCGACAGCCGCCGTGCCGACTTCCGTGCCCTGACCCGTGCCACCCGCAAGATGCTGGCCGAGGTCTACGACCCGCAGGCTGCGTGGGCTGGCGACAGTGCCGCCCTGCAGGAGCGCAAGGCTGCGGTGATGGACGGCTTTCGCGCCCGCTACGCCGAGCTGCGCACGCAATGGGGCATTCCACCCGGCCAGAGCGCCCCCTACGACCGCTGGGTGGCCGACGCCAACAATGCCGCGCTGGGCGCCCAGGGCGGCAT
>Ga0208564_1000851_pt1 | contig 26826 bp, 22 predicted proteins | sample AD_UKC073_MetaG_FD_184439 | JGI IMG/M metagenome (GOLD analysis project Ga0208564, IMG submission 184439) | Active sludge microbial communities of municipal wastewater-treating anaerobic digesters from USA - AD_UKC073_MetaG (SPAdes) (version 2) | ecosystem: Engineered > Bioreactor > Anaerobic >... | reverse complement strand
ACTCCTGGGCCAATTTTTCTCCCTCACTGCCCGGATCCCTGGGCCCAAAGTTTTCGATAACGTGACCAATCCCCTCTATGGCATATCTTGCGTAGCTGCTTAAGCTTTTGTCGGCCAACTTGATCTACACTCCTTTCTATACTTTCTATATTTATGTAAATATTGGGCTTCTTATCATATTTTCGATAAGGGCCCCAGTTTCCCCTCTTGTGAATTAGCATTTGTATTCTTTATAATGCAAATGTTTGCCGGGAAGCGCTGAGGCGTTATAAAAGGTGGGGCGGCAGAAAAATTGCCTCTGTGAGCGGCAATGTTCTGGTATAATGGTACGAAAAATACGCTTAAAAAAAGGGAGTGCACCCCATGCGCCGCATTCATATCTTTCTGTTGCTAATTGCGCTGGCCGCGGTGATAGTGGCGGCGGTTAAGCTGGATATTCCTTCTTTTTTCCACCCGGTGCCGCAAGAGCCGGAGGATCCGGATCAAGTTGGAGAAGGGCCGGAGCCGGATCCTGAACCCGCACCTGATATTCGCACCGCTTCCCTCACCGCGGTGGGAGACATGTTCCCGCACATGCCCCAGATCACGCAAGCCCACCTCGGGGGGGACAACTACGATTACTCGCCCTGTTTCCAATACCTGGCCCCTTACTTCCAGGCCTCTGACTTTACCACGCTGAACCTGGAGACCAACCAGGCGGGGACTGAATTCGGCTACGGCGGGGCCACCCTGGGCTTTAACGCGCCGCTGCAGCTTTCCGAGGCCCTCAAGGAAGCCGGGGTGGATCTCTATGCCTGCGCCACCAACCATATCTTCGACCGCGGATTAAACGGCCTCCGGGCAACCCTGGAAAATGTGCGCAGCCTGGGGTTCATCACCACGGGGGCTTATCTAAGCCGGGAGGAAAGGGACACGCCGGTAATCGTGGATATCAACGGCATCAAGGTTGCCTTCATCTCCTACACCGACCGGTCGGAGGTCACCATTCCCAAGGAGCACGCCTATGCCGTGAACTACATCCCCCTGTTCGAGGATCTCAGCCCCGTGATCGCCGATATCAAGAGCGCTCGCGCCGCCGGGGCGGACCTGGTAGCTGTATACCCCCACTGGGGTGATATCCGTATGTATCATACCGAACCGACCGAAAAGATGAGAGAGGACGCCAGGAAGCTGGCCGAAGCCGGTGCAGACCTGATCATTTGCGGCCATGCCCACGTTCTGAACCCCATGGACTGGTTCTACACCGTTGAAGAAGACGGCTCCCGCCGCGCCACCCTGGTGGCTTACTCCCTGGGCAACTTCTTTACCAACCAGCAATACCTGCCGCATGAAGGCATCTCCACTGACCTGGTGGAATACGGCATCCTGCTGAGCGTAGAGCTGTCCAAGGATATGAACAGCGGGAAGGCCTGGATCAGCGGCGTGGATTATAAGGTCCACTGGTGCCACCGCAACTGGCGCCACCGCATCTTAGTTCTCCAGGATGTATTTGAAAACGGCCCCGAGCAGTACAATATTACTGCGGCGCAGTTTGAAAGGCTAAAGGAGAAACACCAGGAAAACGTGGAGATTCTTGAGAGGTACGGGTTTTCCGAAAAAATGCCCGATTATATGAAAGAAAGCCACTAGCCGGCCGGCAAATTGTCGCAAAGCTCGCCGCTGCTGCTTTCTGATTAAAATGTAATAACAGCGCCGCGCCAGAATAGAATTGATCAAAAAGGGGTGTGCCGGATGCGCCGAATTCATCTCATCGCTCTGCTCGTAATACTCGCTGTCGTCATTCTGGCGGCGTTTAAGCTGGATTTGCTTTCCCTGTTTCGCTCTGCGCCGGAAGATCCAAATCAAGTTGAACCCGGGCCAGGACAAGTACCGGAACCCGATATCCGCACCATCACCCTGAAGGCCGTGGGAGGATTATACCCCCACCTGGCAATCCTGAATGAAAACCACCAGGGCGACGGAGAGTACGATTTCTGGCCTGCTTTCGAGTTCATCGCCCCCCATATCCAGGATGCCGATATTGCCATGCTCACCCTGGAGACGATGCAGGCGGGGCCGGAATTAAAGTTCTGGGGAGTTTCCGGCTATACCGGCCATACTGCGGGAGGCATTCTTACTTTTAATGCTCCCATTGAACTGTCCCATGCCCTGAAAAGAGCCGGCTTTAACCTCTATGCCCTGGCCAACAATCACAGTATGGACCGGGGCGTGGAGGGTCTCCAGGCCACCCTGAATAATGTGCGCGGGCTTGGTTTCCACACCACCGGCGCCTACCTCAGCCGCGAGGAACGGGATGCCGCGGATATCGTGGAGATCAACGGGATTAAGGTGGCTTTTGTCGCCTATACCTACTGGACCAACGGCATCCCTGTCCCCGCAGGTGAAGAGCATTCGGTGAACTTGATTCCCAACAGCCCCGATCCTGAATTCAAGGATATCAGCCCTGTTATTGCCGATATCAAGAGAGCCCGCGCCGCCGGTGCGGACCTGGTTGCGGTTATTCCTCACTGGGGCGAGCAGTATGTTGATTATCCTTTCGAGCGGCAGCGGGAGGCTGCCCGGGAGATGGCTGAAGCGGGCGCCGATATGATCATTGGCGGGCACCCCAAGCTTGTGCAGCCCTGCGAGTGGATTGAGGTGGCGGGGGAGAACGGCGAAACCCGTTCAGTTCCGGTAATCTATTCCCTGGGCAACTTCTATACGGACCAGCATTACCCGTCGACCCCCTCCGAACTGGTGGAATTCGGCATGCTGCTAAAGCTGGAGCTATGCAAGGATATGGAGAGCGGGAGGGCCTGGGTCAGCAGCGCCGATTACGATATCCACTGGTGCTATCGCAACTGGCGCCACCGCATGCTTGTTCTCTCCGAAGTCTTCGAGAAAGGGCCTGAAAAATTCAACCTCAGCCAGTCCCAGCTGGAGTGGCTCAAGGCGAAATACCGCGAAAACATTGAGATCATCGAGCGCCACGGCTTCTCCGAAAGGTAAAATATCTATTTCCCCATAAAGGGCGTTACAGTTTAACCCGCTCCGGGTAAGCTGTTTCCCGCGCTGCGGACCAGACCTTGTTGATATATGGCAGCGCAAAATAGTTTTGCATCAGGTGCAGCCAGAATGCGCCGCGCTCGTTTAGCGCGATCTGCTCTCCTTCGTCTACAGCCATCTTGAAGCCGTATAAAAGGCGGAGCAGGAGTTTGAGCTTCCGGTTGCCCTCGCCGAAAAGCTCAAATAGCTGTTGCTTCGGGATGTATGTATCGTAGAGGCGCCAGTAAAGCCAGTAATAAAGTGTCATCATCTCGGTGAAATTCATGCTAAGGGCTACCGGCAGCCTGCCGGAGCGGCAGCTCTTGATATATTCTTCCACCGAGAATGTGTTCAGGTAAAAAACTCCCGGCACATGCGAGCCGGCCCCAGCTCCCAGGCCGATATAGCGCTCCCTGGTTACCGATGAATAACGGGGCGCTTCGCCCCGCAAAAAGCCCCACACTGAAACCCGCTGGAAACCGTGCTCTAAAAAAAAGCTGTGGATGGCCCGGTACATTTTTCTCCTCGTTGCCAGGTTCGGCATCTTGACCTTTTTTAATTTGCGGTAGCGGCCAACGGTGGTATAGGGAAAAGAAAAGAGCGGGTAGGTAGTTACCTGGTCTACCCCGCTGCAGACAGCCCTGGCCAGGTCCCGCTCCACTTCCGCCGTGGTCTGCCCCGGCAGGGCAAACATAAGGTCGAGGTTGACCGATTTGAAGCCGGCATTGAGCGCCAGCTCAATCGAATGCTCCAGTACAGCGGCAGTGTAGTTCCGGCCGAGCAGTTTCAGGTAGCGGTTGTCAAAGCTTTGCCCGCCCAGGCTGAGCAGGCTGACCCCATATTGAAGCAGTTTGCCGACTCTTTCCCGGTCGAGATCTCCAGGGCTGGTTTCCACGCAAATATCGCCGGTCAGGCGGAATCTCTCCCTGATTCTGTTCAACACAATCCCCAGTTCGTCCGTTAAGTTGGTCGGTGTGCCGCCTCCGATGTAAATGGAGCTAATTTCCGCCCTGCCAATGCGCTGATAATAAAGCTCGACCTCTGCAAGTAAGGCGTTAAGATAGGGTTCAACGAGCTTTTCCTCGTAGCCGATCTTGTTGTAGGGACAGTAGGGACAGAGATTTTTGCAGAAAGGAATATGGATATAGAGGCCTGTTTTTTGGACCGGACCCGGGTCAACATCTTGCGCGGCGCGAAAGGAAAAATCCTGATCCGGTCCGGCCAGGCAGCGCCTGATAATTTTTGTGATCAATTCCGGGAGCATTTAATTCCACCTTTCTGTTAAGAGAATTTTCCGCCCATTCCCATGGGAAAGGAAAGTTGAGGGAATTTAAAAATAAGACTATTTTGTTGGTAAGGCACTGGACCCTGAACCGGTATCGTAATTGGGTTAAGCGCAATTATCCCCAAAACATACTGGACCCGGGACCGCCAGGTAAATTATAACACAACTGCGTGGCTGGAAGGTGAGTTAAGGGACCTCTACTTGTCATCCTGTTTGAGCTGAGGCGAAAGGCAGCCGGTCTGCCCTGCCTGTCATCCCGAGCGCCTTCAATGTCATCCCGAGCGAAGCGAAGGATCTCTAAGCCGGGGGGAACCGCTAAATAACAACAAGAAGCTGCTTTTTGGGACAATTCCCTTGAGTTAGGTTTGTAAAAGTCCCCCTTTTCTAAAGGGGGATTTAGGGGGATTTTGGGGACTGGAAGGAAAGTATAAACATACAATAGAAACTCTAACTTTATCAAAACAAATTTAACTCACATTGGTTGGATCGGGCTGGCGGTTTTATAAAAATTTCTTTGGCAAAAGGAGCAAACAGCATGTCTACCATATTTATTACCAGGGAAATACCGGATAGGGGCCTGAAACTTCTGGAAGGCAAATACAGGTTGATAATGAATCCCGCCAATCGACCTGTAACCCGGCAGGAAATGATGGAGGGGATTAAGGAAGCCGACGCTCTCCTCTGTTTGCTATGCGATCGGGTTGACCGCGAGGTCATTGAGAGCGCGCCAAAATTAAAGCTTGTAGCCAATATGGCGGTGGGTGTCGACAACATCGACATTGAAGCTTGCACCGGGCGCGGCATAGTAGTTACCAATACCCCCGGGGTGCTCACAGAGGCCACCGCAGACCTGACCTGGGCTCTCCTTCTTGCCGTTGCAAGGCGCATAGTTGAAGGGGATCGCTTTGTCCGGGAGGGAAAATTCAACGGTTGGGCGCCGCTACTGCTTGTAGGCGGAGATCTCTATGGTAAAACCCTGGGGATAATCGGCATGGGCCGCATCGGCCAGGCTGTAGCCCGGCGCGCTATTGGTTTTGGCATGAACATTGTATACTGCAAGCGCAAAAGATTGCCTCTTCACATTGAGCAGGAGTTCAGGGCTACATATATGCCGCTGGATGAGGTCATCAGAAAGGCGGATTTTTTAACCCTTCACCTGCCTTATTCTCCTGAAGTGCATCACCTGATTAACAAGGAAAGGCTTAATTTGATGAAGCCCACCGCTTACCTGATCAATACCGCCCGGGGGGCGCATATCGACGAACGGGCCCTGGTAGAACATCTGAAGGAGTATAAGATAGCCGGAGCTGCCCTGGATGTGTATGAGAAGGAACCGGAATTAACTCCCGGCCTGACCGAACTGGAGAACGTGGTCCTGGCGCCGCACACGGGAAGCGCCAGTATGAACACGCGCAGCATCATGGCCGAAATGGCGGCAAAGAGCATTGTGCAGCTGCTGAGCGGGGAAAAGCCGGAGCATGTGGTCAACCCCGAAGTGTTCGATAAAAGCTAATCATGCAGGAATTACCTAAAAGTTGAAAGAATAATAGAATTAATCATGTAAAAACGGCTTTAGGTGAAGATAAATGGCGGGAAAGATGAGAATTGTTCATGACAACCTGCTTGATGCTCTCCAGGCCGCGGAAACCAAAGGTCTACTGGATTTATTTACCGAAAGGCGGTACTGCAAAAAAGAGATTATCTTTTTTCCCAAACACACTGAGAACTATGTATTTATTGTCAAAGAAGGCCGGGTGCGGGTTTACCTGGCCTTCGATGACAAGGAATTCACCGTTTCAATTCTTGAGGCCGGCGATGTATTTTCCACGCATACCAGGGCTTTTACAGAGGCGCTGGATGACTGCACGCTGCTCATCTGCAGCACAGAAAATTTTAGCCGTATGCTCATCGATTATCCTACATTCACCCATTACTTGATCAATGTCCTGGGGGATCTTCTGAAAAATTGCTTTACCATTATTATAAATCTCGCCTTCATGGAGGCGAAAAGCAGGCTGAGAAAATATCTGCTCTCAGAGGCTGAAGAAAAAGGCGTTTACTGCAAGGAGGGCATCAAGGTCGAAATAGGGCATGATCTCAGCCGGATAGCCACGATTATCGGAGTCTCCCGCCAGACGGTCTCTTCCCTGGTGAACGAGTTTTGCCGCATGGGCATACTTGAGCGGCTGAACCGGAAAACAATACTGATTAAAGACAGGGAAGCTCTCCAAAACATGGACAAGCAATAATCCGGACATCCCCTACAATCCTTAGTCGGGACAGCCTCCCTTTATTGTCTTATTGTCATTTTAAGCGAAGCGAAGGTCTCAATACTCCCCCCTTTGCAAAAGGGGGGGGATTTATACAGACTGCAGTGCATTTCCAAAAAATTTAAATCCCCCTAAATCCCCCTTTAAAAAAGGGGGACTTTTTAAATACCCCCGAAAGTGGGTAATCTCCGCCTGCCCCCGCTTTAGCTGTAGGGGCGGGCTTCCACGCCCGCCCGTTGTGTAGGGGCTTCACTCAAGGTGGCGTATCTATTATTTCAAAATAGGAAAATTACAACCTTTAAGAAATATGTCATGTATTTGACATATTGATTTTTAAATAAGTATTACAATGAAAATGAAGAAGTGGATAGCTGAAACCATTCCTTGAAAAGGAGGGAAAAAAGGTGCCCGGACAAAAAGAGAACTATTTTGTTTATGCCGATCCGGGAAAATGCCTGGGGTGTAAAAGCTGTGAGCTAGCCTGCGGGCTGGAACATGCCGGGGCGGATCTTTTTACCGCTGTTCTGAAAGGCTGCCCGGTCCGTCCGAGAAATCACGTGGTAGAGGCCGCAGGCATTAGAACACCGGTTCAGTGCCGCCAGTGTGAAGAGGCGCCCTGTGTTCTGGTTTGCCCTTCCGGCGCTATCAGCCGGGAAGAGGGCATGATTTACCTGGACAGCAAGAAATGCTTTGGCTGCAAGAGCTGCGTCATGGTCTGTCCCTTTGGCGCCATCCAGGTGCGGGATGAAGGGAAAGCGATTAAATGCGATCTCTGCGTCAATTCGGCAGCGGAGATCAGCGAGGCCTCATGCGCCTGCATCAGGGCCTGCCCCACAAAGGCCATCTCGCTGGTGGATAGCGAAGAGCTGAGGCGGAAGCTGATGGCCGCCAGGGTCGGGGAGATAGCCCAGGCCCGCGCGGTGGAGCAACAGCCCGCAGTTTGAATGGTACCGTCAAACCCATAAACCTGGCTTTATGGAGGTTCACATGGAAAACTTGAAAGATGGAGATTTTACGGCGCAGGCAGAATCAATTTTGCAGCGTTATCCTCGCGAGCAGCGCTTTGCGCTGGCTATGATGCAGGATTTCCAGAAGGAGTATGATTACCTGCCCCGGGAAGCGATCCGCCGGATTGCCGGCTACCTCGAAGTTCCGCCCGGCAAGATATACAGCCTGGCCACATTTTACAAGGCCATCAGCATGGAAAAGAAAGGTAAATACATCATCAAGGTATGCGACGGGACCGCCTGCCATATCAGGTCTTCGACGTGGATCATCGAGGAGATCGGAAAGCTGCTGGGGATTAAACCGGGCGGCACCAGCGCCGACGGAAGGTTTTCCCTGGAAACGGTGAAGTGCCTGGGAACATGCGCCCTGGCCCCGGTAATGGTGATTAACGATGAATATTTCGGGTCTTTGACGGTAGGCAAGGTTAAGAAAATACTGCAAAGGTACGGAGGCCGCGCCGATGAAGAGTGAACAGTCACAAAAAAGAAAAATCCTGGTGTGCTGCGGTCCGGGCTGCCTTGCCGTGGGCGGCAGGGAGATCCTGCAGGAGTTGCGGACTAAAGTTGCGGAAGCGGGCGCCGATATTAAAGTTGAGCCTGTCATCAAGGGTACCGGCTGCCACGGTCTCTGCGAGCAGGGCCCCATAGTCCGCTTTTTGCCGGAAGATATTTCCTACTGCCGTGTTAACCTGGCGGATATTGATGAAATAATTTCTCAAACTGTGCTGCAGCAGAAAGTGGTGGAGAGGCTCCTCTTTACCGATGCCCTCACCGGCCGGCGGGTCAGCTCTCAAAGCGAGAACAGCTTCTATAAGAAACAGCTGAAAATTGCGCTGCGCAATACCGGCGAGATCGATCCCCTGAACCTGGATGATTACCTGGAGCGGGATGGCTACCGCGCTTTAGCCAAGGTCTTTTCCCAGATGGATCCCGGGGCGGTGATCGCCGAAGTGGAGCAATCCGGCCTCAGGGGTAGAGGCGGTGCGGGATTCCCCACGGGGCTGAAGTGGCGGCAGTGCGCCCGGGTGGACAATTTTCCGAAATACGTAATCTGCAACGCCGATGAAGGGGACCCCGGGGCCTTCATGGACCGGAGCATCATCGAAGGCGACCCCCACAGCGTTATTGAAGGCATGGTCATCGGCGCCTATGCCGTCAAGGCGCACCGGGGCTTTATTTACATCCGGGACGAATATGCCCTGGCTGTTAAAACCATGCTCGAAGCCATCCGCCAGGCGGAGGCTCGCGGCTATCTCGGCCGCAATATCCTGGACAGCGGATTTGACTTCAGCCTGGAAGTGGTCCGCGGCGGCGGCGCTTTTGTCTGCGGTGAATCGAGCGCCCTAATGGCTTCCATTGAAGGCAGGGTTGGCGAACCGCGGGCCAAGTACATCCGCTCCGTGGAGCGGGGGCTGTGGGATCAGCCCACGGTGTTAAATAACGTGGAAACATGGGCCAATATTCCGCCCATTATTCTAAGGGGCGGCGAATGGTTTAACCGCATCGGCTCCGAAAAAAGCAAGGGCACTAAGGTCTTCTCCCTGGTGGGCAAGGTGAAAAACACGGGGCTTGTGGAGGTGCCCATGGGGATCAGCCTGCGCGAGCTGATTTTCGATATCGGCGGGGGCATTTTGAACGACAGAGAATTCAAGGCGGTCCAGACCGGCGGCCCCTCCGGGGGCTGCATCCCCGCGGATATGCTCGATCTGAAGGTGGATTTTGACTCCCTGGCAGCGGCGGATTCCATGATGGGCTCCGGCGGAATGATCGTCATGGACGAGCGCACCTGCATGGTCGATACGGCCCGCTATTATATTGATTTCCTGACGGAAGAATCTTGCGGCAAGTGCTCGCCCTGCCGCGAGGGGCTGAAAAGGATGCGGGAGATCTTGAATGACATTTGCAGCGGCTCCAGCCGGCCGGGGGACATTGAAATCCTTGAAGAGATAGCCGGCATGGTCCGGGAAAGCTCCCTCTGCGGCCTGGGCAAAACCGCTCCCAACCCCATTCTCTCCACCATAAAATATTTTCGCGATGAATATGACGAGCATGTTAATAAGAAGCGCTGCCCGGCCGGGATCTGCCGCGAGCTGACCACTTTTATCATCAACAGCGAAGAATGCAACGGCTGCGGCCTCTGCAAGAAGAACTGCCCTGCGGAAGCGATATCCGGGGAATCCAAAGCCCCGCATGTCATCGACCTTTCCAGGTGTACGAAATGTGGAAACTGCATTGAACTATGCCGGTTCAATGCCATCACCGTGAAATAAAAAAAGGAGATGATGATCCGTGGATAAGAACGAGCACGCTCAGAAGAGTATAGACCCGGCTTCCCTGGCTCTCATCGAAAGAGCCGCGCAGGAGGGCAAGGAACTCGCCTGGGACCGCTTCAAAGAGCAGGAGCCCCAGTGCGGCTTTGGCCTCCTGGGAATATGCTGCCGCAATTGCAACATGGGACCCTGCCGCATCGATCCCTTTGGCAACGGCCCCGATAAAGGGGTTTGCGGAGCCGACGCCGATACCATCGTCGCCCGCAACCTGCTGCGGACTATCGCCGCCGGGGCGGCCGCCCACTCGGACCACGGGCGGGACATAGTGGAGACGCTGCTGCACGCCGCCACGGGAGAAGGAGCCGACTATTCCATAAAGGACGAAGCCAAGCTGATGGCCCTGGCCGGCGAGCTGAACGTTCCCACCGAGGGCCGTTCCAGCAATGACATCGCCGCCGATATAGCCAAAAAGGCCATCGCTGAATTTGGCAGCGAAAAGGGGACCTTTGAGTTCATGGCACGGGTGCCGCAGCCAAGAAAAGATATATGGGCCTCTTTGAACATCCTGCCCCGGGGCATAGACAGGGAAGTAGTAGAGGCCATGCACCGCACGCACATGGGGGTGGATACTGACTACGTCAACCTCATACTCCAGGGATTGCGGACGGGACTCTCCGACGGCTGGGGAGGCTCCATGTGGGCCACCGAGCTCTCCGATGTTCTATTCGGCACCCCGAAGCCGCATAAGGGCGTAAGCAACCTGGGCGTGTTGAAAGAGGACGAAGTGAACATCATCGTTCACGGCCACGAGCCCACCCTCTCCGAGATGATCGTGCAGGCGGTGCGGGAACCGGAAATGATCGAACTGGCCCGCTCCAAGGGCGCGAAGGGGATCACTGTTGCCGGCATGTGCTGCACCGGCAACGAGATCTTGATGAGGCACGACGTTCCCATAGCCGGCAACTTCCTGCAGCAGGAGCTGGCTATTGTCACCGGGGCGGTGGAGGCCATGGTGGTTGACGTGCAGTGCATCATGCCGGCCCTGACCGGGCTGGCGGAATGCTACCATACCAAGATTATTTCCACCTCTCCCAAGGCCAAGTTCCCCGGCGCCCAGCATGTCCCCTTCTCGGAAGAAAAGGCGCTGGAGACAGCCCGGGAGATCGTCCGCATCGCTATTGAGAACTACCCCAATCGAAACAAAGAAAAAGTATTTATTCCCTCCGAGAAAATGGAATTCGTGGCCGGATTTAGCGTGGAAGCGATCCTCTCCGCCCTCGGCGGCTCCTTGAACCCGCTGCTGGATGCGATTAAAGCGGGCACAATCAAGGGCATTGCCGCGGTGGTGGGATGCAACAATCCCAAGATCCAGCATGATTACGGCCATATTACGCTGGCCGAAGAGCTGATCAAGGAAGACGTGCTGGTAGTGGAGACCGGCTGCGCCGCCATAGCCAGCGCCAAGGCCGGCTTGCTGCTCCCCGAAGCGGCGGCCAAGGCCGGGCCGGGCCTGCGCTCAATCTGCGAATCCCTGGGCATACCGCCCGTGCTGCACATGGGCTCCTGCGTCGATATCAGCCGCATCCTGCTGGTGGCGGCAGCGGCGGCCAATGCGCTGGGCGTTGATATCAGCGATCTGCCCCTTGCCGGGGCCGCTCCGGAATGGATGTCCGAAAAAGCGGTCAGCATCGGCGCCTACGTGGTTGCTACGGGAATTTTCACCGTGCTGGGCACGGTTCCGCCGGTGCTGGGAAGCAATAATGTAGCGGCGCTGTTAACGCAGGGGGCCAATGATGTCGTGGGAGCTGCCTTCGCCGTCGAAGGAGATCCCAAAAAAGCGGCTGCGCTGATCCTGGAGCATATGAAAGGTAAACGGGCCAAGCTGGGCTTGCCATAAACAGCTTTCGCTTGCGAAGCAGAGAGGAGCTGTGACGTGAATATACGCATAAACGGCATCGACTGCGAGGCGCAGCCCGGCGAATTTATCCTGGATATCGCCAGGAGAAACAACATCCATATACCCACGCTTTGTCACCATGAGGCGCTTGCCGGAGAGGCCCGCTGCCGCCTGTGCATCGTGGAAGTTATCGAGAAGGGTAGGAGCAAGGTGGTCGCCTCATGCGTTTACCCGGTTACCGGTGAAATCGAGGTAGCCACAGATTCCGAAAAAATAAGGGCTTTAAGGAAAACGCTGCTCATGCTGCTCCTGGCCCGGACGCCGCATAACGAAACCATACAGAAGCTGGCTCGCGAATACGGCGTCACGCAGGTGACGCGCTTCGCGGGCGATCCCGATGAAGAGTGCGTGCTCTGCAACCTCTGCGTCAGGGCCTGTGAACAGCTCGGCGCCGGCGCCATTTTTACAGTGAACAGGGGAATTACGAAAAAAGTGGCCACCCTCTTTGAAGAGCCGGCAGAAGAATGCATCGGCTGTGCCGCCTGTGCCGCTGTCTGCCCGGCGGGGGCGATCAAGGTCCTGGAGGAGGACGGAAAGCGCATCATCTGGAACCGGGAATTTGAGATGGCGGCCTGCTCGCGCTGCGGCGAACTCTTTGCCACCGCGGAGCAACTGGCATTTTACAATACCAGGTTGAACGTAGATCTAGGCAAGTATGGCGGAGACCGGCTCTGCGAAAACTGCCGGCAAAAAAGGGCCGTAGAGCTCGCTTCAGTCCTGCCGCCCGCACCCCCGCGGTGAAAAAGCTGTGCCCTTGAACAATATGTATTTGAGTATCAAGGGGCTGCCCCAAAAAGGCAGCCCCTTCCCTGCATTGTCATTCTGAGCGAAGCGAAGAATCTCAATACATCCCCTTTTCAAAAGTGGATAATCTCCGCCTGCCCCCGCTTTAGCCGTAGGGGCGGGCTTCCACGCCCGCCCGCATACGTGGTTTTATCCTACACTATAGTGCATTCAGCAGGGGCCGGGCATGCCCGGCCCGCCCGCTGGCCCCCGTTGAAGCCGTAGGGGCGGGTTTCCACGCCCGCCCTCATGCAGGATTCTCCTCTGTCCGTGAGTCAAAGTCATGCCGTCCCTCTGTCTTATGAGCCGCCCCTACAACTCTTAATCGGGGCAGACTTCTTTTATTGTCATTCTGAGCGAAGCGAAGAATCTCAATACTCCCCTCTTTGCAAAAGGGAGGCCGGGAGAGATTTATACAGGCTGCAGTGCATTTCTAAAATTTTAAATCCCCCTAAATCCCCCTTTAACAAAGGGGGACTTTTTAATTACCCCCGGAAGTGGGTAATCTCTGCCTGCCCCCCGCTTTAGCCGTAGGGGCGGGCTTCCATGCCCGCCCGCCCGATGCATAATTTCCAGACCTCCGGATCAAGCGATGAGTTAAAGTCACCGTCCCCTTAACTCACTAAACCTAAACGACTTTTGGACAGACCTGATCTGTTCTCGTCTGGCGTTTTGCCGTCTGACCTCTGACCTCCGGCTTCCGGCCTCTAACATGCTCCCCCCTTTCCCAAAGGGGGGCCGGGGGGGGATTTATACAGGCTGCAGTGCATTTCTAAAAAATTTAAATCCCCCTAAATCCCCCTTTAACAAAGGGGGACTTTTTAATTACCCCCGGAAGTGGGTAATCTCTGCCTGCCCCCCGCTTTAGCCGTAGGGGCGGGCTTCCATGCCCGCCCGCCCGATGCATAATTTCCAGACCTCCGGATCAAGCGATGAGTTAAAGTCACCGTCCCCTTAACTCACTAAACCTAAACGACTTTTGGACAGACCTGATCTGTTCTCGTCTGGCGTTTTGCCGTCTGACCTCTGACCTCCGGCTTCCGGCCTCTAACATGCTCCCCCCTTTCCCAAAGGGGGCCGGGGGGGGATTTTATTTTCCCGCTCCAGCTTGGCCAAATTATAGCCGCGGCAAAAGGATTTACATTGCTTTTCCAGAAAATATTAATTGTATTCCGAAAAATCCCGGCCTTGATTGGAGGGTGCCAGCATGAAAGTAGTCTTCCATGAAGATTTTAAAAAGGTTTACACTTCTGATCCGGCCGCCTCCGCCGGCAGGATGGAGGCGGTAAAAAATGCCCTTGAGGGGAAGGTAGAATTTGTTGAACCAGTCCCGGCGTCAAAGGACGATATTCTGCGCCTGCACACCCCGGAGCACGTCAGATACGTGGAGCGGGAGGGCATCTACGACATTGCGGCACTGGCCGCCGGCGGCGCCATCAAGGCCGCCGAGATCGGTTTAACGGAGCCCTGCTTCGCCCTGATCCGCCCACCCGGGCACCATGCCTCGGCTGACAGCTCCTGGGGCTTTTGCTACTTCAACAACATGGCCATCGCCCTGGAGAAACTGAAACGTGAGGGGAAAATAAAGAAAGCATTCATTCTTGATTTCGACCTGCACTTTGGCGACGGCAATGTCAACCTGCTGGGCGGCAAGGGATATGTGACCATTCTCAATCCCTCCGCCCGAAACCGCCGTGAATATCTGAATAGCGTAGAGAAAGCGCTGGCGGCAACCGACGCCGATATGATTGCCGCTTCCGCCGGGTTCGATAATCACGAGGATGACTGGGGCGGCCTTTTAAAGACTGAAGATTTTACCTTCATGGGCAGGCTGATGCGCAGCGCCGCCCTGCGAAACCGGGGCGGCTGCTTCGGTATCCTGGAAGGCGGCTACAACCACAGAGTTTTAGGGATAAACGTTCTGGCTTTCATTGAGGGTCTGCGAGGATAAACAGTAAAAACTATACAGTGGATGAACATTAGGGCGCAGGCTTGAGCATTATTAGTTAAGATTACTGGTAAAGGAATTAAAACAATGAAATATCGCAAGCGATTAGCGCTGAAATATTTTAAACCTGTGAATTCGGATGAGATCTGCGAATTGCTTCTGGACAGCGATGACTCGCTGGAGGAGAGCTTCGGCCACTTTGCCCTGCAGAAAAAGAGCGGCGCCCTCTTCTTAAACAGGTTCGGGCCGGACGAGATCATGGCGCTGATGGAAAAAGTGGGGCTGGTGGAACATCTGCATGCGCGGGGTTTCCGCAATCTCCAGCTTGAAATAATGCGGGATGAAGTTCAGAACCATCACCTGAAAGTCTATGACGGGACAATCGACCCGGAAAATCTGTTAATAAATCTGCGCCTTTCCCGATCCCGGTTTGTGCCGGATCAATGCTTTTTTAACGAAACAAAAAATAAACCAGTTTTAGACATGGTCATGATCGAATGGCTCTCCGCCGAGGATCCGCGCGCCGGCTTTACTCCCGGCAGGCCCCAGCTTCCCGGCCAGAGCAGGCCCGGGCTGGGCAGCCTGCGCCACCTCATTGAGATCATGTATATCACCGGCAGAATTTTAATGGTTGACGGTTTTATGGATGTCCCGGAGCATTTTCACGGTGCGGTGATGTATTCGCAGAAATTCAAATTCTTTGATCCGGTTCAGGAAGCGGTCCTTCAGGCAATCCTGAGAGACCTGAAAGAATACTCTCTCCATGATCTTTCATGGGGCATGCTCACTAAAAGCATTGTCGACAGCTCCACTGGCCGGCCCGAGATCTACATCCCTTCCGAACAGGTATTCCCCATATCAAGGCATCTTAACAAATACTATAACTCCAAGTTATACCGGAACAGTTTTATGCAGGCCTATGGCAACAAAAAATACACCCTTGACTACGAAGCGATGCTTGAGCGGAAAAATAAACTTCTCCGGAATAAAAGGATAGAAGACCTCTAGAATAAGGGCATAAACAAGTTTTTACTGCTGGAATAGGTTCATCCAGGCTCAACGCCGGCAGGAACAGCCGGCCTGTTGGGCTTTTGCTTTTTCATTATTAATCCTCTCAAAACAAAAAAAGCCTGTTCTATAAGAAGGAATTTTGAGAATTGTTATAATATATATAATATACAGACTTACAAATTACAGGCAACAGGGGGAGATCGCGGTGAAAAAATACAATGAGAACCTCATAGTCGGCACTTCCCAAAAAAATGCCCATCTTTATCCTGACAAGACTTACCTTGTTTCAAGGTATGATTACCAGGGCAGGCGAACGGACAAGATCTATAGCTATACCTGGATAGAGGCGGACAGCATCATTTGGGATATAACTGCCGGCCTTTACGCCCTTGGCTTCCGGGAATTTGATCGTTCCGCAGTTTTTGCTCCCAACAGGCCCCGGTGGGTTTTTTCGGCAATGGCGCCGCTCTTTTTGCGGGGGGCGATGGTGCCCATCTACCCCACCAGCAAGCCTGAAGATGTGTGGTGGATTCTCTTTGATTCGGGGGCCAAGTTTTGTTTTTGCGGGAGCAAAGAACATGTAGAGAGAGTCCTGGAGGTAAAAGAGAGGCTGGAAAGCCTGGAGAAGATTATTATCATGGATCCCCTGGAAGAGAGGCCGGACAGCTCGGTCATGGGCTTTGACGAATTCCTCGAGCTGGGCCGCAAAAACAGGGATAAGCGGCCGGAAATCGAAAAAAAGCTCGAGAACTTTGAAGAAGATGACATGGTGGCTCTCATGTACACCTCAGGCACCACCGGCAGGCCCAAGGGGGTTATGCTTACCAACCGGAATATTGTTAGCCAGAGAACGGTGATATCGGAGCTGGGCTTCCGGCAGGACGACATCTGGATGGGCCACCTCCCGCTGTGTCACTCATACGGCTTTTCGGCAGACTTGATGGGAGCCAGCTACGTGCCAGGGGTGCTGGCCATGGTGGACTCGCTGGAAGCCGCGGAAATCCAGTGGGGGCTGCAAACCTTTAAGCCCACGGTGATGAACTCGGTGCCCAGGCTCTGGGAAAGGATATTCATTCAGATCAATGCCCTGCTCAAACAGCGCCCGCCCTTTGTTCAAAAATACTTCCACTGGGGCAGCAGCGTTGGGAGAAAAGTTTATCTACTGGAGAATGATAAGAAGAAAGTGCCCTTTTCCCTTAAATTTAAACTGGCCCTGGCCCGACCCCTGTTTTATGTGATAAAGAAGAAAGCAGGGCTGACCCGCCTGCGCTTCTGCTCTACCGGCGGAGCGGCCATAAGCCCCCAATTGATCGTGTTCTTCGGAGGCCTCGGAATCAAGCTCTACCAGGGCTACGGCTTGACCGAGACCAGCCCGATTATCAATGCCAACACGCTTGCCTGCAATAAAGTGGGCACGGTGGGCAAACCGCTCAAGGGAGTGGAAGAGAAGATCGCCGGGGATGGCGAGATCCTGGTAAGGGGTCCCCAGGTTATGAAGGGTTACTGGAACAACCCCGATGCAAATAAAGAAGCCTTCACCGGTGACGGCTTTTACAGAACAGGGGACATCGGCTTTATCGACGAAGAGGGCTACCTGACCATAACGGACCGGAAGAAAGAGCTGCTCAAAACCAGCGGCGGCAAATACGTGGCTCCCCAGCCCATAGAGAATGCCTTCAATACGGAACCCCTGATCGAGCAGGTAGTGGTGGTGGGAGAAAACCGCAAGTATATCTCCGCCCTGGTTGTTCCCGAATTTGAAGCGCTAAGCGAATGGGCCCGCCAGAAAGGCATTGAATACCGCGACCGCTCGGAGCTGGTCCGGCATCCCGAGGTGAACAAGCTGGTCCAGGGTATTATTGATAAAATCAATTCGGGGCTGGCCAGGTATGAGCAGATTAAAAAATACGTCATCACCGAACACCCCTTTACCGAAGAAGGCGGCGAGCTGACCCCATCCCAGAAGATCAAGCGGAGAGTTGTTGAAAAGAAATACAAAGATCTCATCGACTCCTTGTACCGGGAGGAGGTCGGCTAATTATCCAGGAGAAACCATGCTTACGGCCTGCTTTTAACGGCAAGTTGTTCGCTCATCTGCCGCAGTTTTTCCCGGGTGATAGGATAGCGCCAGGCAAATAGCACAGACAAAAGCAGAAGCACTGCCGGGACGGGCCCCATGAACAGGCGGATCGCCTGCACCGCCTGGTCCGGCTGTACCGGCACGGGATCGGCGGCAGTGGGGTTGATATAGTGGGCCAGGGCCAGCGCCTGTCCCATGAGCCAGATGGCTGCTCCGGTGGCCATCTTTTGAAAGAAAGCGGCAAAGGCGTAGTAAGATCCCTCGCGCCGCTGCCCCGTTTTCAGCTGATCGTAATCCACGACGTCGGGGATCATCGACCAGGGCAGGACATAGGCGTTGGCGATGCCGGCCCCGGATAGGGCTGCCAGCAGGTAGGCCAGGGCGATCTGGTTCGGAGCCACTCCGGAGATGGCCAGCAGGATTACCAGCCAGCTGAAACAGCCGATTATAAAAACCGGGCCCTTGTCCATGCGCTTGGAGAGCCAGACCCACAGGGGCACAAAGAGCAGCGCCGCCCCCTGGGCCACCAGGACAAAGTAATTGGCCTGCTCCGGAACCTTCAGGTAGTAGTTGGCGAAATAGACCAGGTCGGCGGCGATGACAGCGGCGGTAGTCCAGCTCAGGGCGTAAAGCCCAATCAGGTGCCGGAAGGGCCGGTTGCCCAGGGTTGCCCTGATGGCGGCTCCAAAAGACAGCACCTCGGGAGACGTTCCCTTAAGGATCCCGCGTGTTAATCGGACCGCCAGCAGGGGCGGCAAGATTATCAGCGCCCCCAAGCTCACCCCCATCGCGGTGAACAGGGCTACCGGGTTGGTGACATACCAGCTTATTACGGTCACCACGATTATTGCTCCCAGGGACCCGGCAATGGAATAGGCCATCAGGTAGCCGTTAATGGAGATGCGCTCTTCGTAATCACTGGTCAATTCCGGCACTATGGCATAGAAGCCGGTGCAGACAAAAGTAAAAGCGCTGTTAAAGATGATATAAACGAGGCAGTAGTAAACGGCCAAACCCAGTTGCGAAAAGGGCGGGACCAGCCACATCAAGGCAAAGCTGATCCCCAAAGGCACTGCCCCGTAGAGCAGGACCAGGCGTCTCCTGTCGAAGGGGGAGCGGATGCGATCGATAATAATGCCGAACCAGGGGTCGTTGATCGCATCCCAGACGCGCCCCACGGCTATGGCCCAGGCGGCGTAATCCGGCCTTAAGCCGGCCACATCGGTCATGAAATAGAGCTGAAAGAACATGAAGATGGCTGAGGGCACGCTTACCGACAGGTCCCCGCAGCTAAAAAGCAACTTCCACCCCGTTGAGAAACGTCTTGTTTCCGGCGATGTTTGCTGATTCAAATCCTTTCCCCTTCCCCTGCTAAAATATTTTGCTTATATACACTGCCTCAAGCGCTAAAGTCCGTCCGCCTTGCAGCAGCTACAATGCTGAAAAATCCTGCTTTTCATCGGCTTCGTAAGCATAGAATTCTTCCAGGGGCCGGGCGGCAACCATGCGGTGATATTCCTCCAGCTCTCGTTCCAGCGCCGGATCCAGGGTCCTGGGGCGGTGTGTCTCCAGAATTTCCCTTGTTTTTTCCCGGGCCCGCTCCAGGGCTGTCTGCGATCCTTCCTTGACCCAGGTGTCATAGGGCTCCCGCGGCAGAAGGTTGGGGATATAATGTTCGGTCCGGAAATGCTTTGCCGTGTGCGCCTCGGCCAGGTAGTTGCCGGAAAAACCTATCTTTTTAATTAAATCCATGGCCAGTGTTTCCGGGTGCACATCGATGCCCCGGGCCACCCGCAAAGCCGCGCCGCACCATTCGTCGTCCAGCAGCACCAGCGGTTCACTTTCCAGCATGGTGCTGTCAAGGGTCCCGGCGCAGGTGATGAAGTCTGCCCCGGACAGGGCCGCCTGCAGCAGAGTGGCTGAGCGTTCCAGTCCGGCCTGGATATCTTCTATTTTTGCTTCAGTGGTTGCGCCGACGCAGCGAACCGGCAGCCCGTAGTAGCGGGCCAGCTGGACCGAGGCGGCGCTGATCAATCCGGTTTCCACCGCTCCCAGGGCCACCGTGCCCAGGCGCATGTTGGCAATGGTGGACACTGTCCCGTAAAGAACCGGCGTGCCGGGCCGGTAGATCTGGGCCAGGGCGATATGCGCCAGGATGGCCGCGTTTTCCTGCACCAGCAGTCCGGCCAGGCTCACCGGTGCAGTGGCTCCGGCGATGGCTTCGGGCGACATGGCCAGCGGCTGGCCGTACTCGGCGCATATGAGCAGCCCTTCTATCTGCATCTGGCTCATTTGCAGCGGGCTGACCACCGAGCAGATGCTGAAGAAGCGGGGCCGGCGGCGCAGCTCTTCCTTGCCCCCCGCTACCAGGGCGGTCATGCGCATCATGTCCAGGGTGGGCAGAAAGCCGTAGCAGCCCATGCCGAAGGGCTTGCGGCTGTGACGCACCCAGGCGCGGATGGCCTCGGTATGAATGGTGGTCATGGGGATGTCAGTAGGCCAGACGTCCAGCTGCGAGCAGCCGATATAGCGGCAGGAGTCAATAAGTATGATATGGCGGGCCAGGTCTTCCAGGGTGGCGGGCCGGTGCTGGCCCGTTTCCGTATCCAGGACGGCGGTGGGCGTCCCGAGGCCGGCGAAGTTAACGCTGTCGCCCCCGATTTCCAGCTTGAATTCAGGGTCGGCGCCGTAGAGGGTAAACTGCCGCGGGGCTCGGCCAATTGCCTCCAAAAGCACCTTTTCCGGTATTTTCACCGATTGAGTCTCTTCATCTACCGTGCAGCCTGCTTCCCGGAACAGTTCCTGCGCCTTCCGGTAATCCGCCTTAATCCCCACCTCGGCTAAAACAGCCAAAGAGGCAGCATGGATCTGCTCAATTTCCTCCTGGGATAGGACTTCAAACCGTGTTTTCATAGTCCGGCCTCCTTGTATTTTAACAATCTGCTTGAATTTTCAGCCTGCGGCCCAGCCTCCTTTGAGGGAATTGTACCAGGCCGCCCTGCGCAACGTCCGTTTTTACAGGTTTAAAGCGCCTGAGCTTGGCTTGATGTCTGTCACTGTCCATGCTAAAATATACCTATGCTAATTTTTTGAAAAAAGTTTTAATATCTTAAGGTTGTTTTAATTTTATAACTGTAAACAACAAGACGTCAATCCAATTTTTTAAATTATGGCTATATAATATCGGAGGTATTTAGATGCCAGGCAAGTTCACTGATGCGCTGCGTGCATTTTATCCGGCGCGTCCGCGACGGCTGCCCGAAAAAGAGCACCTTCGGGTGATGTCCCGCGCCCGCATAGAAAAAGTGGGCGGGCTTCATGCCCTTTATCTCAGCGGGACGCCCTACGAGATGGGCTACCAGCACGGGGTGCTGGCTCGTGAGCTCATCCGGCAGTTTCGCGCCGAGGCCTATGCCTATGTAGAAACCCTTGTCCCCATCCCCAGGTTTCTGGCGCGCCCGGCTCTGTTTTACTATGCCTCGGCGTACTGGAAGACCATACCGGAAGATCTTCGCGAGGAGATGAAAGGCGTTGCCGATGGAGCCGGCGTTCACCCCGTGGAGGTGCTGGTGGCAACGTCCATTTGGGAGATGCTCCTTACCTCGGGCTGCTCGGAGTTCGCGGCGATATCGCCATATACCCCGGATGGATCGATTATCCACGGCTACAACTACGACCTCATGGAACCCGAACACGCCATCATCCAGCCGTACCTGGCGGCAATATTCTACCGCCCCTCGGAGGGGCTTCCCTTCATGACGGTAAACACCATCGGCTCTGTGGGAGCCAATGCCGGTCTCAATGATGCCGGAATTTCCGTGGCCTGGGATGATACGCACCTGAACACCGGTGAGCTGTTTAAGGACATCAAGGGCAAGGCGGTGCCCTTTATCATCACCCTGAGAAAAATCCTTCAGAACGCGAGAAGCATTGACGAGGCGGTGGACATAGCCCTTAAGGGATTGCCCAGGCCTTTTGGCGACATTATCATAATTGGCAGCGCTGCCGAGAACAGCGCTATCGCCCTTGAGACGGCGGGGACGCTGCATGCGCGGCGCCCCATGGAGGGCGGCGCCGTCTGGTCCACCAATTGCTTCCGCTCCGAGGAACTGGCGTGCTACGATCAGCGCGGCAACTGGCGCGAGCACCCGAAAGAAGAGGAATGGCAGAGGTTCCCGCGTTTCACTGCTTATGCCGAACTTTTCGAGAAACACCGCGGGAAGCTGGATGCGCCCGCGGCGGCATCTTTCCTGCGCGATCCCTACCCGCGCGAGGCGGAGGGATTTGTGCACCCCAACATCTCGCCCCGCGCCACCATCTGCCGCGACATCACCTCTTTTTCCATGATCATGAAGGCGGCGGAGAAGCGCGTCTGGGTAAGCGATACCCGGGTGCCCGGCTGCCAGGGAAGCTTTTACGCCTTTGATTTTGCCGGGCAAAGGCGGCTGCCCGAACTTGATATACCGGCCACGGGATACCACCATGCCCTGAAGAGCGCCGAGCTCTTCAAGTCGGGCGATTATGTTAATGTCCGTACATTCCTGGATCAGGCCATCGCCATTGACGGCGAGACCCTGCCGCTCCTGCTGATGCGGGCGGCGCTTGAGGCCGTGGAAGGAAATGAAGAGTCCGCCAGGGGAACCCTTGCCGGGGTTGCTGCGCGATGGGGCGAAACTATGCCGGGAAAACTGGCGGAATGCTGGCTGAACCCCGGTCACAAGGACGAAGTCACAGCCGTTCCCTATCCAAGCGCCATCAAGCCGCTCCTCTGGTTCAAGACCGGTGCACAGTGGAGCGAGCGGGTGGTGGTCAACTCCACCACTGGATCCTAATCAGCAAGATAATATTTTATAAAGAAAGAATTTTACCGCCTTGCGAATCCAGATGTCTCCGGGAATTGAGGAGTGTGTTGAATGCTCAAAAAAATTAAAACGTCAAAAGCTGCTGCCGCGATTGGGCCCTACTCTCAGGGCGTCTGCGTCAACAATCTGCTGTTTACCTCAGGGCAGATTCCTATTTGTCCCCAAAGCGGTGAAATCCCCGAAGGAATAGAAGCGCAAGCCAAGCAGGTGATGGAGAACTTAAAAGCAATTGCCGAGGAAGCAGGTACCGATCTTAGCAAAACTGTTAAAACAACCTGCTATTTAAGCGACATGTCTCATTTTGCCTTGTTTAATGAGATCTATGCCCAGTACTTTACAGAAAAACCTGCCCGCAGCTGCGTGGCGGTGAAGGAATTGCCCAGAAATGTCCTGGTTGAGGTAGAGGCGATAATAATAATTTAGCGCCGCCACAACAGCAAAGCTGGGAGGTATTCTTAATGAAAGTTGCCATTGCATACTATTCCCAGCATCATGGGAATACAAAGAAGCTTTTAGATGCCATTAAGGATTTGGCAGATGTAGAACTAATCAACGTGGTTGAGTGTAAAAAGGAAGACCTATCTTACTACGATTTAATAGGTTTTGCATCTGGTATTTATTTTGGCAAATTCAGCAAGGCGGTTATGGAGTTTGCCAGGAACAACCTGCCAAGCAATAAACGTGTATTTCTTATTAACACCTATGGAGTTAAAGGCGATTACACGAAGGAGATGAAGAAGATCATCGCCGAGAAGTCCTGCGAGTTGCTTGGAACTTATGGATGTAGAGGTTTTGACACGTTTGGCCCCTTCAAGTTAGTCGGCGGAATTGCAAAAGGACACCCGGATGAAAATGATGTGAAGGGGGCAATTGAATTCTTCAGGAGAATTACCTGCATCACCTGCACTTAATGAAGAGGATTGATATTTTTCTTTCCCAAAACAATTGCTTCTACTAGAGCACGGATTACCATGTAAAGCGCCAGGAAAACGACTGCTGCCTCGTGCCCGGTGCAATGCCTGTCCAACAGGCTTAATATTTTTCCCGAAATTTTCTTTGCTTCGTTAAACTTTTTCTCATCGCCAACTGCCTCCGAAGAAGCTTCCAGCAGAACTTCTATGGGATCCCACACGAAAAATTACCCCTTTCTTTTATTTTTTCTGGTATTCAAATATGGATCTAATTTCTCTGCTTTTTTACCCCGACGGTATTCCTGTTTGCTGATCAGCTTGCAGCTGATTACCGCCAGGTGATTCTTTTTCACCCGGGGCATCTTTTTTGCAATATCTAGCACTTCAAGTAGGTTTCTAACAACCAAGTACTTTGTCATATCATGGTAACGCCCCGTGCCTACATGTCCACCCCGGAAAACCGCTTTAACATGCAAAACAAAACGCCTCCTTTTTAAAAAATAAAGCCGGCCCAAGCCTTGCTTGGACCGGCCCTGAAAAACTGATTCTTCCTTCTTCACTGTTAAATAAAAAAGCCCCTCACCTATAACCGGGAATGAAAACATAAAAATGTAAACACCAAAAAAGAAGTTCTACAATTCAAAAAACAAAGATGTTAAGCAACCTGTAAAAACAATGCTTGTGAAATCTTATAAATTCTCTCAATTAAATAGGAATGAGAAGCGAAAAATTGTGCAATTATAATCGGACTAACTCTTGGAAAAGGGGACAATCCTGGTTTTCAGAACGCAATAGCAAAAAAATGGTGCGCCTGGGAGGATTCGAACCCCCGACCAGTGGATTAGAAGTCAGTTTGATCGGGTTGCATATTTTGCATAACGTGCATATAGTCCAAAAAAAGTTGATTAAAGGCCTTGTTGCCCAACAGGAGCCCTTCATATTTTGCACTGTTTGCATATGTTTTTTATAAAGTAGGTCTCCAGTTCGTCTCCAGGTAAAAAGTTAAAAAATGTAAATTTTAGCCCATTTCGGTCTCCAGAAAAGCAGGCAAAATGAAATAAAATGGTATTGAACCTATTAAAAGGTGGAGACATCGCGGGAGCGCGGTGTGCTTGTAATTGTTTCCCAGGTCCTAGGTCTCCAGTTTGTTTGGTCTCCAGGCCTCCAGGTCTTCAGGTTTTTGGTCTCCAGGCCTCCAGGTCTTCAGGTTTTTGGTCTCCAGTTTTTCGAGGTATAGTTGAACCGGTTTCCAGTCCTTGTTGAATTTTTTGTTGGATTATCGTGTTCTTCTATAATGAGGTTCAATAGCTTTGAAGTCGGCCGAGCGTTGCTGAAACTAAAGTACTTTAATTATTGGCTAGCAAAGTCTTTGGAGAAGCGATAAATAAACGGTTTTTTAAGTTTAAAAATTTATAATTAAGCGAAATTTATTCAGCACACCTATTGCTGGCTTTTGTAATAATTTAATAATCGTACCAATCGTTATACCAATCACTATAATATGAACGCATTTCTGCTTCCAAGTCAGATGCTGCATTTAACATAAAATCACAGGCTTCAAAAAAATTAATTACTTCTCTCATATATTCATAAACATGTTTTACGTCAATCTTTTTGCCATTTAAATAATATTCTAAACTATATGAAGTTGGGTATCTAAAACGATCTCCTTTTTTATCAAGAGCATCCAATTCAATAATCCGAGCCTCAACGATATGTATAATCTCTAAACCTTCATTGTTTTCGGAGCCATAGTGTTGTAGCATCGGACAGACATTTTTCCATAAATCTTTTTTAAGTAAATGGCTTTTTCTCCGGGAGGAAAAAACATGTTTAGGGACACCCTTTTCAACTTTAGCATAAAAAAGTCTCTTTAAGCATAATTCGATTGCGTTTCTAAGCAAAAAAATAAGTGGATAAAGCCTTTCTTCCAAAGGAATTTGTTCGCAAACGGAAAAAATAAAGTCTGCTGTTTCAATATAACCTTTAACTTTAGTATGGAATCCGTGATCTGAAACTGGCTCCCACAAATGGCAATTGCCTATACCATGATCTGCAAAAATCAATAATTCAGGTCGCAATTCAGATTGGAATCGCCATTCATGATTGTATTTTTCGCAATTGATGCACTTTTTAATTAAGTGATAGCCCTGTAGCATGTTATTTGCTACTGCTACATTATCTAAAAACTTATTTCTATATTGTAACAAAAACTTGTCTTCAAAAGGAAACCTAAAGAGATCGGAATTTTTATCTACTTCTTCTATTGATGCCAGGTATTTTATCAGCCATTTTTTTTCAGCAGGTAAAAGATAGTTCTCGCCTGTTTCGCAATAAATTAAAAATAGTTTGGATAGATCATGGTAGCATTCCTTGAAATGCATTTGGATTTCTTTCTTATTACTACATACTCTACAAATCAACGCTTTTAGTCCAAGTTCCATGCTATGCCGCATTAGAAATATTCCACTGAAAAACCACATATCTGATTTCACATTGTTATGACCACTTTCAATTACATCCTTTAGTATTAGATAACCACACTGGGCATATTCTTGAGCCAATCTTTTATAATCTTCAAATGGATTCTTACTCCATCTTATTTCTACAACATAATCAAGATATTTAATATCCCATATGCTTTTGTAACTTTCTGGCCACATTGACATAATAGAAACCATTTTTACACCTACTTTACCTTCTTGAGTGTATATATGAAATCATCTTATAATTTCGTGGGGTAGGCTTTTATATGTGAAGGCCTCTTCATTAAAAGTCAGGCCACATTGGCGAATATGAGAAACTAAGAGAACCATAAGAACTTTTTCCCATTGAGATTTGAATCTTTTCCAAATAAAACGAGGCCTGCCACAGAAGCTACTAAACTACCTTCTTTATCCTCGTGACCTCTTTTTGTAACGTGGGTGACTTCGATAAGTTCTTTGAAGTAATATATCTTTCTAGTTAATGCGAAGAGTTCGTTTTAAAAATGTTTTTCGCGTCCATATTTTCGGCAAGGAGAAGAGTAATCATGCTTAGCTTTTTTGATAGAAATTAATATCCAAGCAGGTAAGCAGATTTATAATGTCGGCAACGTCCGTTTTTTGGTGTAAATTCTCCTCTGGGTTTCTTTTCATAGCTTAAGCTGCCTTTCCTTCATTTTCCCTTTCTTTGCTTTCTCCACTATTTACTTCTTTCCATTCTTGGTAGCGCTCCATATTAAAGTATAATCGCCCTGTAGACCAGATTTCGTCCTGCTCCATTAGTAGGGCCCCCAGTAACCTCATGGCTGACTCCACGTTGGGGAATATCCGGATGACCCTTTCCCGCCGGCGCACCTCCTGGTTTAAGCGCTCCAGGATATTGGTGCTGCGCAGCCGCCGCCTATAGGGTTCAGGCAGGTTCATCACCACTGTAG
>Ga0208564_1000850_pt1 | contig 26873 bp, 24 predicted proteins | sample AD_UKC073_MetaG_FD_184439 | JGI IMG/M metagenome (GOLD analysis project Ga0208564, IMG submission 184439) | Active sludge microbial communities of municipal wastewater-treating anaerobic digesters from USA - AD_UKC073_MetaG (SPAdes) (version 2) | ecosystem: Engineered > Bioreactor > Anaerobic >... | reverse complement strand
ACAAACGAATCTGTAAGAATTCCCCGGTAGCCGCGTTCGTCTTGGTCCGTTATCCGGACGGATAGTTTTTGTCCGAGACGAAAGCCGCCGCGCGGGCCGGTATGGACGGATATGAAGTCATATGTTTCCGTAAGGAGCAGGACGCCCTCGCGGTAGAGCATATAAACATATCCTTCCGTCTCGCCCGCTAAACCGCTCTTCTCGGATTGAGGCAGTTCTTCTCTCGCGAGGAGTTTAGCGATCAGCCGCCCGGCTTTAACCTTCAGCCGGACCGGAAGGAAATCGCCGGGACGCGGCCAGTTTTCCTCCGCCCGCGGCAAGTCGTCTTTTGAAAGAAGGATATCCTTGCTTATTCCGATATCAACAAAGACGCCGGCGCCGGGGAGAACGGCGGCGACGGGCGCGAAAGCGAAAGACTCGGTCGTGACTCGCGGCTTGTGCAGGGTCGCGGCGAGACGGTTTTTTTTGTCCAGATATAAAAACGCCTCGACTACGTCGCCAGTTTTAATATCTTGATACAGCGTTTCCGAACGGTGGAGAAAATACTCTTTTTCCCCGTCGGAGATCATATACCCGAGCGGCGTTTCCTTCGCGACCCGATATGCTTTTATCGTGCCTAGATTTTTCATTGTTTTCTTCCTTTTACGCGTTTTCGTTTTTAGCTTCCAGATAACCGCGGTTGATTTGATCTTTCCCGAATTTGTCCTGCAAATGCTTGACAAGATCGTCAATTCTCGCTTCCTGCTCAATTTTATCGAAGTTGTCGAAAATCGAGATTTGCTTGACGTCTTCCTCGACGGCGGATAAACGGTGGGCAAAGATGCCGATCAAGCGTATTTGGTCGCCGGGGTTAAAATAGTCGGTGAATATATCTTCCGCGACTTCATAGATTACGGCGGCGTCATTTGTCGCGTTATCGATCGCGCGGCTGCGGTTGATCTGTCTTAAGTCGGGATATTTAAGAATAATGCCGATCGTTTGCGCTTTTCGTCCGGCCTTCTGCAGGCGGTAGCTTACGGTATTGGCGATTACTTTGAAAGTTTTTCTAAGCAGCGCCTCGTCGTAGACGGGATTTGTGAAAGTGTGCGAATTGCTTACCGACTGGGCCTCGGTGAAATTATTAGCGTCGATTTCCGCGGAACCCCCGCCGCGAGCGTGGTAAACTAAGCTTTCTGCGTGAGCCGCGCCGACCGTCTCTTTCAGCAGCTCGAAGTCGCGGAAATTGGCCAAATCGCCGATCGTGTCTATGCCGATACCCCGCAGTTTCGGCGCCGTCTTTTTACCGACGCCGTGCATTTTCTCGATCGGCAACAGCCAAAGATGTTTGTCGATCTCGCGTTTTCGGAAAACCGTTATCCCCATGGGCTTTTTGTAATCCGAGGCCATCTTGGCGAGAAACTTGTTCGGCCCGATCCCGACGCTTGACGGCAGGCGGCATTTTTCAAGGACGTCTTTTTGAATCCGCTCCGCAAGCGCGAGCGGGTGGATGTCGCGGCAGGCGTCGGTCACGTCAAGGTATCCCTCGTCAATCGACGCGATCTCGATATTCGGCGTCACCGTAAACAAGTAATCGAAAAATTTCCGCGAATATTCTTTATATAACTCCATCCGCGGCGGGACTACGATTAAATCCTTGCATAACAAAAGCGCGTCCTTGACGAGCATCGTCGTTTTAATCCCGTGTTTGCGGGCCTCGTAATTGGGCGAGAGAATGATCCCCCTGCGCAGGGGATCGTTCGGGGCGACTGCCAAGGGCTTGTTTTTATACGCTTCGTTTTCCGCGATCTCGCAGGAGGCGAAAAAACAATTCAAATCGATATGAAAAATTATTTTCGGCAAATTGCTCATTTATTGTTCCTTTTTCCAAAATAATATGATATAATCATATATATATTATAACACAAATCTCGAGGTGACAACAGTGAAAAAAAAGACAAGTCAAGAAAAAAAACCTTTGATTAAAACCAAAGTAAAACCGAATAAAGCGGTGGAAATTGAAATTCAAAAATCGCCGAGTAAAACGGTCGCGGGAAAAGTCGCGATAATTTTAATCGTCTTCGGCATGACGGTTCTGCTGCTTGTCAGCTTAATACTTTTGATCATTGATATTGCCGGAAAATTATAAACAAACGATTGACCGTTTGTTTTTTTATTGACGCAATATGAATTTTCCTTTAATATAAACGCGACGCGCGATTTCAAGATCGCGCGGGCCCGGCAGCTCAAGCTGCCGGCTTTTTTTATAAAACCATAAAAAAAGTGACCATAACTTTAATGTTACAATCACTGTTTGGAATCATCATACCACGCGGGTCAATAATTCCCTTCTTTCGCGCTTGTGCCGTAAGCGCAGCCGATCGGCGATCATCGCGATAAATTCCGAGTTTGTCGGCTTGGATTTGTGATAACTGATCGTGTAACTAAAAATATCGCTTATGGCGTCAATGTTTCCCCTAACCCAGGCCACTTCAATGGCATGACGGATAGCTCTTTCGACACGCGACGAGGTCGTGTTGAATTTGCGCGCGACTTCCGGGTAAAGAATCTTCGTAATATTGCCGAGAATATCCATGTTGTAATAAACCATGATTATCGCTTCCCTGATATATTGATAGCCGCGGATGTGGGCGGGCACGCCGATCTCGTGCAACAGGGTAGTGATTTCCGTGTCCAAATCGGTTTGCGCGCTGCTTAAGTTCACGGAAGTAGTTTTACCGCTTTTGGACTTTTGGTTCCTAAGATCGCGGATAATTTCCAACAGATTCGTAAAATTGATCGGTTTGACGACAAAATAATCAGCGCCAAGCTCCGCGACATTATTCATGATTTTCTCGTTGGAAAAAGCGGTAATAATGATGATGTTTTTCGGAACCTTGTACTTCTCCCTTTTCGTCTTCAGTTCCTGGAGGACTTTAATACCGTCGCAATTCGGCATAAAAATGTCCAAAATCAATACGTCGACTTGCATAACCCGTAGCGTGTTTAAAAGGCTAACGCCGTCAGTGTGAACACCGACTACCTCAATCTCCTTCTTGTCCAAGAAAAATTCCTGCATAGTTTGAACAAGCTCTTTTCCATCGTCAGCGATAATAACCTTTAAGGCATCCATATATTCAACCTCCCACTTTGATTAATAATTTACACTATTTTGCATAATAATTCAAGAAGTTTATGGTATTTTTTCTAGTTTTTTCATAATTGTTTAAATTTACCCACCTTTTTTTACAAAATTTTAATATATATGACATGGATTTGTCGAAAAAAATAGAAAATCAGGATAATTCGACAAATCAAAGCGCCTCCATTAAAATTTATTTGTATTCTTAAAAAAAGGGATACTATAAGTCGCAAACAACGCGCCAATCTAACGATTTTCTCCGCGGTTTCGAAAAAACGCGCGTCGGCGTTAATTTTCTCCAGATCTTTACGCGTTTTTATTGTCTTGGCTTCGGATAAATGATACAATATAATCAAGGAGGTATTAAGATGGACGTAAAAGATCAAGTTCTCGAAACGATGAAGAAAGCGGGAAAACCGCTCTCCGCCGGCGAGGTTTCGGAATTATCCGGCCTCGACCGCAAGGAAGTGGACAAAGCTTTTAAAGCGCTTAAAACGGAACAAAAAATCGAGTCCCCCATCCGCTGCAAATGGCAGCCGAAAGCGTAAATACCGGTCGCGACCGGTATTTTTTTGTATATGCAAAAAGCGCGTCGCCGCGCCTTTCGATAGCCAAATTTCAGATGTTGTTTTCCACCATCCACATCGCGAACACCCCGTAACCATATTCGGGAGTGTCGATTACGACATGGGACACGGCGCCCACCAATCGATTGTTTTGAATGATCGGGCTGCCGCTCATCCCCTGGATAATACCGCCGGTTTTTTCGAGCAGCCGGTTGTCGGTAATTTTAATTTTAATTCCTTTTATCCCGCTCCTGTTTTGCTTCTTTACGTCGACTATCTCGACGGTAAACCTTTCTTTCCGATTATCGGCAAGAACGGTCCAGATTTCCGCCGGGCCGGTTTTAACTTGATTCGGAGCGGCAATTTTCATTTTCCCCACGGAACTGAAGTCGGAAACGTTGTTAATCGTCCCGTAAACGCCGAGTTCCGTGTTTTTAGTGATATAGCCGAGCGGTTCGCGGCTTAAAGTCGCGTGTTTTTCCCCGGGCAGACCCGGAAGCGACTTTTTAATGCCGTTGATCGTTCCCGCGCTGATATATCCAATCTCCCCGGCGAGTTCCTCGGAAATCACCGAATGCCCAAGGGCGCCGAAACGACGCGTTTCCGCGAGAATATAAGTAATCGTGCCGACGCCGAGGATGTGATCCTTGACGTATAAGCCGAGCGACCAGCGATTCTTGTCGGTTTTTACCGCCCGGCATGAAGTGATGAACGTCTCGGCTTTTCTTTTTATCTTTAAAGCTAAGTCGCGCTCATCCTCGAGCCGGGAAAGAATCTCCTGGACGTCCGTGATTTTGTTCACGGGAATGCCCTCGACCGCGATTATCTTATCTCCGACTTTTATATCGGACCCGCTCCAGGGAGCGACGGAGCCGGCTTGAGTCGCGACCTCGTATTTTCCGGTCACGTAAATGCCGGTTTCCAAATAGAGCCCGATTGAATCCCCGCCGGGTATAACATAAATATTATGTCCGGCCGCCGCGATGGATGTTGTTGCGAAAAGGGCGATGAAAAACAATAATGTGAAGTACATCAACGCTTTTTTAATAAATTTTATAAAAATTCCTCCTTTGGCTACGAATATATTATTCGCTTTTTCATTGAGTTAAACAATGTAAAAAATATTTCCATGTTATTTTTTATATTTAATAAAAAAAGCCGCGTTAAACGGCTTTTTTGGTTGTCAATAATGTGTGATTTTTTTGATGTCTTATCAAACTAACGCTTTTTATTATACGACGTTTTTTCCATCCAACAACTCCGCCGCGAGCGCCTTGCTCGCCGGCGTCGCCGCGCCGTTTGAGATCATCTCGCCAATCTCGTTAACGCGTCCGGAGTAATCGAGTCGCGTGATTTCCGTCGACGTCCGGTCGCCGGTAACGCGTTTGGTTACGGAAATATGATGATCGGCGGCGGCCGCTACCTGCGGCAGGTGCGTCACGCAAAGCACTTGCGCTTGTTTGGAAATTTGTTTAATCTTCGCGGCGATGCTGTAAGCGACTGATCCGGAAATACCCGCGTCGATCTCGTCAAAAACGATCGTCTGCAGATTGATCTTCGTGAAGAGAATCGCTTTTAAAGCGAGCATAAAACGGGAAAGCTCGCCGCCGGAGGCGACTTTCGATAACGGCCTTAACGGCTCGCCGGGGTTAAAAGTTATCAGGAAATCAATCTCGTCAATGCCGTTTTCGTAAAACTTCAACTCGGAAATATCATTAAACGCGATCTTAAAAACGGTGTTTTTTAATTGAAGGTCTTCCAATCCCGCTTTTATTTCTTCTTCCAGACGCCGGGCGAGGGCGATTCTTTTTTCCCTAATCGCGTTCGCCGTTTCCAAAACGGCTTCGCGCGCGCCCGCAAGTTCTTTTTCCAGCGCCGCGAGACGGTAATCATAATTCTCGATCGCGTCGATTTCCTCGGAGATTTTATCATGAAGGGCGATGATCTCGGCGGTTGAAAGCTTGTACTTCCTTTTCAAATCGGAATACAGCCCCAGGCGCTCGTTTATCCGGTCAAGCTCGCCTTCGTCAAATTCGAACTCCTTGGCGTCGCGGCTGACCTCGTCGACCAAATCCTCGAGACTATAATAAAGTTCCTCAAGTCGCCGCTTATAATCGGCGTATTTTTTATCGAAACTAGATAGTTTATCCAAATACTCAAGCGACCTGTAAACATTATCGAGCACATTTGCTTCGTCATAAATTCCCGCGAAGCCCTTGATATTGAGATTGATCTCCTCGAAATTCGTAAGATACGCGGCCCGCGACTTGAGTTCCTCCTCTTCTTCCGGGGAAAGTCGAGCTTTCGAAAGTTCCGCTTGCTGGTATTTAAGAAACTCGAGCTGCCTGGCGTCGGTTTGCGATTTTTCCGTAAGCTCCCGATGCTTCCCGTCAAGCGCGCGGAAAGTTTTCAGGCGACGGCGGTATTCCTCCAAATCCTCCTCGACCGCGCGATCGTCAAGAAAACCGAGATAGTTTTTCCGGTTAAATAGCCCCTGGGTATCAAATTGGGTGTGAATGTCGCCCAACTCGTCGGCCACGGCGGAAAGCTGGGCGAGCGTGACCGTGATATTGTTAATCTTGCACAGGCTCTTGCCGTTGGCGTGGATTTCCCGGCGCAAAACGAGATAATCATCTTCGCTTTCGCCAAGAAGATTTTTCGCGGCGGGGGGCGTTTCGGAAAAGACGCCCTCGATGATAGCTTTAGTCTCGCCGTAACGGATTAAATCCGTCGAGGCGCGCCGACCGAACAAAAGATCGATCGCGTCGATAATAAGCGATTTCCCGGCGCCGGTCTCGCCGGTTAGAACGGTCATCCCTTCGGAAAAATCAACGGATAAATTATCAATAATGGCCAAGTTTTGTACTGTGAGCGTTACGAGCATAAATACCTACCTGTCCCAATCCATATTTAGAGATTTTTATTTAAAACGCTTGAAACGTCAAGTCCCAATTCTTTCTTTGTCTCGGCGATCGAGCCGTAATCGACGTAACGGTCGTCAATGCCGTGGATAATGATTTTCATGCCCAGATTTAGCCTGGCGTTGGCTTCCAAAAGCGCGGCGGCCAAAGAGCCTTTGATTACGACTTCCTCGACGACGATAACCGTCTTCCCCGCGAGCCGCGCCAACATCTTCTCGTCAAGCGGTTTGATCGTCCGGGCGTTGACCAAACCGAGATTAAGACCGCGGGCGGTAATCTCGCGCTCGTACTCGAGAACGTCGGGCCCGTAGGTTACGATGTTTTTCTCCTTTAGCGGAAGCGCTTCTTCCCATGACAAAATGTCGCTGACCGGCGCGATATTTTCTATCATCGTCGTTTTCGCTTTCGGGTAACGGATAGCGATCGGTCCGGTTTGTTTATTCAATGCGTAGTCAATCTGGCTCGCCGCCTCGTTTAAGTCCTTGGGCATCATAATCGTCATATTCGGAAGGTGCGAAAGGTACGCCAGGTCAAAAATTCCCTGGTGGGTATCGCCGTCGGCTCCGACAATCCCGGCGCGGTCGATTAAAAACACTACATGGGAATCGCTTCTCGCGACGTCATGGTTAATCTCGTCATAAGCGCGCTGAAGAAATGTCGAGTATATGGCGACGACGGGAATTCTCCCGCAGCGCGAAAGCGCCGAAGCCATAACGACGCCGTGTTCCTCGGCGATCCCGACGTCAATGATTTGCTTGGGAAGTTCCTCGGTAAAGCGTTCGAGACCGGCGCCGTAAATCATCGCCGCGGATATCACGGTAATTTTTTGGTTCGCGCGCGCGAAATCAAGCAACAAGCGCCCGATCCCCTCGCTCCAGGTTGTAACGCCCGCCGGCAATTTTTCGCGCTGTTTTCCGGTCGCGATATCAAAAGGCCCGATCCCGTGCCAAACGCCGATTTGATCTTGCTCGGAAAATGGATAGCCTTTGCCTTTTACCGTTTTCACGTGTATGATAAGCGACTGTTCCGAGCGTTTGGCATACTCGAAATACGTGATCAGCGTTTTTATATTATGTCCGTTTAAGGGACCGAAATAACGGTACCCGAGCGAGACAAGCGGGTTGCCTCGATAAACGTATGTCTTGAAACCCTCTTTAAGCCAATAAAACGCCCGATGGATAAAGCGCGGCGTTATTTTCTTTAATAAATTGTACGACTTTCTGATTCTGATGCGGTTAAACATTTTCGATAAACTGCCGACATTCCGCGAGATCGACATATCGTTATCGTTTAAAATAATGATAACCTTATGCTTTTTCCCGCCGCCAAGGCTGCCGAGATGATTTAAGGCGGAGAGAGCTAATCCGTTCTGAAACGAACCGTCGCCGATCACCGCCACGACCTCGCCGATATCGCAGCCCGCCTCCTTGGCGGCCAAAAAGCCGGCGGCGGCGGAAATCGAGGTCGACGAGTGACCGGCTTCCCAAACATCATGTTCGCTTTCTTGGTATTTAAGGAAGCCGCTGATGCCGTTTTTCTTCCGGAGGCGGGGAAAACCCGCCGCCCTCCCGGTCAGAATTTTATGGGCATAAGCCTGGTGGCCGACGTCAAAGATAATTTTATCCTTGGGGCTTGAGAAAACATAATGAAGAGCGATGATCAGCTCCACCGTCCCCAAATTGGAGGACAGGTGGCCGCCGGTTTCGCTCACGTTTTCGATAATAAAGGCGCGGATTTGCTCGGCCAGTCGTTCCAGTTCCTTAACCGACAACCCCTTCACAAAATCCGGCGACTTAATTTCTTCCAACTTAATCATAGGTTCCTCAGAACGATTTGATGCGTTAATTTTTCTCCCAATGTCTTTTTTACAATCCCCAGGGCTTTTTCCTTGTATTCGGAAAAAATCTCTTTCGCCGGCTCGATGCCGACGATAATCGGGTAAGTCGCCTTGTTGGATTCAAGATCGCTTTTCCCGTCGATTTGAATATATATATCGTCCAGGTCGTCTTTTATCTGAAACGCCAAACCGAAATAACGGGAAAAATCCTCCAAGACGCCGCGCGTCTCGTCGGAAACGCCGGCGATCTCCGCGGCGCTCAAGACGGCGAGCGAAAACAGGTCTGTTGTCTTGCGCTCGTAAATCGTCTCGATATCCGACAAGGTTATTTTTTTATCTACCGACAGGATATCGAGAACCTGGCCGGCGACCATTCCGTTTCCGCCGCAGTAACGCGAGGCGAGACGGATCAACGCGAGCGCGGTCTCGGGATCCGCGGGCGTTCGCGCGAACATCTCGAAAGAGTCGGTCAGCAGGGCGTCGGCCGCGAGTATCGCGAGCGCCTCGCCGTATTTTTTATGCAGCGAGGGCACGCCGCGACGAAAATCGTCGTCGTCCATCGCCGGCAAATCGTCGTGAATAAGCGAATAAGTGTGAATCATTTCAATCGCCGCCGCCGGGTACCTGCCGACCCGGACATCGGCGTCCATATCGGCTAGGACACTCAATAAAAGCAACGGTCTGAGTCTTTTGCCGCCGGAAAATAGCGCGTAATTAATCGCCTTTTTTAATTCCGGGTTGGCGACGGAGGACGCGTACTCCATCAAAGCCTCTTCGATCAGCTTGTTAAGTTCCGTCATTTTATTCCTCCATTTTTTGCACTATGACTTCTTTGGCGCTTAAGAGCTTTTCCTTGCAAAGAGCGGAAAGCTCCATGCCGCGTTTGTATTTCTCGATCGATTCTTCGAGCGAGAGATTTCCGCTTTCCAGCGCTTCGACTATCTCTTCGAGTTCCTTTAATAATTCCTCAAACATAGTTTACTCCTCATCTTTTGTTTTTTTCGGCAGGGCGGGGAGCTCCCCGTCGTAGAACCTGACCGTGAACTGCCGGTCATAAGCGATATCCGCGCGCCGGGTCACGAGTTTTCCGTCCTGATAGATCAAAGTATAACCTTTTTTCATCAAATTCAGGGGATTAAGTATATTAATCTTATCGAGATAAAATTGATATTGTTTTTCCCAATTTCCGATCGCCTGCCGGTAACGGGCCGTAAGCCGGGAAGCGAGACCCTCGACGGCCGCGCCTTTCTCGGCGATTCTCCCGGCGATATTATAGGCCAAAACCCGCTTATCTAACTCCCCGACGCGCGCGAGACCGGCTTCGACCATGGCGAGCGGGGAATGAACCTTAAGGCTGTAAGTAAGGCGCTCCCATTCCTTTTCCCACCGGCCGATGACCTCGCCGAAGTTCTTGAAATGGTGGCGGTTAACGATGTGCTGATAATCATAAAATTTCTTTTCCAGGATTCTTTTAAGGTGATACCTCAACAGATTTGTTTTCTCGTTGACCTCGCGAGCCAAAAGATGGCGGTCTTTCGTCACGAGGACGGCGGCGCCTGTCGGCGTCGGGGCGCGCTTTGAAGAAACATAGTCCGCGATCGTAAAATCGGTCTCGTGGCCGATGCCGGTTACGGTCGGGATCCTGCTTGCGAAAATCGCCCGAGCGAGCGTCTCGTTATTAAAACATGATAAATCTTCGAAACTGCCGCCGCCGCGAGCGATGATGATCACGTCGGCGATGGCGTCGCGGTTCGCCCGTTCCAAGGCGGCGATTAACGACCGCGGCGCTTCCGCGCCCTGGACGAGCGACGGGTAAAGATAGACGGTGACGAAAGGATAGCGCTTGTTGATCGTCGAGAGAATATCCTGAAGAGCGTCGGCGGTCGGCGAGGTGATAACGGCGATTTTTTCGGGAGATTCCGGCACCTTAAGTTTCTTGTCTTCGTCGAAGAGGCCTTCCTTTTGAAGTTTTTCCTTCAGGCGCAGGAAATTAAGATAAATATCGCCGAGACCCGCTTCTTTCATATCCGTGACGTTAATGCTGTAAGAGCCGCCTTTTTGATAGACGGTGACGCTCCCCCTAATCAAGACCGTCATCCCGTCCGCCGGCATAAACGCGAGCCGGCGGGCGACGGAAGCGAACACGATTCCGCGGATTTCCGAAAACTCGTCCTTCAGGGAAAAATAAAGATGACCGCCCGAGATCCTCAAGTTGGATATCTCGCCCTTGATATGGATATTTTTCAGGTTCGCGTCGGTATCGAATTTATAGGCAAGGTAGCGGTTCAGGGCGCTAACGGTTAAATATTTATTCTCCATCGATATACTTCCTTATCTCGTCCAACAGCCGGTTATTAAAACGGGCGGATGTTTTATCGCCCAGGTCGCTGTATTCGTGGGTAATGTTAATGATTTCGTTGATAATAATGCTCTTCGGGGTAAGGGTATGAAGCATCTCGTAGACGCCGATCTGAATCAAGACGCGGTCAACGGCCGAAAGCCGGGAAAACGACCAATTCTTGATATTTAAGTTTATCACGCGGTTTATCTCGTCGCGGTTCTCAAGCACGCCCGCGACGAGTTCTTTGAAAAAATCATCGTCGTAGGGAACCGCGCCGTCGGCGTCGATAATGGCGTTCAAATACTCGATATCGATCAGTTCGCCGGTGATTTCATAATTATATAATACCATCATTGCTTTAATTCTGCTATTATTACGCCTCATATACACACCTGATACTATATTTTAACATATCGCGCGGCAATTTTAAAGTTTAAAATTGTTTTTTCAAACGTCCGCATAAAAAGAGAGGTTGCCCAGGCAACCCTCATCCCTTTACCGCTATCGCGTTTATTTAACCGGCAGTGCCGCTGACTTGCTCTACCGTCTGGAAATTGACGTAAATGTTGTCAAACTGGAAATTAAAGTTTTGCATCGCCATAATCAGGATCTCGTTCGCCTCGGCAATCGAGTGTTCGTCGGCAACGACGAGTACTTCCACGCCTTGCGAGGTGGCGTGAACAAAACAATCCTGGTAGCCGGCGTTGATGACTTGCAGTTCAAGAAGCAATTCCTTCTCGTTTAAGAAATTTATATAGCGTTTTTCGTCAATCGCCGCCGTTTTTTGTTCAAGGGTAGCGGTGCTGTCGGCAATAATCGCGTCCAATCCCAAAACGACTTGCGCTCTTTCCTCCCGGACCGCGAGACGCATTTCCGTCAGTTCCTCAAGGCGGCCGGTGGTCGTTTTGTCGCCGTCATCTTCATCGGTTGGTTTGCTGAATGGTGATTTGATATAATAAATGGTTAACATCATCACCAGAGTTAATAGTATCAATGCCAGTTGATTTTTCTTAAGCAAAAATCTCACCCTCCATAGTCAATAAACTATATGAAGATGAGATAAAATTTATACCATCATTAAACCAAATCTTCGGTATTATTTATCGCCGCGAGACTGATTAAATAAAAGAGAGAAAAGACATAAATATAGATATTCAAAAGTTTCGGGAAAAACCACAAGAAAATAAAGAAGACGATGGTTACGGGAACGCTCGCGATCGCCGCGATATTATAGTATTCCTTAAACTTCTTCATAATGCCGTTTTTCCGGAAAAACACCCATAATATTATAACCGTAATGAGAGTGAACAATACGCAGATCAAAAATGAAAACGAATAGGACTTTAGTTTAATCGTGTTGACGTTGCCGATAATCAGTTGCTCGAGAATATAGTCGCCGATTTTATAGCCGTTATTCTGGGGATTGTCGATATGAAATCGGAAGTCGGGAATATTGTTTTGATAATATACTTTTTTGCTTACGGTTTTCAAAGGCCGCCCGTAGTGGGATTTATTCAACTTGTCGATTCCCCAGGGATGCGCTTGGAAATAAAGGGCGTCGGAGGAAAGCATCAATAAATAATACTCGACGTTTTCCTCGTAGGGAAATTCCTCGACCGTGAATTTTTCCAACGGGTTAAAAGCGACTTCTTCTTCGTCCAAATACACTTTATTGACGTCAAACAAATCGACAACGATTACGAGCTTCTTTCTCACGCCGTCGGCGTCGAACGCTATTTCCCTTATGTAGTAAGCGACCTCGCCCAAAACCTCCGATTTTAACTCGCGACCGTCCTCGACCGCGAGCTCTTTGCTCACGAGATCGGCGATTACGTTGTTTACGACGGGGGTGTCGGGAAGTTGTTCAAGAACGAGGTAATTGTAATTCCCGCGGATGTCGCTCTCGTTAACGATGCGGTTGCTGCTGACCGGTATTCCCAACAAGAACGAGGATATCACGAAGATACCGAGGGCGATCGCCAGGTTCATCGATTTATATTTAATCATATGCACGGGCAGCACAAACGATTTTAATAAATCCCAAACTTTCATACGGACTCCTTATATTAAACTTTTTTCCGCTGCGTCCGGCGCGTTATTGATACGGTAAAGAACGTAGATATAATAAACCGCGAAAATAAAGATATACCATTCGATCACGTCCGGGAGGAACCAAGCCGCGACGAATGTCAAAAGCAATGGCGCGATGCTCGAGATCGCGGCGATATTGTAGTATTCTTTAAAATATTTAAGCCGCCCGGTCCGCTTGAAGACCAGCCAAAACATGAAGATAAAGATCAGCGGCATCAAGAACATGATCAAGAATATATCCAAAATCGAACTCGACACGTGATTTTCCAAAATCCCCTCGACGATTTTTCGCGCCAAGTATGGGCCAATTTGATAGCCGTACGCTTCCGGTTCGTCAATGGATAAGGAAAACTCCTTATAAATAGTGTAGGGAATCGGGATTTTGACGCCGATAAGCTTGTGATCGCCGTGCTTAACCGGGTCTTTCATCTCATCCTCGTCAAGCATCGTGAAAGCCTGGTAGTAGATGCTCGCCGGGGTCAAAACGACAAAATAATCTTCTTCGTTTTCCACGTACGGGTAATCCTTGCTTTCAAAACCTTTTTTTAGATCGATTTGCGGTTCTTCCTCGATATAATAATCGATGAAAAAATGCAGTTTCTTCGTATAACCCGTTTCCTCATGATGGAAAACAAAAGTCTCTTCCACCAATTCTCCGTCTTCAAGGCCGTCGCAGACGAGCCGCTTGTTTTTATCGATCGCGCACCCCATATCTTTAAGCCGTTTCGCGAATTGATTAACTTCCTCGTCATCCGGCAAATCTTGAAGGGGAATCAGTATGTAGTCTTGTTCAATAACCGGCCCCTGGCGAAGAATCGCCTCCTTAAACGGGAAATAAATAACCTGGACCGACAAAAGGAAAATGATGATCGCGATTAAAACGCTCATCGTTCGGAAGCGGGCCATTTTTAAGGGACTGACTAACGACAGTAAAAAATCCGTAAATTTTTTCATATTTGCTCCATTCTAGTGCTTGTTGTAATAATTAAACACACATGTCAAGTATTATATCATATCCGCCGGGTTCGGGCAATATAAATCGCCGGGAGCGCGGGACAAAAACCGCGCCATTGTCATTCGCGGATGTTTTTTAGGGTCAATAACTTGCCGTCGCGGACGATAACGTTTTGATAATCGGCGATCGGCGCGTCGTTAAGATACTCCATGCCGGTATAGTTGAAAAACATCACGAGGCGGTTATTAACGCCCTCGCCCCGATGACAAAAGACGCCGTCAATCGCGCCCGAAAGCAATGTCTCGATGCTGATATGTTTCAATATCCCGTGATGGATATTAATTCGGAAACCAAGTTCTTTAATCTTGTCAATCAATTTCAAAAACTGCGGCGCGTAGTTTTCCAAACAGATGACGACGCGGCGGAATAAAGGTTTTTTGCCGGCGGGAAAAACATCGTTTTTCAGGAAATAATCGACGCTTTCCGCGCTTATGTGGAAATAGAAGGTTCCTTCTTTGAGTTTTTCGGCTTCCTTGAGGAGAGTGGAGAACGCGAGTTCTTCGAACATGATCAAAACGCTCTCGTCAAGATGACGCCATATCTCTTCCTCCGGTTTCAAACCGCTAATATTATATAAAATCTCATAAGACGGTTCTTCTCTTCCCGTTTTCAGCGGCTGGTAAAGCAACTCGACTTTCCCGCGCTTCAATTGCTCGCCAACGCAAACATTTACCGCTTTCTTTTTTAAGTATTTGCGTCTGATCTCGTCGGTATATGTTTGATACCGGTCGCCCTCGCGCAAGCACAGTTCGGTTAAAACCAATACTTCCGCGGCGTTGTAGGTATCCTTGGGATAACGAATAACGCCGGCGCGGGCGACGAGGGTGATAATCTCTTCATCGATTACGAAGCCTGAAGTCAAGAGATCAAGCGTCGACTTAAGCGCTTTTTCGATTTCTTTTTGATCATCGCCTTCGATAATAATCAAAAAACTCTCGTCGGCAAGATAATAAACCGAACCCGAAACCTGCATCAAAATATCGCCGACATACGCTATTATTTTATCTTTTAATTGATAATCGTATTCATCAAGATTATAAATTCCGACGCGCGCGAAAGTGTATTTAAGGTCCTCGCTCGCCGCTTTCCGTAATACTTGTTCCAAAAGCTCGTGAATCTTTTCCTCCGGATAACGGTAAGAAGCGCGCTCGGCGGCGATAAGCGAGATAATGCCGACATAAAAGCGGATTACGCCGTCCTTGGCGATATAGGGAACCGCTTTTTCCATTACCAGGCGGGTCTCGCCGCGCGCCCGCACGCGATATTCGCTGCGGTAGGGCTCGCCTTCTTGTAAAAATCCGGCGACGTTATCGTAAATGACCCGATCCTCGGGGACGATTAACCGCTGGTAATCGCGGCGGGTAATAACCCGGTCGCCGACGTCAAGAAACGCGGCGAGTTTCTCGCTTAAGATGATTTTATCGCTGTCCGGTTTGTAATAGAAATATCCCTCGCTCAAGTTCTCCTGGAAAAAACCCGTCAACTGTTTCCGGCCGCGGATGTTTTCCTCGTAATGCAGGGTAATCAATTTTCTTTCCAGAAGTTTGCCGGCGATTTTTAAATTAGCGAGCGCGTCAACTTCGCTCAAAGCGCTTGTATAGGAAACAAACACCGCGCCGCCGATAATGTCTTTTTCAAGATTGATCGGGATAGCGACCAGAGCCCGGGCATTTCCCTCAACATAAGGGGCGCCGGTTATCAAGTCCTTAACCGGCATCGGCGCCTCGCCGAAGTCGATGACAATCTCGTGGTTCGAGGAAATCATCATTTCGACGATCGTTCCCTCGAGCTCGTTATAGGAATAGTCGCGCTCATAGAGGCGCTTCTTTTTATAATGATAGACGACGACCTGGTCATAAGCGTCGGTTAATTCAGGGATAACGTCGAACTCGCCCGAGGCGAGCATCACGTATAAAGCCTCGTCGAAATCAATCACGGTTTCAAGATTCTTTGAAAATTCAAGCAGGGAATCGTGAATGTTGTCGTTTAAAAGCGCAATATTGACGATATTGAGCGTCTTCTCTATTTTCGCAACCGTCGCTTTCAGTTTATTGGCGATCTCAATGTTTTTATCGTCCTCGATCGACTCGCTTAAAATGTTCTCGTCGATTTTTTCAATCTCCGCTTCCAGCACGTCGATCGCCTGCAGCAGCTGTCTTAAATCCTCGCGGAAATTCTTGTTTTTCAGGACATAAATTTTCAAATAATTCTTATAAAAATCTTTCTTTACGTATAAATTCTCCGAGGATTCGATTTCCTTGATATACTTTTGGCTCACGCGAAAAGCCTCGTCGTAAAGATCCATTTCGATTAGCAAAGCGATATATTCGTTAGCGATGCCCAAATAATTTTCGCTGATGGCGTGAATGTTCTTAAAAATCCCCTGGAAAGACTGGCGGGCGAGCTTATAGTTTTTTTCCAGGATATGTAGTTTAGCGTTTAAATACTCGCAATAAACAATCCCTTCCTCGTCTTCCAGCTTGTAAACGAGGGAAATACACTCGTTAAGAGTCTCCTTCGCCTCGTTGACCTGGGCTTGGTCGATATAAAGCTTGGTAAGGTTGCTTAAGGCGAGACTGCGGGTGTTGTCGTCGGGATAATTATTCAAAACCGCCTTTAAATGCAGGAGCGCCTTGTCTTTTTGATTAAGCTCGGCGTAAATGTAGGCCATCTCCAAGTACCAGCGATTTACTTCGTCGACGTTTTCCAAATCAAGAGCGTTGCGCTTCATAAACGCGTAGCGGTAAGCGCTTTTATAATTGCGTTTATGAATGAAAATATAAATAATCCGGTCCAAAAGCGAGATGTATATTTTTTGAAACACGACGTTGTCGATGTTGTTGAGCGCTTTTAGGGCCGTGTTTAATGCGTCGTCCCAAAGATTTTCGTTAATATAAATGTCGGTAATCAGAATATCGCAAAGATAAAGATATTCCTGATTCATCTCCTGCCGGCATCTGCTCTTAAGCTCCATGATCTCGGAAAAATCGGCCAAGGCGAGAGAACGGGCGACTAATTCCTTGTACTTTTCTCTAATGCTCATATCCCAAAGATCCCTTTCGCTAGTCTTATATATTTTAATTATAACACAAAAAAAAGGTAAAGTTAATGTTTTTTTACTAAAAACGGCGGAAAAGACGCTGAAACGACGGGATTAGCGAGGACGCTCCCGCAAATAAAAAAAGGAAACGTCGCCGTTTCCGTTAAAATTCCAAGATAATCGTCACCGGCCCGTCGTTTACGAGCTCGATATCCATATGCGCGCCAAAAACTCCCGTCTCGACCCTCAAGCCTTCGCCGGCGAGAACGGCGTTAAAGCGGTGGTAAAGCTTTTCCGCCGCGGCGGGGTTGAGGCTTTTTGTAAAAGAAGGCCGGTTTCCGGCGGTGGTGTCGGCGTATAAGGTAAACTGCGGGATCGAAAGAATCGCCCCGTTTTTGGCGCTAATATTCAAGTTCATCTTTCCGGCGTCATCGGGAAAAACGCGGAGGTTGGCGATTTTTTTCGCCATCTTCGCGAGCGCGTTATCATCGTCGCCCTCGGTAAAACCGACCAGAGCGAGAAAGCCTAAGCCTACTTCTCCCGTGACGCGACCCGCGACCTCGCATTTTGCTCTTGACACGCGCTGTAACACGACTCTCATTTAATCACCCTCTCGATGGAATACACGTCGGATATTTTTTGCACGTTGACGATCGCGTTGTTTAAGACGTCGACGTTGGGCACGAGAAGCTTTACTTTCGTCAGCAGATCGCCGTCCCGGTTTTTAGCCGAGGAAATCGCCTTGATCGTCAAGTTAAAACTATTTAAAGTATTAATAAATTCCGCGACAATATTTTTCCTATCAAATGAAAGAATATAAACGAGCGACTCGAACGGTTTCTTCGAGAAATCCATATCCCAGATGACTTCGATAAAGCGTTCTTTTTTGGCGCTGCGGACATTATGGCATTCCAAGCGGTGGACGACGATGCCGTGGCCTTTGCTTACGTAACCGACGATGTCGTCTCCCAATACCGGCGAGCAACAGGAAGCGAGTTTTATCTGGGCGCGGTCGACGCCGCTAACGATAACGCCCCATTCGTTGGCCGTTCTTTTCGCGGCCGCCGTTGACTCCTCCTCGCGGTAATGCCTGAGCAGGGCTTCCTCGTCAAGCTTTTCCGGCTTGCCGTATAAACGGTGAGCGGCCGCCTTGGCGGAGATCGTTCCTTTGCCGATCTCGACATACAAATCCTCGCCGCTGTTTATTCCGTACTTCGAGAAAAGCGCGGATACCGCCTTATCGTCAAGTTTCAGGATCGCGTAGTTTTCGGCTTTGCAGGTGCGCTCGAAATCTTCCTTTCCCTTGGCAATCAGCATCTCGCGGCGCTTCTTGTTAAGGACGGAAGTGATCTTGTGTTTCGCGTGATTGGTCTTGACGATTTTAAGCCATGACTCGCTCGGACCGTCAAAATTCTTCGACGTCTTAATCTCGACGACGTCCCCGGTTTTAAGTTTATATGTCAATGGCACGATCTTTCCGTTAACGATCGCCCCGACGGTATGATTCCCGATTTCGGTATGGATCCGGTAGGCGAAGTCAAGCGGGGTCGAGCCGTTGGGAAAATCAAGGACGTCGCCTTTCGGCGTGAAGACGTACACGTTGGCGCTGAATATATCGTCGCGGATGTTGTCGAGCGGGTCAAAATCCTCCGACTCGCCGATCTCGGCGTAGGAAAGGAGTTCTTTGTACCAGCGCAGTTTCGCCACGATCTCGAGCTGTTCCTTCTCGGGCGAATAGGCTTTGTTCTCTTCTTTGTACGCCCAGTGGGCGGCGATACCGTATTCCGCGATCTCATCCATCTCGTAAGTGCGGATTTGGATCTCGTAGATCTTGCCGTTAATGCCGACGACCGTCGTGTGCAACGATTGATAAAGATTTGGCTTCGGCGTCGCGATATAGTCCTTAAACCTTAGCGGGAGCGGCGCCCATTCGCCGTGGATCAGGCCCAAAACATGATAGCAGTCCTCGATCGTATCGACTAAAATCCGCAAAGCCATCAAATCATAAATCTGATCGAATTCCAAGTCTTTCTGGCGCATTTTTTTACTAACGCTAAAAATATTTTTAAGTCGGCCGGTAATCTCGTAGTTTTTGATCCCGTTATGGCTTAAGATATCCTCGATCCGGTGTTGCATCCGGCTGATGTCTTCCTCGCGAATCGCTTTTTGACTCGTGATTAAAGTCAGGACGCGCTCGTATTCTTCCGGGTCCAGGTATTTAAAACTGATGTCCTCAAGCTCCGCCTTAATCTTATACATACCGAGACGATGCGCGAGCGGCGCGTAAAGATCCATCGTCTCTTTGGCGATTTTTATTTGCTTTTCCGGCGTTTGGAATTCCAACGTCCGCATATTATGCACGCGGTCGATGAGTTTAACCAAAACGACGCGGATGTCCTTGGCCATCGCCAATAGTATTTTCTGATGAGTTCGGGCGAGCGCTTTTTCCTTCGTCATGTACTTCAGCTGGCCGATTTTCGTAACCCCTTCGACGATGTTTACGACATCCGTCCCGAATCTTTCCGTTAATTCCTTGCGCGAAGTGTCGGTATCCTCGAGAACGTCGTGAAGGAGCCCGGCAACGATTGTCGTCGGCGAAACCCGCAGTTCCGCGAGCATATAAGCGACTTCCAGAGGATGCTGGATGTACGGGTCCCGGGATTTCCGGAATTGGCCTTCATGCCGGGCCTTCGCGTATTCATAGGCGGCGCGAATGGCTTCGATGTTATTCGGGTTCTTCAAGTATTCCCCGGCTTTCGCGACCAGGTCTTCGATTGTTTTCTTCGCCATATGCATCCTTTGGCTGATGCCGATCTCCTTTCCTGAAAAATTTTTATAAACATCGCGCTAACGATTAATAATTAATAAGTTATCAAGGTCTTAATCCGGTAACCCTCGAGAAGGTCGCGGCCGCGCAGATCGCTAAGTTCGATTAAAAAGCCCAAACCGACGACGACGCCCCCGAGTTTCTCGACGAGATCGATCGTCGCTTTGACCGTGCCTCCGGTCGCGAGCAGATCGTCGATAACGAGAACTTTTTGCCCGGGCTTGATCGCGTCCTTATGAACGCACAGGGTGTTCTCGCCGTATTCGAGCTGGTAGGAAACGGCGATCGTCTCCCGAGGCAATTTATTGGGTTTCCGGACGGGAACAAAACCGATCCCCAAACGATAAGCGATCGGGCAGCCGAAAATAAAGCCGCGCGATTCCGGCCCGACGATTATTTCGGCGCCGATCTCGACCGCGAAATCTTTCAGTTCTTCACAGGCCGCCTGAAAAGCAACCCCGTTCCCCATCAGCGGCGTAATATCGCGAAAAAGGATGCCCTCGACCGGGAAGTCGGGTACCGATGCGATATACTTTTTGTAATCCATATCTTTCATCTCCTTATTGATATTTAATATTATATCAAAAAAATCGACAAATGTGTAGCAAAATTTGCTTTTTCGCGGCGGGAAGAAAAATAAATTGATAATAATCATATTTTTCGCCCGCCTTCATAGATTTTAACGACGGGGGCAGTTATGAAGGACGGGATTGTAAAAAACACGATAATACTAATCGCGACGAGCATGATCATCCGCGTCTTAAGTCTCGTTAACCGGATCGTTCTCACCCGCCTACTCGGGGAGGAGGGGATCGCGTTATACGTTATCACCCTCCCCTCGCTCGGTCTTTTCATGACTTTCGCGGGCTTTTCCCTAAACATCGCGGTAAGCAAGGTAATCGCGGAAAACGCCGTCACCGGCAGACACTCGGAGAAAAAGATCCTCTCGGTCGCGGTCGCGATTGGCCTCGCGGTCTCGGCGGCGACGATCCTGCTCGCGCTCGCGATTCTAAAGCCTCTCATCGTTTACGGTCTGAAACAGGAAAACGCCTTTTTTCCGCTTCTGGCGTCCGTCTTTTTTCTTCCTCTGATCGCTTTAAACAATGTCTTCCGCGGTTATTTTAATGGGAAAAACCGAATGGCGACGAGCGCTTACGCGACTCTCGTCGAGCAGGTAAGCCGGATCGCCTGCGCTTTCCTCCTTTTGTATCTTTTCTTATCCCGCGGCCTGATTATCGCCGTGACGCTCGCGGTGCTTGCGATGGGGGGAGGAGAGATTGTTTCGCTCGCGTTTATTCTTTGGAAAATGCGGAAGGAAAGACCGCGCCCGAACGCGTCGACCGCCCCGCCAACGAACGCGCTTCTGAAAGTCGCGATTCCGACCACCGCCTCGCGCCTGGTCGGAACCTTTACATACTTTTTAGAGCCGATTGTCTATACCGCCGCGTTGACTTTGGTCGGCTTCGGACCCGGGGAGATCCTCCGCCGCTACAGCGCGATCACCGCCTACGGCATCCCCCTCATTACCCTTTGCTCGTTCGTCTCGACCTCGATCGCGACCGTCGTTATCCCGAGCATCTCAAAAAGCCGCGCTCTCGGGAACGACCGGATGGTAAATTACTATATAAAAAAGTCCTGCCTTCTCTCCCTCGTCCCCGGGATCTTAATCAGCGTTCTCATTACCGCCTACGGACGCGATTATATGCTTTTGATTTACAGGACGGAAACGGGAAGCGTTTATGCGGAAAAACTCGGGGCGCTTTTTATCCTCTTTTATCTTCACGCCCCGCTCGCCGCCGTGATGCAGGCCGTCGGCCGGTCGCGGGTCCTGTTCCGGGTTTCGCTCATAACGAGCGTCATTAAGCTCGGGCTTATTTTCGGGCTCGCTTTCATCCCCCGCGTCGCCCACGATTCCTTAATCGCCGCGCTTCTCGTCAATACTTATCTCTCAACCGCCTGGATCTACTTCTATTTGAAAAACAACTTCAAATTCAGGTTTTCCTTCGCGGAGATTCTGAACGTTTTGATTTTGACCGCGCTCACGATTTCAACCCACATTATATTAAAAGCAGGCTTTTCCAATTACCTGCTTAATACCGTCTTGCTTGCGCTTATGTTTTTCATCTACTGTAAAGCGTTAAAAATTACACGTTTCGATTATAAATAGCTTCTTGTTCTCGTAATTGGCGTAAAGGATTTCTTTTTCCGATTGATATCCTTTTTTCTTAATTTCCTTGCGCAGCCAATCCTCGCTCAAGTTAAGAAGCTTGAGATTGTCCTTATGGATCTTTCCGGAAACGATTAACGGGAACGGGTAGATTTCTTCCGGCGCCGACGCCGCGTCGTACCCGCCGTCGGTTTTCCCGGTCGGGTTATGGGCCGTGGTCGTTTTTGTTTTCGGATCGCGCGAGGGAAAATCCTTGAATTTAAAAATGCTAATCTCGCCGTTCGCCTCGAGGACGGCGTATTTTATTTCCGAAAGCGAGCGGATGTTTTTAATCCGCATCTGGACGATCAAATCGTCGACGTTGTACGACTGCTTCTTCATCTCCTTGACGTTAAGTTTCCCGTCGATCATAATAATTGATTCCTTGCCGTCGAAAAAGTCGCGAATCGGCTTCACCTTAAGCAGGATGACCGCCAATATTTTTTGGATCACGCCCAAAAGCAGAATCGAAAGCAAGGTCATATAAAAGGGTACGGAGCCGTCCTCGGCGCCGATTACGGCGATATCGGCGATGAGCAACACGACGACGAAGTCAAAAAGGCTCAATTGCCCGATCTCCCTTTTGCCCATGAATTTAAGCAAGAATAAAATGAAGAAATAAATCGCCAAAACCTTAAGCAACAACATCCAGTCCATTGCCTTCCGCTCCTTTTGTTCTAAATAACGCGTTTTTTAAATATAATTTAGTGGTGAAATCAACATGAAAAGAATAAAAAGAAAACTTTTTGTCTATCTTTGCTTCCTGTTTATTATTTCCATATTCAGCGGCGTTTATGCGTTGTTAATCTTTCTTGGGAAAGCCGACAGCCAACTGGCCGCTTTTAACACCGTCACCTTTATTTTGGGCGTCGCCGCGTTTTTTATACTCGGCTTTCTCGCCGGCAACACCGCGCAAAAAAACGGTCTCCTGGAGGGCTTGATCGCCGCGCTCGTCGTTATTTTGATAACGCTCGCGCTTAACTTTTTCATCCAGGTGCCGTTCGTGGCGAAATCGTTCGTCAAAACGGCGAGTTTTCTTACGAGCTCGGCCTTGGGCGGGATCATCGGCGTCAATTTCCGTTCCGTTTTGCCGGTTAAGGAAGAATAGCATTTACAAGCGCCTGCGGTTGTGATAAAATAAGACCTAGGTGATACGATGGAACCTTTGGCTCATAAAATGCGACCGCGGACGCTGGACGAAGTGATCGGCCAGGCGCACCTGGTCGGGAAGAACGGCGTTATCCGCCGGATGGTCGAAAACCGGCGGCTTTCTTCCCTGATACTCTACGGCGACCCCGGCACCGGCAAGACGACGATCGCGCTCGCGGCTTGCGCCGACCTCGGGTTTCCCCGCCACACGTTTAACGCCAGCACCGACAACAAGGCGACCTTGAAAGAGATTATCGATTTCGCCCGCCTACAACCGGAAACGGTGATAATCGTCGACGAGATTCACCGGATGAAAAAAGACATCCAGGATTATCTTTTGCCGTTTGTCGAGCGGGGCGATTTGATTTTGATCGGGATCACGACCGTTAACCCGTATCATTCGGTGAACCCGGCGATCCGCTCGCGAACTTTGATTTACAAACTGCGCGAGTTGACCGAAGAAGATTTGCGCGTCGCTTTCAACCGCGCGCTTGCGAATCTCGATAAAGAACTAAAGTTTTCGCCCGACGCCGAGAATTATCTTATCGGCATGGCGGGCGGCGAGATCCGTTCGCTAATCAACATGGTCGAGGCCGCGGCCTTTGCTTCGCGCGCGGGCGAGGAAATCACTCTCGATCTCGCAAAATCAATCGTCCTCCGTCCCGCCGTCCATATCGATAAAAGCGACGATAATTACTACGATACTCTAAGCGGCCTGCATAAATCAATCCGCGGCAGCGATCCCGACGCCGCGCTTCATTATCTGGCTAAGCTTCTTACCGCCGAGGATTTTCTGCCGCTTGTTCGCCGCTTGTACTGCATTTGTTATGAGGATATATCGCTCGCGAACCCGGCGATGGGGCCGAAGGTCAGAGCCGCGTGCGAGGCGGCGCTTGAGCTCGGGATGCCGGAAGCAAGACTCCCGCTCGCGAGCATCGTCGTCGACATGGCCCTCTCGCCGAAATCAAACAGCACTTATAAGGCGATTGAGACGGCGATGAAGGATATCGCGGAAGGCAGAAGCGGCCCTTTGCCTTTGCATTTAAAAAATATCGGTTCCTTCGATCCGCGGCAGACGCCGTACAAATATCCCCACGATTATCCGGGCTCCTGGGTCGACCAGCAATACCTTCCCGACGCCATCCGCGACCGGAAATACTACTTCCCCAAGGACTCGAGCAAGTACGAGGAAGCGCTCGGCGAGCGATACCGCGCGATCGAGAACGCGAAAAAGAAAAACAAACAAAACGACCGTTAAACGGTCGCTTTTTATTTGAGATGACTTTTTACCGCGTCGATATCCTTTTTCGAAACGAGCGCCGTCTGGAGCCGGCGCGCCTTGATTTGGCTTAAGTAAAAACAATCGCCTTCGGCTTGAAGAAAAGTCGCGTTTTCGTTATTGATGATTTTTTGCGAGAAAAGGCCGCTTTCGAGTTTAAAAACAAGTTTATTGGGAAAAAGGCTCAATACGATGCTCGTCGCGTACATCGCGTCGCGAACGACGTATAACACCGTGATTCCCGCTTTTTCCCCGAGTTGGATAATATACATCAACTTGTTTTCGAAATAAGAATATGTTTCCTTATCACAATCAAGCCGATTGATAATAATGAACTTTCGGCGCATGCGGAGTTCGGAACTATTCTCAATCTCGAGTTTCTTGTTATACTCGTCCATCGAGGAGACCCCGGCGCCGTTGATCGTTTTCAGTTTCGCGTCGATCTCCGCGATCACCGCCGTCAGGAACTCGTTCACGTCGCCGCCCGTTTCTGTCGGAATGAGATCGTGAAGAACAAAGAGCTCGCCTTTCCCGTCGTAAAGCTCGATTTCATAATTGAGCAGGTTTTCTTTTACAAAAAGAGCGAAAACATAGAAATTTACGAAATTCCTTATGCCGGTCTTCTCGCTGCCGATAAGAAGCAAATGTCCGTTTTGCGAGACGTCAAGCTCGCAGAGCTTGTTTTCGTAAGTTAAGCCGAGCGGCATGATAAAATTACTCCGCAGGCTGCTTTGTTTCATCAAAAGTTCCCGCATTGTGAGGATTTGCGGGTATTTGTTAACGATTTGAATCATGAGCGCGCTCCCGTCGCGGGCAAGCAAAAGATCTTCCTCGATAACGTTGTTCAGCCGTTCGAGAAGCTTCGTCGTCTCAAACTCGGAGAAAACGGTGAATTTATAAGTCGTGACTTTATACGAGACGGTTAAATCAAGATCGCGGTACTCGATATGGAGATTATTGAAAACGGAATGAATCAGGCTCCGCGTTTCGTAGGCGGTTTTTTCCTGGAAATTATAATTCATGACGTTCTGATATTCTTCCAGAATCTTAAGCGGGACCTGTTGCGCCTTCGCGAAGATATTCTTTTTCTCCGCCGGCTGTCCGCGGCGGCCGAGGTCATATTTAAAGAAACGGTTAAACCGCTTACCGAGATGCCCGACGTCTTTGACCTTCCGTCCGAAAGTTTTGAATATATCGACGATCGGCATGTCGATAATGAGCGAGACACCCAGCATCAGGATAAACGCGCCGGCGAGGACGACCCCGACCGTGCCGATTAAGTAATAGACCACGTAAAACATTACCGCTCCGAGCATCCCGCCGCCAAGATACATTTCGCTGCCGGAGTTGATGTATTGACGGTACAGGGACCATGTTTCCGCGAAATAGTTCCTGTTCCTTTGCTTGATTAAATTATGGATCGGAAAATGAGCGAAGATGAGCAAACTGAAACAAATAAACACGCAGCCGATAAAGCGCGGGTTTTTAAAGTCGAAACTCTTATGACGCAAAAGACTTAAAAAGCCGTAAAACATTAAAAAGACGATAAAAATCCAATACCAGTCGCCGAAAATAACTTTGAAAAAAACGGCTAAAAAATAGCCAATCTTCCCCAGACGGCCGAGAATCGTTATCGCGAGTATTATGCATATTACCCCGACGAGTTCGTAGTAAAACAGCGTTTCTTCCTTTTCTTTCTCGTCGGCGCTGCGCTTCTTCTCTTTACCCATCGCCTTCTACCTCTCTTTTTACCATTTTATAATAATGAGATGTAGAAAAAAGTGTGATTTTGCGTGGATGAATGGATGTTTTAAGAAAAAGAAAACTTAAGGAAATAAACCCGCTCAAAAAAACTAGCGCGGCCTAATAAGCAGTTGGCTGCGCGAACGCGCAACTCGCTAAATATTCCGGATAATATTCACAATCGTATATTTTTGATAATGAATGCGATTTTATTTTTTTAGTTATCTTATATAAACCACGGAAAAAATAATAAAAGCCAAGGAGTTTTGTAATTCCTTGGCTTTTATTTCAGTTAATTTTATCTCTTAGTTTTTTCGCGATGTAATGTTTGTTTTCGACACTTCGGGCAGAACTTCATTTGTTCTAACCGATCGGGAGTATTTTTTTTATTTTTTTCCGTTAAATAATTTTCCTCATTACATACCGTACAACGCATCAAGAATGTTACACGCATGAAAATTCCTCCTAATTATTTATACCAATTAATTATACTACAAACGCGCGCTAATTGCAAGGATTTTTCTTTTTTTATAACGCGATTAGACCTTTATTTACGGTGTTTTTCAGTTTGCGCGGGAATAATTATTGCATTGATTAGTTATTATATAGTAAAATTGTTTTAGAGAGAACATAATAAAAGGGAGGAGATTTGTTAAACGCACTGAAGATTCCGATATTGACTTTTTGGAGATTAACGGGAATGCTATCCAAAAATCGGAATCTCCATATAGTTTTTTCGC
>Ga0208564_1000849_pt1 | contig 26879 bp, 19 predicted proteins | sample AD_UKC073_MetaG_FD_184439 | JGI IMG/M metagenome (GOLD analysis project Ga0208564, IMG submission 184439) | Active sludge microbial communities of municipal wastewater-treating anaerobic digesters from USA - AD_UKC073_MetaG (SPAdes) (version 2) | ecosystem: Engineered > Bioreactor > Anaerobic >... | reverse complement strand
GGCGCGCCCAATCCGCTGTTCGCCGGGCGCATGCCACCCCCGCCCGCCCTCGTTTCATTCTTCACCGCGCTCTTGCTGCGCATCAAGCGGCTGTTTCGCCGCCCAGTTCAGGGAATCCCCGCATGAAACTCGCCACCTATACCGCCGATGGCCAGACCCGCACCGGGATCGTCGTCGACGACCGGATCATCGACACGGGTGTCGAAGGCACGATGATCGACCTGATCCGCGATTGGGACACGCTGAAGCCGCAGCTTGAAGCGAAAGCTGCGGAAGGCGGCGGCGTGCCGCTGTCTTCCGTCAAGCTGGAAGCCCCAGTGCAGCGCCCCGGCAAGATCTTCGCGATCGGCCTCAACTATGCCGACCACATCGAGGAGTCGAAGATGGGCACGCCGGAGCGGCAGGTGTGGTTCACCAAGGCGCAGACCTCGGTCAATGGCCCCTACGATCCGATCCTGATCGCGCGCGGGACGATGACGCCCGACTACGAGGCGGAACTGGTCGCGATCATCGGCAAGGGCGGCAAGCACGTCTCCGCAGGGGACGCGCCCGCCGCGATCTTCGGCTACTGCGTCGGCAACGACATGACCGAACGGATGTGGCAGCACGCCGTGCCGCAGTGGTCGTTGGGCAAGAGCTTCGACACCCACGCGCCGATGGGTCCGTGGATCGTCACCGCAGACGAACTGGGCGATCCCCACGGGCTGGGCATCCGCTGCTTCGTCAATGGCGAGAAGCGGCAGGATTCGAATACGCAGCATCTGGTGTTCAACGTCTGGCAGCAGGTCGAGCACCTCAGCCAGGCGATGACCCTGGAGCCGGGCGATGCGCTGTTCACCGGCACCCCCGGCGGGGTCGGCGCGGCGATGGACCCGCGCCGGTTCCTTGCCCCCGGCGACGTGGTGCGGATCGAGATCGACCGCCTGGGCCACATCGAAGGCACGATGCAGGCAGAGCGCTGAACCATGGCGGAGCGGATCGACTGCGACGTGCTGATCGCCGGCGGCGGGCCGACCGGCGTGACGCTGGCAGTGCTGCTGGCGCAGCGCGGGATCCGGGTGGTGGTCGCGGAAAAGGAGGCAGAGATCTATCCCCTCCCCCGCGCGGCACACCTCGATCACGAGACGATCCGCATCCTGCAGGAAGCGGGAGTGGCGGACGAGGTGGTCGCCACCAGCCGCCGTTCGGCCCGCTATGACTTCCTCACCGCCGCAGGCGAAATCCTGCTCCGCTACGAAGGCTCCGACCGGATCGGCCCGGGCGGCTGGCCGGCGGCGAACATGATCCACCAGCCCTCGGTAGAGTCGGCGCTGCGCCGCCAGCTCGCCACCCTGCCCAGCGCGCAGCTGCACAGTCGCTGGGAACTGACCGGATGGAACGAGGAAGGGGCTGGCATTACCGCCACGATCTCGACGCCCGAAGGCCCACGCGAAGTGCGCGCCGCCTGGCTAATCGGCGCGGACGGCGCGCGCAGCCCGGTACGCCATGCGGCGGGCATCACTTTCGACGACCTCGGCTTCGAAGAGCCGTGGCTGGTGGTCGACATGCTCGTCCACGACGTATCCCGCCTGCCCGACGCGAACCTCCAGATCTGCGATCCCGCACGCCCAACCACCTGCGTGCTGATGGGCGAAGGCCGCCACCGTTGGGAATTCATGATCCTGCCCGGGGAGGCGGCGGAGGATGTCGCCTCCGACGCCTCGGTCCAGCGTCTGATGCAGCCCTGGGATGTCGAGGGCGCAGTGACGCTGGAGCGCAAGGCGGTCTACACCTTCCGCGCCCGGATCGCGCAGCAATGGCGCAAGGGCCGCGTCCTGCTGGCTGGCGATGCCGCGCACCAGACCCCGCCCTTTGCGGGGCAGGGCATGTGCTCCGGCCTGCGCGATGCGGCAAATTTGGCGTGGAAGCTGGCAGCCATCGTCCGCGAAGGCGCGAGCGAGGACCTGCTCGACACCTACCAGACCGAGCGCGCGCCCATCCTGCGCGCGACCATCGACATGGCGGTGATGATGGGCCGCACCGTCTGCATCACCGACCCCGCAGCCGCCGCCGCGCGCGATGCGCAGATGCTGGCAGCGCGCGCGGCGGGGCATTCGCCGGACGGGACGGTGGACTATCCGCCGATGGCCGATGGCCTGATCCTGGCCGGCAGCGCCGGCGCGGGGAGCTATTTCCCGCAGCCCGTGGCGGGCGAGGCGCGGCTCGACGATGTGCTGGACGCGGGCCATTGGCTAATCGACCGCGCAAGTCTGGACCGGTCTGACCTTGAGCCGTTCCGCGCGGCGCTGGCCGGGTGGCTCGACACACAGGGCGCCGAGGCCGTGCTGGTCCGCCCGGACCGCTACGTGTTCGGCACCGGCAGCGCGGGCCAACTCGCGGAAAGCTGGGAGGCCGCACTCAAGGCCTGATACCCCCCGTTCGTGTCGAGCTTGTCGAGACACGTGGGCGCAAACGTGTCTCGACAAGCTCGACACGAACGGACGGTGGCGGTTAGGACACCACTTATGACCAGCCTCGCATCGCGCCTGTCCGGCCCGTCCAGCACCACGATCTTCGAGCGGATGTCGGGCCTCGCCCGCGAACTCGGCGCGATCAACCTTGGCCAGGGGTTCCCCGACATGGCCGAGCCTGCGGAACTGGTCGGCGCGGCGCAGCGGGCCTTGGCGGAACGCTCCAACCAGTATCCGCCGATGCGCGGACTGCCCGAACTGCGCGGCGCCGTGGCCGATTACTATGCACGCGAGCAGGGCCTCAGCCTGACTGCCGAAAACATCGTCGTCACCTCCGGCGCGACCGAGGCGCTAGCCGCCAGCCTGCTAGCGCTGGTCCGCCCGGGTGACGAGGTGATCCTCGTCCAGCCGCTTTACGATGCCTACCTGCCGCTGGTCGAATGGACGGGCGGACGCGCGAAGCTGGTCAGCCTCCAGCCGCCGCACTGGACCCTGCCGCTCGACCAGCTGGCCGAAGCCATCGGCCCGGCGACGCGCGGGATCGTGCTCAACACGCCCAACAATCCGGTCGGCACCATGCTGGACCGCGATACGCTGGCCGCGATTGGCGACCTGGCCGAGCGGCACGACCTGTGGGTGCTGTGCGACGAGGTCTGGGAAGGCATGGTGTTCGACGGCACGCCGCACGTGTCGCCCCTTGCCGTGCCCTCGCTGGCCGAACGGGCGGTGAAGGTCGGTTCGGCGGGCAAGATCTTCTCGATGACCGGATGGAAGGTCGGCTGGGCCGTGGCCGCACCGCCGCTCGCCGCCGCCGTGGCGGGCCGCCACCAGTTCCTGACCTTCACCACCGCCACCCCGCTGCAATGGGCCGTGGCCGAGGCGCTGGCCCTGCCCGCCGAATGGCACGCCGCGCACCGTGCCCGCTATGGCGCCGCCAAGGCGCGGCTGATGGAGGGACTGAAGTCTGCCGGCTTCGCGGTGCTGCCCGCCAGCGGCACCTGGTTCGTCACCGTGGACCTTGCCGCCTCGGGCCTGCCCGCCGACGATGTGAAAGTGGCCGAACGGCTGATCCGCGAAGCGGGCGTGGCTTCGATCCCGGTCTCAGCCTTCTATGCTGAGGGGCCGGAGCGCGGCTACCTGCGCCTCTGCTTCGCCAAGGAGGACGCAACGCTGAACGAGGCGCTGGACCGCCTCGCCCGGTTCCGCTGCAGCGCCTGATCAGCCCTCCGCCGCCACCCGCTTCCAGGTGAGGCGCGTGACGTAGGTCTTGCCGGACTTCGAGACCTCGGGAACGGTCTCCAGCACGATGGTATCGTGGTCGATCACCCGCACGACCCGCTCGAAAGTGGTGCCCACCCGCCCCGGCACCGAGGAATAAAGGATCAGGTGGCGCACCATGTCGCCCTCGCGGGTCCAGGTGCCGCCATAGGCGAAGAATTCGGTGAAGCTGTCAGCTTTCGGATCGCCGCGCTCGGCCCAGGCCGGGTCCATCAGGAAGGCGCCCATCCGCCCGTCCGCCGTGTACTGGATCTGGCCTCCGGGCGGCGTGCCGAACGTCGGCGTCCCCTGTCCGTCGCGGTAGTTGACGCAGTCAACCAGCCACCAGGCGCCAAGCAGATCGGTCATGGGTTGTCCTTTCGCATGGGGCGCGCGCCCCGGGTAATCAGGCGCATCGTCTGGTGACGGCGCGCCTCGAATTCGTCCGCGCCGATCCGTCCGGCCATGCGCAGCACGATCAGGCCGTGGAGCGCCGCCCAATAGGCGCGGCCGATTGCCTCGGCATCGCCTTCGAGCAGACCGGCGGCGATCATGTCCTCGACATAGTCGGTGACGGTGCGCATCGAGCGGTCTTCGGCCCGCTGCAATTCGGGCGGCTTGGGATCGGGCTCGGCATGTCCGAACATCAGGCGGTAGGCGTGCGGCTCCTCGAAAGCGAAGCCGACATAGGCCCGGCCGACGGCGCGCGAGCGCTCCCACAGGTCGGTGGTGCTGGCATAGGCTGTCTCGATCCGTTCGGAAAAGCGGTTCAGCACGGCGGCGCGGGTGGCGGCAAGCAGCGCCTCCTTGCCGGGGAAATAGCGATAGAGCGAGGCCGCCGTCCACCCCAGCGCCCGGGCGATGGAGCGCAGCGAGGCGCCGTCCGGGCCGCTCGCGGCAAACTGCCGCTCCGCCTCGGCAATGATCCGCGCGCGGGCCTGTCGGACCTGTTCCTCGGAAAGCGGCGCAGCCATGGCTTGCCATAACAAACACTGTTCGCTACGCAAGTGCTAAACACTGTTTGGCATCGCCCGGGAAGGAATCGCCATGACTGCACAAGCGCCTGCTCAGACCGCCGGAAAGCTCAAGTATCCGCACGTATTCTCGCCCCTCCAGATCGGTCCGCACCGGCTGAAGAACCGCATCCTGATGGGATCGATGCACACGGGCCTCGAAGACGTGCCCAATGCGGCAGAGCGGCTGTCCGCCTACTTCGCGGAGCGGGCGCGCGGCGGGGTGGGCATGATCATCACCGGCGGGATCACCCCGCACCCCTCGGGCGGGCGCGGCGCGAAGCTTAGCGAGCCGTCGGAAGTGCCGATGCACCGGCAGGTGACGGACGCAGTCCATGCCGCCGACCCGGACGTCAAGATCGTGATGCAGATCCTCCATTCCGGCCCGATCGCCCATGCGGCTCAACCGGTCGGCCCCTCGGCGGTCAAGTCGCGGATCGGCTCTGCCGTGCCGCTGGAACTGGACGAGGACGGCATCGAGGAACAGATCGCCGCCTTTGCCAACTGCGCCGCGCTGGCCCGGCAGGCGGGCTATGACGGGGTGGAGATCATCGGTTCTGCCGGCTACCTGATTTCCACTTTCCTGGTCGAGAAGACCAACCTGCGCACCGATCGCTGGGGCGGATCGTGGGAAAACCGGATGCGCTTCCCGCTGGAGATCGTCCGCCGGGTCCGCGCGGCGGTCGGCCCGGACTTCATCCTGATCTTCCGCATTTCGGCGATGGACATGCTCCAGGGCGGGCTGGCCTGGGAAGAGGTGGTGAGCCTGGCCAAGGCACTGGAAGCCGCCGGGGTCAACGTCATTTCCACCCACTTCTGCTGGCATGAAAGCTTCGTCCCGACCATCGCGACGATGGTTCCGCGCGCGGCCTTTACCCAGGTGACGGGCCGCCTGCGCAAGGAACTGTCGATCCCGCTGATCACCTCCAACCGCATCAACATGCCCCACGTGGCCGAGGAAGTGCTGGCGCGCGGGGATGCGGATCTGGTTTCCATGGCGCGGCCGATGCTGGCCGACCCCGATCTGGTCACCAAGGCGCTGGAAGGCCGCGAGGACGAGATCAACACCTGCATTGCCTGCAACCAGGCCTGCCTTGACCACACCTTCACCGGCCAGCTGACCAGCTGCCTGGTCAATGCCCGCGCCTGCCGCGAGACGGAAGTTGTCGTTGCCCCCGCCGCTGCGCCCAAGCGGATCGCGGTGGTGGGCGCGGGACCGGCGGGCCTGGCCTTCGCGACAATCGCGGCGGAGCGCGGCCATCTGGTGACGCTGTTCGACGCGGCGGGCGAGATCGGCGGCCAGTTCAACCTCGCCAAGCGCATCCCCGGCAAGGAGGAGTTCTACGAAACCCTGCGCTATTTCGCCCGGATGATCGAGCTGCGCGGGATCGACCTGCGCTTGAACACGCCGGTCGTCGCCGATGATCTTGCGGGTTTCGACGAGGTGGTGCTGGCCACCGGGATCGAGCCGCGCACCCCTGACCTGCCCGGGATCGATCACCCCAAGGTCGTGCGCTACATCGACGTCATCACCGGCAAGGCGCAGGTCGGGCAGAAGGTCGCGATCATGGGCGCGGGCGGGATCGGGTTCGATGTGGCCGAACTGATCACCCACGAGGGCACCTCGGCCGCGCTCGACGTCGATGTCTTCGCGCGCGAATGGGGGATCGATTTCAGGAACCACCCACGCGGCGGCGTGACGGGGATCGAGCCGCAGGTCGCCTCCAACGGGCGAGAGGTCACCCTGCTGCAGCGCAAGGCCAGCGCCGTCGGCAAGGGGCTGGGCCGCACCACCGGCTGGACCCACCGCATCACCCTGCAGCGGCGGGGCGTGCAGATGATCGCGGGCGTCGACTACCGCCGGATCGACGATGCGGGCCTGCACGTGGCCATCGAGGGCGAGGAACGCCTGCTGGACGTCGACACCGTGATCGTCTGCGCGGGACAGGAACCCGCGCGCGCCCTCTACACCGAACTCGCCGCCAGGGGCCGCGAGGCGCACCTGATCGGCGGGGCTTACGAGGCGGGCGAACTCGACGCAAAGCGCGCGATCAAGCAGGCGACCGAACTGGCCGTGGCGATCTGAACCGCTTGCAGGGTTTGCCGGCCATGGCTAGCAATTCCGGAATGCAAGGGGAGACCACCATGACTTCGTATCGCCGCATTTGCACCATCGGCTCGCTCGCGATTCTGGCAGGGCTCGCCGCCGCGCCAGCCGTGGCCGACGTCTGGGTTGCCGGGAACGGCGAGACGCTGGATGTGGTCGTCTACGGCAACGCCGGGGATTCCGCCGATCAGATGGCCAACGGCGCCTTCGCGATCCGGCAGACCGGCTGGCACCAACTGTGGCAGGGCGATCCCGGCCAGAAGGGCTGGATCTCGGTTTCGTGCGTGCGGCGGCCCGACGGCGGGGTGCATTTCGAGTTCGCGACCGAACAGCCTAACCAGCCCACCGCGCTCGACCTTGCCCGCCGCGCAGCGCTGCAGCACGTCGAGCGGTATGGCGGCACCCTGATCGAGGGCTGCGGCGGCAGCGTCAACAACGATGGCGGGGTGCTGGCCGTGCGGATGGCGAAGGCCGCGCCCTAAAGCCCGGCCGCGCTTACCCCCAGCCCCAGCACCATCATCACCCCCAGCACCTTGATCAGGCCAAGGCGCAGGCGGAAGATCAGCACGGCGGCGATGACCGCCAGCACTGCGGCGGACCAATGCAGGCTCGCCGGATCGGGCAGGTCAAGGCTCACCGGACCCAGGCGGTGCGTTTCCACCCGCGCGAACAGCACGTGGAGCGCGAACCACAGGCTGAGGTTGGCGATCACCCCCACCACCGCTGCGGTGATCGCGGCCAGTCCGCCCTTCAGCGCGCGGGCATGCTCCAGCCGCTCGATCCACGGCGCGAAAGTGAAGATCCACACGAAGCAGGGCACAAAAGTCACCCAGGTGGTCAGCGCCGCGCCCAGCACGCCGGCCAGCAGCGGCGAGAAGGGTTCGGGCGCGCGGAAGGCGGCGAGATAGCCGACGAACTGAGTAACCATGATCAGCGGCCCCGGCGTGGTTTCAGCGAGGCCCAGCCCATCCGCCATCTCGCCCGCGCTCAGCCAGCCGTAATGCTCGACCGATTGCTGTCCCATGTAGGCCAGCACTGCGTAGGCTCCGCCAAAGGTTACGACCGCCAGCTTGGAAAAGAACGCACCCACCTTCCACAGCACGTGATCCGGCCCGAGCACGATCAGGATCGCTGCCATCGGCGCGGCCCAGGCGGCAAGGCCGAGCAAGACGGAGGTCACGCTGGTGCGCCACGGACGCGGCGACCGCGCCGGTGCAGGGGCCACGGGCTTCAGCGCGAGCCAGTCCGGGCGCAGCTTGGCAACGACCGTGCCGAGCAGCCCCGCGCCCAGCACGACCAGCGGAAACGGCAGACTTAACGCGGCAAGACCAACGAATGCCGCCACGGCAATGCCCCGCTTGAACGGCGCATCGAGCGCGCGGCTCGCCACCCGCAGCAGCGCCTGGACGACGATCCCCAGCACCGCCGCCTTGATCCCCAGGAACAGCGCGGCGAACCAGCCCAGCTTCGCGGCAAAGCCATAGAGCATCGACAGCCCAAGAATCACCAGCGCGCCGGGGATGACGAACAGCAGCCCCGCCGCCAGCCCGCCCTTCACCCCGTGCAGCTTCCAGCCGATCCACGTGGCCAGTTGCTGCGCCTCTGGCCCCGGCAGCAGGTGGCAGAAGTTGAGCGCGTGGAGGTACTGCTCCTCGGTAATCCAGCGGCGCTCTTCGACCAGTTCCTGGTGCATCAGCGCGATCTGCCCGGCCGGCCCGCCGAAACTGAGGCAGCCGATCCGCGCGCAGACGCGCACCAGTTCACGAAAAGAGGGGGTATGGGTCGGATCGCTCACATCTGTCCTCACGTCCTGTGGTCCGCCAGCGGCGGACCGTGCAGGCAACGCTTGGGCATGGCGCGAGCCGTAGCCTGTCCGGGAGGTTGCTTTGCCCCGGGTGCCCCCGTTTAGGGCCGCGCACGGCAGGCTGGCAAGAGGGACGTTCGGGGGCCGTGCGCTTGCAAATCGGTCCCCTGCCGGTAAGTGCAAATCGAAAGCAGGAGACGGCGATGGACTTTGCGGGCAAGCGGGCGGTTGTAACCGGGGCGGCGTCGGGCATCGGCAGGGCGCTGGCAGCCGAACTTGCGGGCCGAGGCGCACGGGTGATGCTGGCCGACCTGGACCGCGCGCAGCTGGAGGAAGCCGCCGCCGCGATCGGTCCGGCCGCAACATGGCAGGTCTGCGACATATCCCGTCACGATCAGGTCGAAGCGCTGGGCGCGGCCGCGCGCGAACGCCTGGGCGGGTGCGACCTGGCCTTTGCCAATGCCGGCGTTATCGCCAGTGGCCGCATGACCCGGATGAAGCCCGCCGAGGTCGACTGGATCCTGGGCGTCAACGTGCGCGGCACATGGAGCACGGCAACGGTGTTCGCACGGCTGATGCAGGACCAGCCCGAAGGCGGGCACATCGTCCTCACCGGATCGGAGCATTCGCTGGGCCTCCAGCATGCCGGAGCGGCAATCTATACCGCATCGAAACACGCGGTGCTGGGGCTTGGCGAAGTGCTGCGCGCCGAGGCGCCGGAAAACCTTGGCGTCAGCGTGTTCTGCCCGGGCCTGATCGGCACGGCGCTGGGCAGCGGGCCGCGTCCCGAGGGGCTGGCCCCGCCGCCGCCGCAGAGCGAGGCAGGCCGGCTGGTCCAGGCGCGCGGCATGAGCGCCAGGGAGGCCGCACGGCGGGCGCTAGACGGCGTGGCGGCCGGTGAGTTCTACATCGTCACCCATCCCCACTCGCTCCGCGCCGCACAGCAGCGCTTCCACGAGATCGAGGGTGCCTTCGCGCGCCAGGCCCCCTGGTTCGAGGGCGCGGAAAAGTGGGACGTGAACCTGGTCATGGCCGAAGTCGCGGCAGAGCTCGGCGCCCGCAGGAAGTAAGGAAACAGGCGATGCAGTTCACCCGACTTGGCCAGACCGGCCTGATCGTCTCGCGATTGTGCCTTGGCTGCATGAGCTTTGGCGATGCTTCCCGCAGCCGCCACGGCTGGGTCGTGCCCGAGGAAGACAGCCGCGCGATCATCCGTTCCGCGCTTGAAGCCGGGATCAATTTCTTCGACACGGCGAACGAGTATGCTGGCGGCTCGTCCGAGGAAATTACCGGACGGGCGCTGAATGATTTTGCCCGGCGCGACGAAATCGTCCTGGCCACCAAGGCCTTCGCACCCTGGCGCGAGGCCCCCAATACCGGCGGATTGTCCCGCAAGGCACTGTTCCATGCGGTGGACGACAGCCTGAAGCGCCTGGGCACCGACTACGTCGACCTGTTCCAGATCCACCGGTGGGATTACAACACCCCGATCGAGGAAACGATGGAGGCGCTGCACGACATCGTGAAGTCGGGCCGGGCACGCTACATCGGCGCATCCAGCATGTTCGCCTGGCAATTTGCCAAGGCCCAGTACGTGGCCGCGCTCAATGGCTGGTCCCGGTTCGTCTCGATGCAACCGCAGGTCAACCTGGTCTACCGCGAGGAAGACCGCGAGATGATCCCGCAGTGCATCGACATGGGCGTTGCCGTACTGCCGTGGAGCCCGCTAGCGCGCGGCATGCTGGCCCGCCCGCCCGGCGAGAAGACCGCGCGCTCGGAAACCGATCTGTTCAGCAAGCATCTTTACGCCCGCACGGCCGAGAACGACCTCCTGGTGGTCGAGGCAGTGCAGGACGTCGCGGCGGAGGCGGCTGCACCGATGGCGCAGGTCGCCATGGCCTGGCTGCTCGGCAAGCCGGGGATCACCGCACCGATCGTCGGCGTGACCCGGATCGGCCAGTTGAAAGATGCTCTCGCCGCCCTGGATCTGAACCTGTCCGCTGCGCAGGTGGAACGGCTTGAAGCCCCCTATGCGCCGCACCCGGTGGCTGGCCTTGCCCCGCCGATGAAGCCCGGCGGCACGGTCAGCCTGCGCGAGCAGGGATAGACAGGCTGCCCGCGCAGCCCGTGGGGATCAGCGCCATGGCGAGCGTGCCCCGCGCAGCGTTAGCCATGTGCGCCGAATTCGTTGGCAATCGCGGTCGCGATCCGCAGGGACAGGGCGTTCGCCCGCTCGATCGGGTCGATGTAGTCGCGCTGGATCGCGGCGTAACCGGTCGCGCCTTCATCCGGATAGTCGGTCGGCTCGGCAATCGCGAAGTCCGCGATCGAGGGGAAGCTGACCGGGAAGGCCCGGCGCAGCTGGCTCACCGCCTCGTCGATGCGCAGGGTGAAGACCATTTCCCACACGTCTTCGCGCGCGATGTCGTTGGCGCGGCTGAAGGGCGGGATCATCACCACCCGCAGGAACATGTGCTGCAGCAGCGCGAGCCGCAGCGCCTGAAGCGCACCGATGCGGCGGCGCGTGGCTTCGCGGTCCGGCGCGGGCGCGGCATCGGGGATGAGCGCAAGCAGCCGGTGGAGCTTGACCGCATCGACCCGCAGGCGCGAGCCGAGGCGGCGGAACACGCCCGCCCGGTCATCGCTGGCCAGATGTTCGGCCAGCGCCAGGCAGGCATCGGCCACGCCCTGTTCGTTGCCGCGATAAGGCCGGCTGGCCCAGTAGGCGGAATTGAACAGCTCGCCAAAGGCGGCCAGGGTCTTGATGCTGGCCAGCGCGTTGGCGCTGCGCACCAGCCGGACCAGTTGCCGCCCGCGTTCGCTCTCCCGCAGCAGGGCGGCGATTTCCTCGACATTCCCGTCCGCCGCCGTCCCGAACCCGGCGATCACGTTGACCGGATAGCCCAGTTGCTGGAGCACGGCGTTGTGCGGGATCGCGCGGATCTGGCGCAGGCTCATTCCCCGGTCGGCATTGACGTCCGACTGGCGGCGCGACTTGCGGCTGCCGGTGTCGTTCAGCATGCCGAGCCCGAACGCGGTCACCGCGCGGGGATAGGTCGCGCTGGCCAGGTGCCCGGCCTGGACCCGCCGGATCGCGCGGTAGAAATCAAGCGACAGGTCCGTGCGCCGATAGAACGGATCGACCGGCGCATCGGGATCGGTCCGGGCGGGAGAAAGCTCTGCGAAGCGGGTCAGCGTGGCGCTGGCCAGCTCGTCCGAGCCGAAGAACAGGTAACCGTCGCCGCCCTGGAAGCTGACTTCGGGCTCCAGCCGGATGCCCGCCCGCGCAAACCGCCGCCGCGCCCAGGGCGACAGCGGCCAAGACAGGCGGTCAGCCATCGATTCGGGATGCGCCCCGCGCCCCATCGATTCGCCGTGGGTGTTGAAGATCAGCGCGGCAACGTCGGTCAGGCCATTCGCGGCCATTGCTTCGGCCAGCCGCCCCTGCAGCCGCTCGATCGCCAGCGCGGCGGGAATCTGGCCAACGAACCGGCCCGCGTCGGAAAAGCCGGTCTGGATCGCCAGCCGCCCCCGCCCGCGCACATAGGCCTGGTAGGCAGGCTCAGCCAGCAGCGCGTCGAGGAACCGGCCGCCGTGTTCCAGCGCGCTTTCGGTCTCGAACAGCGGCGAGACATCGACCTTGCCGTCCACCCCGAACAGGCGCGCGAAGTACAGCGCGGCGAGCACTGTCGTCGGCTGCTCGCACTCTGCAACCAGCATCCGGATCGGCGCGTCCCGGTCCACATGGGTGAGGAACTGCACCATGACGAGGAACTGGCGCACCGCCGTGCTGTTCTCGATCGCCAGGGCCGCCAGGTTGGAGCGCAGCGGGCGCGCCTCGGCCAGCAGTTCGCGCATCCGCACCAGCGCGGCCTGGCTGGCAAGGTCCAGCTTGCCCTCGGGATCGATCCGGCGGCGGATGGCGTTCTGGAGCTGCGAGGAATTGACCCGGAAATGGACCCAGCCCATGCCCAGCCCGTCAGCGCGCATGGCGGCGGCGGCGACCAGAAGGTCGCGCGCGGCCGCGTCCGGCGCGGTGGCGGCGAGCGACTCAAGCTCCTCAATGATCGGGGCAAGGCTGGTGAGCTTGTCGGGGTGATCGGCGGTAAAGCGCGCGGCAACGGCGGAAATCGCGGCCGGATCGGACAGGTCCTGCTCCAGCAGCTGTGCCAGCTGGCGCGCATGATCGGCGGCGCGGGCCAGGCGGCCGGCAATGTCCGGCGCAGCCGCATCCAGCATGGCTGCATAATTCGCAAGGCGCTGCGCCTTTTCCGCGAGGCGATAGCGCAGCGAGGTGCTCCAGCCGATGTCGGTGCGCCCGTCCATGTCATAGCCGACCCAGGTGGCGAAGCGGAACGGCAGGGGCCTCAGCTTGCGCCACTGGTCCGGCCAGCGGGCACGGGCAGTGTCCAGCAGCACGGCGTTGATCCGGTCGCGCGCTGCCTGGGCCCGCACCAGCGCCGCCATGGCCTCGTCGTGTTCGTGATCAAGCGTGATCGCATCGCGCGCGGCGGGCGCGGTGCAGACGGTATCCTCGCCGATCGCTCCGCTGGATGCGGCGGCGGCAACCGCTGCGGATTGCGCGCGGCTGAGCAGGAAGGTGGGGTGCGCGGTGAAGACAATGTGCGCCTGGGCGGTGCGCCAGCGTGCAGCAAAGGCGCCGAAATCTTCAGTCGCCGCGAGTTCCGACAGTCGCCGCGCATTGGCGGCGGAATCGACCGGTCCGACCAGCCGGTGCAGCCGCGCGGCCCGGGCCTGAAGGCTTGAACATTCTAGTTCGGCAACGGCCGCTTCGACCGCATCGAGGCCCAGCTGGCCGCTTTCCATGTCGCGCGAAAGTTCGAGCGCCAGTTGGAAGACCGGGTTGAACAGCGGCGTTTCTGCCGTCCGCTCGTGCAATTGCGCCAGACGAGCTTCGAGATTCGGGACCAGGGTCATTGCCAATTCCTGCAGGCGAATCTCCGGCCTGTGCCGGACCGCGCGAGAGCTGGCCGAGCCTTGCAGGCGCGCCTGGAATGGTCAAGGCATCCGCCCACGCGGCCCATGCGACATGCGTCGACAGGCTTGGGGGCAGGCCAGTGCGGGCAGAAGGGCGGCGCAGCCTGGTGGTGCGCCGCCCGGTCCCGTGCAGGTCAGCCGTTGAGGCGGTCCTTGATCGCCTTGGCGGGCGAGAAGCCGAGCTTCTTGCTGGCGGCGATGCTGATGGTCGCGCCGGTCGAGGGGTTGCGGCCTTCGCGGGCAGCGCTTTCCTTGACCTTGAACTTGCCGAAGCCGTTGACCGAGACTTCGTCGCCCTTGGCGGCTGCACCGGCAATCACTTCGAAGACGGTCTCGACAACCTTCTTGGCATCGGCCTTGGTGATGCTGTTCGCCGCGGCGACGGCATCGATCAGTTCGCTGGTGTTCATTGGGCTTGTCCTTCCGGGTGTTGGAAGCGGGTGAGTTAGCGCGCCAGTTGGCCCACTGCATCCTGCCGCACAGGGTTATCCACCATTGCGGTGGGCCGGATCGCCCGCAAACACGGGGCCGATCACGGTTCGGCCCGACTGGTTGCATCGCAAAACTTTATCGGACGCCCCTTCATTCGATGAGGGGCGGGGACAACGATTGGGGCATCAGGCGCCATCCCGGCGCCGGGAACGACCCCGGCGCGCGCAATCACGGACGAACCCATGAAGACCCAGGTTGCAATCATCGGCGCGGGCCCGGCAGGGCTGCTGCTTGGCCACCTGCTCAAGGCCGAAGGCATCGACTGCGTGGTGGTCGAGCGGCAGACCCCGGACTATGTCCTCTCCCGCATCCGCGCCGGGGTGCTGGAACAGATCACCGTTTCGCTGATGGAGCGGCTGGGGCTGGACGCCCGGCTCAAGGCCGAAGGCCTGGTGGAGCATGGCTTCAACCTGGCCGATGGCGAACGCCTGATCCGGATCGACTGCATGGGGCTGACCGGCAAGTCGGTGGTGGTCTACGGCCAGACCGAGATCACCCGCGACCTGATGGAAGCCGCGCCCGCGCGCGGGCTTGAGGTGATCTACGGCGCCGAGGACGTGGCGCTGCACGCTATCGAAAGCGATGCGCCATCGATCACCTTCCGCAAGGACGGGACCGAGCAGCGGATCGAAGCCCGCTTCATCGCCGGCTGCGATGGGTTCCACGGCCCCAGCCGCAAGGCGATCCCCGTCAGCGCGGCGCGCGAATACGAACGCGTCTATCCCTTCGGCTGGCTCGGCATCCTGGCCGACGTGCCGCCGTGCCACGAGGAACTGATCTACGCCAACCACGCCCGCGGCTTTGCGCTTGCGTCGATGCGCAGCCACACGCGCAGCCGCTATTACATCGACGTGCCGCTGACCGAGCGGGTCGAGGACTGGAGCGACGAGCGCCTGTGGGACGAACTTGCCCTGCGCCTTGGCCCCGATGCCGCCGCCGGGATCACGCGCGGACCGGCGCTGGAAAAGAGCATCGCCCCGCTGCGGTCCTACGTGTTCGAACCGATGCGCCACGGCAGCCTGCTGCTGTGCGGCGATGCCGCGCATATCGTCCCGCCGACCGGCGCCAAGGGGCTGAACCTGGCGGCCAGCGACGTCCACTACGCCGCCGAGGCCCTATGCGGCTTCTTCAGGCGCGCGGACAACGACGCCGTCGCCGGCTATTCGGCCAAGGCGCTCGCCCGGGTGTGGAAGTGCGAACGGTTCAGCTGGTCGCTGACCAAGCTGATGCACCGCTTCCCCGATGACGGTCCGTTCGAACGCGCGATGCAGGTTGCCGAGCTTGACTATATCGCCGGCAGCAGGGCCGCGCAGACCAGCATCGCGGAAAACTACGTCGGCCTCCCGGTCTGATCGGACCGGGACTGCCGCAACCGGCGCAATCCTTTTGACAGGGCGCGCCCGCGCGATAAGTCCGTTTCCTGCTGCTGGATGAGCAGCGGGAGGGCGCGGGTTGAGTCTGGATCTCGCAGCAGCATTTGCACTGCTCCTGATCGTGGTGCTGTTCGCGGTGGCCGCGCTGGTCGAGGCGCGCGGCGAACGGGTCCGCGCTGCGCCCCGGCTGCGGCACTGGGCCTATACCCTGGCGCTTGGCGTCTATTGCTCAAGCTGGACCTTCTACGGCGCGGTGGGCAGCGCCGTGCGCGATGGCTGGGTCTACCTGCCGATCTATCTCGGGCCGATCCTGCTGCTGCTGGGTGCGCCGCGCTTCCTGAAGCGGCTGTCGCACGCGGTATCGGACGAGCAGGCCGCGACGGTGTCCGATTTCATCGCCGCGCGCTTCGGCCACGACGTGATCGTCGCGCGGCTGGTCACGATCATCGCGCTGCTGGGCACGGTGCCCTATATCGCCTTGCAGCTGCGTTCGATCGGCACGGCCTTTACCGTGGTCTCCGGCCGCGAAGTCGCCGGCGGCGCGATGGTGGCAGCTGCCGTGCTGCTGACGCTGTTTTCCATCCTGTTCGCGGCGCGCCGGTTCGAGCTGGCAGGACGCAGCGAAGGCCTGCTGTTCGCCATCGGCTTTGAATCGCTGATCAAGATCGCGGCCCTGCTGCTGGTTGGCGGCGTCGCGGTTGCGGCGCTTGTCACCATGCCCGCGTCCACCCTGGCACGGGGCGAAGCGGTGCTGGTGCGGAACTTTGCGCTGTCGCACCTGTCGCTCGATTTCGTGGTGATCTTCCTGATCTCGGCGATGGCCATCATCGTCCTGCCCCGGCAGTTCTACATGGGACTGGTCGAGGCGCGGGACCGCGATGCGCTGGTTCGGGCGCGGCTGGGGCTGGCAGCCTACCTGCTGGCGATGGCGCTTCTGGTGATTCCGATCGCCCTGGCCGGAACGGCGCTGTTCGATGGCGACCACCTGGCCGACATCTACGTCCTGCTGCTGCCCGAAAGCGCCGGACAAGGCGCGATCGTGGCGGTTGCCCTGCTGGGCGGGATCAGCGCCGCCGCCGCCATGGCGATCGTCGATTCATCGGCTCTGGCGACGATGGTTTCCAACGACCTCATCTTCCCCGCGATCCTGCGCCGGGGCCGCGAGCTGGAAGGCGGCGTCATCGGCCGGCGGATGCTGCTGGTGCGGCGCCTGTCGATTGCCGGGATCATGGCACTGGCGCTGGCCTGGGCAGCGCTGGTTTCAGCGCGGGAATCGCTGGCCTCGATCGGTCTCGTCGCCTTCGCGGCAATGGCCCAGTTCACCCCGCACCTGATCCTTGCGGTCTATGGCACCAATCGCGATCCGTGGCCGGCACGGGCCAGCCTGATTACCGGCCTGCTGCTGTGGCTCTACACGCTGGGCCTGCCGCCGATCCTGCCGACCGCCTGGCTGGACTGGCTTGGCGCCGGGCCGCTCGATCCGCTCCACCTGTTCGGGATCGGCTCCGCCTCGCCGCTGGTCCACGGCGTGCTGTGGAGCCTTGGCGCGAACCTGCTGGTTTACGCTCTCGTCGCCGCGCGGCGCACGCCGGGCGGGCCGCTGCCGCTGATGCTGCGCGCCAACCGGCAGGTGACCGACCTTGAGGAACTCGTCCAGCTGACTTCCAGCTTCGTTGGGCAGGAACGAGCGAACCGCGAATTTTCCGGCCCGCGCAGCGGCGTGCCGATCGACCGCCGCTCCGCCAACCGCGCCCAGCAGTTGATCGCCGGGGTGGTCGGCATATCCTCTGCCCGTTCGCTTGTCGCCTCGGCACTCGCCAGCGGGCAGATGAGCCTCTCCGACGTGACCCGCCTGCTGGACGAGGGCGGGCATTCGCTGCGCTTCTCGCGCCAGTTGCTGGCCGAAACCTTCGAGAACATCGACGCCGGGATCAGCGTGGTCGATGCCGAGCTCAACCTGGTCGCCTGGAACAGCCGCTACGAGCAATTGTTCGGCTATCCGCCCGAACTGCTGCGGGTCGGCGTGCCGGTGGCCGATCTGATCCGCCACAATGTGCGCCATGGCGACTTCGGCCCCGGCGACGTCGAATACCACGTCCAGAAGCGGCTCGAACACCTGCGCCGCCGGCTGGAGCACAGCTTCGAACGGCGGCGCCAGGACGGACGGGTGATCAAGACGGTCGGCGGGCCGATGTCGGGCGGCGGCTATGTGATGAGCTTCATCGACATCACCGGCGAAGCCCGCGCGCGCGAGGAATTGCAGCGCACGCTCGACGAACTGGAACACCGCGTGGCCGAACGCACCCGGGAACTCAGCGAGGCCAACCGCCGCCTCGCCAAGGCCGACCGCGAAAAGACCCGCTTCCTGGCCGCCGCCAGCCACGACCTGCTCCAGCCGCTCCACGCCGCGCGGCTGTTCACCGCCGCGCTGGAGCGGGATGCGGATGGCCGGGGCAAGGACCTCGTCCGCCAGGTGAGCAGCGCGATTGTCGCCGCCGAAGACCTGCTGCGCGCGCTGCTCGACATTTCCCGGATCGACGCGGGCGGGGTCAGCCCTCGCCCGGAGCGGGTCGTGCTGCGCAGCTTCATCGCGGATCTTGCCGAATCCATGCGTCCGCTGGCCCAGGAAAAGGGTCTGGATCTGCGGATCGGCCCCTGCCCCGGCACGGTCAGCACCGATCCCCGCCTGCTGCGCTCGGTCCTCCAGAACCTGCTGAGCAACGCCCTGCGCTATACCCCGGACGGGGCCGTGCTGATTGGCGCGCGGCGGCGCGGGGACGAGTGGCGCGTCGACGTGATCGATACCGGCGTCGGCATCGCCCCGCAGCAGCTGGGCGCGATCTTCGGCGAGTTCACCCGGCTGGGCGAGGTCGAGGTCGAGGGCCTGGGGCTGGGTTTGGCCCTGGTTGAACGCATCACCCGCCTGCTGGGCGGACGGATCGACGTGGCCTCGGTCCCCGGCAAGGGCAGCCGTTTCAGCCTGATCCTGCCTGCGGTTCCCTCCGCCGGGGAGTTGGCGCCGATCGCCGCGCCGGACCTGCAGGGTCGCGCGGCCGCGGGCGGCTCGACCATCCTGGTGATCGACAACGACGAACGGATCGTCGCCGCGACCAGTGCCTTGCTTGACCGGCTGGGCCACCGCCCGGTCGGGGCGCGGTCGATCGCCGAAGCTCTGGCAAGGTGCGCGGATGCCGACCTGATGCTGGTCGATTATCAGCTCGACGACGGAGAGGACGGGCTTTCGCTGATCAACGCGGTGCGCCAGCGCCGACCACACCTCCCCGCCCTGCTGCTCACCGCCGAGAGCGGCGAGGCGATGCAGGTCCGCGCGCGGGCGATGGGCATTCCGGTGCTGTCGAAACCGGTCGATCCCGAGGCCCTGCTGAGCGCCATTGCCGAGCTGTCAGTGCCTGAGGTCAAGCCCTAGCGAGCGCGCGACCAGCGCGGCCTGGGTGCGGTTGCTGACGTCCAGCTTGCGCATGATCGCGGTCATGTGCGCCTTGACGGTTGCCTCGCTGATGCCGAGGCCGTGGGCAATCTGCTTGTTGAGCTGGCCATCGAGCACCGCAAGCAGGACCTTGATCTGCATCGGGGTCAGCTCGGCCACCTCGCGGCGGATGGATTCGAGCGGCGTCTGCGCGGCGGCGGCGCGCGGCGTGCGGCCGGCCAGGGCCTGGGCAATGGCCGCCTCGATGGCGGAAAGGTCGCTGTCCTTGGGCAGGAAGCCGATTGCGCCAAAGGCGCGTACCTCTTCCGCCGCCGCCGCGCCCTCGGCGCTGGAGACGACCAGGATCGGCACTTCGGGGCATTCGGCGTGGAGCATGGCGATCCCCGAATAGCCGACCGCGCCCGGCATCTTGAGGTCGAGCAGGATCAGCCGCAGGTTCTCGGCCACGGTCGCGGCATGGGCGGCGGCGGCCAGGGTGCCGGCCTCCACCACTTGCGCCTGCGGCAGCACCTGCCCCACCGCCAGAGCCAGCGCCTGACGGAACAGCGGGTGGTCATCCGCGATCAGGACCGTTTCGCTCACGCTTTCTCCAGCAAGGGCCGATTGGCCAACAGATGATCGACAACCGACGGATCGGCAAGGGTAGAGGTGTCGCCCAGGTTCGATACGTCATTCTCGCCGATCTTGCGCAGGATGCGGCGCATGATCTTGCCCGAGCGGGTCTTGGGCAGGCCCGGGGCGAACTGGATCACGTCCGGCGTGGCGATCGGGCCGATTTCGTGGCGGACCCACTGAACCAGCTCGCGGCGCAGGGCTTCATCGGGTTCGACATCGGCATTGGTGGTGACGAAGGCATAGATGCCCTGCCCCTTGATGTCGTGCGGCATGCCGACCACGGCGGCCTCGGCCACCCTGGCATGGGCGACCAGCGCGCTCTCGATCTCTGCCGTGCCCATGCGGTGGCCCGATACGTTGATCACGTCGTCGATCCGCCCGGTGATCCAGTAGTACCCGTCCTCGTCGCGGCGGCAGCCGTCGCCTGTGAAGTAATAGCCCCTGAAGGTGCTGAAATAGGTCTGGAAGAAGCGCTCGTGATCGCCCCAGACGGTGCGCATCTGCCCGGGCCAGGAATCGGTGATGACCAGGCAGCCATCGGTGGCACCTTCGAGGACCGTGCCTTCGTTGTCGACCAGGGCGGGCTTCACCCCGAAGAACGGTCGCGAGGCCGAACCCGGCTTCAAGGGCGTGGCGCCGGGCAGCGGGGTGATCATCGCCCCGCCGGTTTCGGTCTGCCACCAGGTATCGACGATCGGGCAGCGCCCCTCGCCCACCACCTTGTGATACCATTCCCAGGCTTCCGGATTGATCGGCTCGCCAACCGAGCCGAGCAGGCGCAAGGTCTGGCGGCTGGTGGCCTTCACCCAATCGTCGCCCTCCCGCATCAGCGCGCGCAGCGCCGTGGGGGCGCCGTAGAAGATTTCGACGCCGAACTTGTCGACCACCTGCCAGAACCGGCTGGGATCGGGGAAATTGGGCACGCCCTCGAACATCACCGTGGTCGCGCCGTTCATCAGCGGGCCGTAGACGACATAGGAATGCCCGGTGACCCACCCGATGTCCGCCGCGCACCAGTAGATCTGGCCCGGACGGTAATCGAACACGTACTGGTGGGTGATCGACGCCCAGACGCCGTAGCCGCCGGTGGTGTGCAGCACGCCCTTGGGCTTGCCGGTGGAGCCCGAGGTATAGAGGATGAACAGCGGATCCTCGGCGTTCATTTCCTCGCACGGGCAAAACGTGGACTGGGCCGAAACACCCTCGGCCCAGTCCACGTCGCGACCCGGCCGCATGGGCACCTTGGCTCCTGTGCGGCTGAGGACAATCACGGTATCGACCGCCGGGCAGTGGCCCAGCGCCTCGTCGACATTGGCTTTCAGCGGCACCCGCTTGCCGCCGCGCAACCCCTCGTCGGCGGTCAGGACGATGCGGCTGTCGCAGTCCTCGATCCGCCCGGCCAGCGCCTCGGGGCTGAAACCGGCGAAGACGATCGAATGGATCGCCCCGATCCGCGCGCAGGCCAGCATGGCGACCGCCGCTTCGGGCACCATCGGCAGGTAGATCGTCACCCGGTCGCCCTTTTTCACGCCCCGCGCTTTCAGCAGGTTGGCAAAGCGGCAGACGTCCTCGTGGAGCTGGCGATAGGTGATGCGGCGTTCGGGATCGGCCGGATCGTCCGGCTCCCACAGGATCGCCACGGTGTCGCCGTGTTCCTCCAGGTGCCGGTCAAGCGCATTGGCGCACAGGTTCAGCGTGCCGTCGGCGAACCAGCGGATACCGAAGTCGGCCTCGTGGAAGCTCGTTTCCCGCACGGTCTCGAACGGCTTGATCCAGTCGATGCGCTGGGCCTCGGCGCGCCAGAAGGCATCCGGGTCTTCCACCGACGCACGGTACATCTCGTGATAGCGCGCCTCGTCGATCAGGGCCTGATCCGCCCAGTTCGCGGGAACGGGATAGAGTGCTTCCGCCATGGTCCGACTCTCCTCTGCCAATGGTTTTATGCGCCATTCTTACCCGCCCGCCCGCGCGGCGGGACCTAGACCAAGGTCGTAGGGCCGCGACCATGGTCGGGGTGGTTCAGCCGTGCCGGCGGTTTCAAGCTGCGATGAAGCCCGCAGTCCGCATGCGGGGATCGAGGAGGGGTTGAAACCATGGACAAGAGGATCAGGTCACTCGCCTGCGGCCTGCTTGCAGCCTCGGCGCTGGTCGCGCCGCAGGCCGCGCTGGCCCGGCCCGTCAGCAGCGTGGAAGCGCGGCTCGACCGGCTGGAGGCCGAACTGACGGCGCTGCGCGGAGATCTTGCGCAGTCGCGCAGCGAAGCCGCCGCCGCCACCCGGCGCGCCGAGGCCGCCGAAGCCCGCGCCAACCTGGCCGAAGCGCAGGGCGCCGCCGCCGTGCAACGCGTCGCCGCGCTCGAAACGAAGCCCGCACCTGCCCCGGCAGCGCCCGCCGACGGCTTCCGCTCCGGCAACACGACGATCCGGCTGGGCGGCTATGTCAAGCTGCTCGCCACCAGCACTCATTACAGCGACGGCGAGGTCGCGACCAATTCGCTGGGCCGCGATTTCTACCTGCCCCAGACCATTCCCACCGGCGGGCAGGCTTCGGCGCACGACACCGATTTCACCGCCAAGCAGTCTCGCTTCTGGCTCAACCTCGATTCCAGCGTCGCGGGGCACGCGCTGAAGGGCTACCTGGAGTTCGACTTCCAGACCTCGCCGGGAACGCAAGGCTCCCAGCGCACCACCAACGGCTACAACCCGGCACTGCGCCGCGCTTACATGCAGCTCGATCGCTGGACCTTCGGACAGGACTGGACGACCTTCCAGTACACCGGCGCCCTGCCCGAGAGCACCGACTATGTCGGCGGCGCGGAAGGCACCGTCTTCGTGCGCCAGCCGCTGATCCGCTACAGCGCGCCGCTGGGCACCGGCACCACGCTGCACGCATCGCTGGAGAACCCGGAAAGCGGGACTGCCAGCCTCGGCTCCCCCACCCTGGCCGAGAACGGCGACGACCGGCTGCCGGACTTCGCCGTGCGCCTGGCCCACACGGGCAAGCGCGGAGAGCTGTCGCTGGCGGCGCTCGGCAGGCAGGTGCGGGTCGAAAACGCCGGGATCAGCGCGCAAACCAGCGGCTGGGGCGTCAGCGCGGGCGGCAAGCTGTTCCTCAATGACGACAAGACCGGCGACGTCCGCGTGATGGTTACCTATGGCCGCAACATCGGGCGCTATGTCGGCCTGAACTTCGCGCCAGACGCGGTCTATGTGCCCGCCACCAACAGCCTGGAGTCCGCGACCGTCCTGGCCGCGATCGGCGCCGTCCGCGTTCCGCTGGCACCGGGCCTGCGCGCCAACCTGATGGGCAGCTATCAGAGCGTCGACTATTCGGACGCACTTTCCGCCGCGAGCCTCGCCAGCTTCAACAAGCGCGCGTGGAGCGCGGCGGCGAACCTGTTCTATTCCCCGGTCAAGAACATCGACCTGGGGATCGAATACCGCCACGGTGAGCGCAAGCTGGTCGGCGGCGCAGACGGAACGACAGACCGCCTCGAAGTCGCGGCAAAGTACAGCTTCTGAAAATACAGGAGGGAGAGGGACAATGGACCTGAAACTGCATGAGACGCCCGAGCATTACTCGGGCCTGCCACAACACCACAAGGCAACCCACGACGAGAAGCTGATTATCACCGCCTCGTCGCTGGGCACGGTGTTCGAATGGTACGACTTCTACCTATACGGCCTGCTCACCGCGATCATCGCGGCGAAGTTCCTGACCGGGCTGAACGAGACGACCTCCTACATCATGGCCCTGCTGGTCTTCGCCTCGGGCTTCATCGTCCGGCCGTTCGGCGCGCTGGTGTTCGGGCGGATCGGCGACATGGTCGGCCGCCGCTACACCTTCATCGTCACCCTGCTGGTGATGGGCCTTTCGACCTTCCTGGTCGGCTGCCTGCCCACCTATGAAACGGCGGGCGTTGCCGCGCCGATCATGCTGGTGGTGCTGCGCATGTTCCAGGGCCTGGCGCTGGGCGGCGAATACGGCGGCGCGGCGACCTACGTTGCCGAGCATGCGCCCGAAGGGAAGCGCGGGCTCTATACCAGCTGGATCCAGATCACCGCGACGGCGGGCCTCGCCATGGCCCTGCTGATTGTGATCCTGGTCCGCTCGCCGGTGACCGGCGTGGGCGAGGATGCTTTCAAGGACTGGGGCTGGCGCGTTCCCTACCTGCTGTCGGGGCTGTTCCTGGCGGTCGGCCTGTGGCTGCGCCTGAAGCTGCACGAAAGCCCGGTGTTCCAGAAGATGAAGGACGAAGGTACCTCGTCGAAGCGCCCGCTTTCGGAGGCCTTCGGCGAATGGAAGAACGTCAGGATCGTGCTGATCGCCTTCTTCGGCGCCATCGCCGGCCAGGCGGTGGTATGGTACACCGGCCAGCTCTACGCGATGTTTTTCCTTGAAAAGATGCTCAAGGTCGACGGCATCACCGCCAACACCCTGATCGCCATCGCCCTGCTGATGGGCGCGCCGTTCTTCCTGTTCTTCGGCTGGCTGTCGGACAAGGTGGGGCGCAAGCGGATCATCCTGGCCGGCTGCGCGCTGGCAGCGCTGACCCTGTTCCCGGTGTTCCACGGCCTGACGAATGCCGCCAACCCGGCGCTGGCCAAGGCGCTGGCGCAGGCTCCGGTGACGGTGACTGCCAATCCGGCCGAATGCTCGTCGCAGTTCGACCCGGTCGGCAAGAACCCGTTCGACACCACCAGCTGCGACATCGTCAAGAACGTGCTGGCCAAGGCGGCGGTGAATTACACCAATGTCGATGCTCCGGCCGGGACGATCGCGTCGGTCACGGTTGGCGGCGCCACCCTGGTTGCGCCCGATCCCGCACAGCTGGGCAAGGATGAGCGCAAGAAGGCCATTGCCGCCTTCTCCGCCCAGGTCCTCGGCGCCCCGGCTGTCGCTGCGGCTCCGGCCAAGGACGGCAAGCCGGCGGTGGATGCCAAGCCTGCCGTGGTCGGCGAACTGGCCAAGGTCGGCTATCCGGCCAAGGCCGATCCCGACCAGATCAACAAGCCGCTGGTCGTGGCGATCCTGTTCTACCTCGTGCTGCTGGTGACCATGGTCTATGGCCCCATCGCGGCAATGCTGGTGGAACTGTTCCCCAGCCGGATCCGCTACACCTCGATGTCGCTGCCCTATCACATCGGCAACGGCTGGCTGGGTGGGCTGCTGCCGGCGATCGGCTTTGCGATGGTCGCGGCGAAGGGCGATATCTACTATGGGTTCTGGTATCCCGTGGTGGTTGCGGCCGCGACCGTGGTGATCGGGCTGGTGTTCCTGCCCGAGACGTTCAAGCGCAACATCGACGACTGACCTCTACCCCGGGAAGGCGCCGCGTCTTGACCCCCGTCAAGGCGCGGCGCCCACCACGCGGCAATAGGGCCGACCATTGCAACGGAGTACGACATGACCACCCAGCTCAGCACCCGCTCCGGCCTCGTCCTAGACGTGCGGGCCGCCAGTGAAGCCGACGAGGCCGCGCTGGCGGCTTTCTTCGATTCGGTCAGCGACGAGGACCGGCGCTTTCGCTTCCTGGCAGCGGCCGAGCATGTCAGCCACGAACAGCTCGCCCCGCTGATCCACGCCGACCATTTCCAGTCGGAAAGCTTCCTGGCCTTCGACCAGGCCAATGGCATGCTGGTCGGCTCGGCGCTGCTCGCCTGCGACAAGGCAATGGACACCGGCGAAATCGCCGTGTCGATCCGCAGCGACTACAAGGGCAAGGGCGTGGGCTGGGCGCTGCTCGATTTCCTGGGTAGCGAAGCGCAGGCGCGCGGGGTGCGCCGGGTGATCGCGATCGAGAGCCGCGACAATCACGCCGCGATCGAACTGGAACGCGAAAAGGGCTTCACGCCCGAACCGTTCGAAGGCGAACCCACCCTGGTGATCCTCTCCAAGACCTTCAAGTAAACGGGAACCGGCAATGAGCGAAGCCTACGAACAAGCCTGGCGCGAAAGCATCGAGGACCGCGAGGGGTTCTGGTCGCGCGCGGCAGAAGCGATCGACTGGATCGCCCCGCCCGAGCGCGCCTGGGACGATGCGCGCGGCTGGTTTGCCGGGGGCACGCTCAACACTGCCTGGAACTGCATCGACCGCCATGTCGCGGCCGGGCGCGCGGATGCGCTGGCGCTGGTCTATGACAGCCCGGTCACCGACACGATCTGCCGCTACACCTATGCCGAGCTTCAGCAGGAAGTCGGCCGGGTCGCCGAGATGCTGGCGCGGCTTGGCGTGGGCAAGGGCGACCGGGTGATCGTCTACATGCCGATGATCCCGCAGACGGCGTTCGCCATGCTCGCCTGCGCGCGGCTGGGGGCGATCCATTCGGTGGTGTTCGGCGGTTTTGCCCCGCTCGAACTCGCCAAGCGGATCGACGATGCCACCCCGCGCGTCGTGCTGACCGCGAGCTGCGGGATCGAGGGCGCGCGGACGATTGCCTACAAGCCGATGGTCGACGAGGCGCTGACCCTTGCCGCTCACCAGCCCGAGGGCGTGGTGGTGTTCCAGCGAGAACAACTGGCCGCAGAGCTTGGTACCGCGCATGATTGGCAGGCCCTGTGCGATGCCGCTGCCGCCGATCCGATGCCGCCGTGCGCGGAACTCGCTGCCGACGATCCGCTCTACATCCTCTACACCTCTGGCACGACCGGCACGCCCAAGGGCGTGGTGCGCGAAAACGGCGGCCATGCCGTCGCGCTCGCCTGGTCGATGGCCAACATCTACGGCATCGGTGCGGGCGATCCGTTCTGGGCGGCAAGCGACGTGGGCTGGGTCGTGGGCCATTCCTACATTGTCTATGCCCCGCTGCTGGTCGGCGCGACGACCGTGCTGTTCGAAGGCAAGCCGGTCGGCACGCCCGATGCCGGCACTTTCTGGCGCACCATCGCCCGCCACGGGGTGAAGCGGTTCTTCACCGCCCCCACCGCCATCCGCGCCGTGCGCAAGGAAGACCCTGACGCGCAGCTGCTGGCCGAGATCGGCACGGGCGAGTGCGGCGCGATCTTCCTTGCCGGCGAGCGTGCCGATCCCGACACCATCGCCTGGCTTGAGGAAAAGAGCGGCCTGCCGGTGATCGACCACTGGTGGCAGACCGAGCTGGGCTGGCCAGCCATCGCCACTTGCCTTGCGCTGGGCGACCTGCGCCGCAAGCGCGGCAGTGCGGGCTTCCCCGTTCCCGGTTTCGAATTCGCGATCCTGGGCGATGATGGCCAGCCGCTGCCGCAGGGTGAAAGCGGCGCGGTAGCGATCCGCGCGCCGCTCGCCCCCGGGGCCTTCCGCACACTGTGGAACAACCCCGCCGGGTTCGAGAAGAACTTCGCGG